>Ga0209831_1000159_pt1 | contig 60076 bp, 62 predicted proteins | sample Maine_Asex4_meta_FD_187451 | JGI IMG/M metagenome (GOLD analysis project Ga0209831, IMG submission 187451) | Marine algal microbial communities from Maine, USA - Maine_Asex4_metaG (SPAdes) (version 2) | ecosystem: Host-associated > Algae > Red algae > Unclassified | place: Maine, USA | collected... | reverse complement strand
TTCTAAACCATTTCTATTCCGGTACTCGTTTAGGCGTATTTTTTCTATACCTGTAAGTAAAAAATAGTCCGCCACCTATTATTGAACCAAAAGCGGCAGCTAACACAAATATCCAACCTACCATAGTTACTCTAAGTTCTATTGAATCTGGTATACGCATAATATTCCAGGCATTACCTTCCATCATAAACATAATAACTCCATAAACTAAAAATACTAATGGTACTAATATGGTGAGGGTTAAGGCGCGCATTTCGTAGCGGATGTGCATAAATTCTCCAACAATAAAGTAAGCTTTTAATAAACTTAATACAATCATTAAACCACTTAACAATCCTTTAGATAAGGATGAGAATGGAGCAATTTCATAATAGTGGGCTAATGCGAATCCAATTTCTACAAAGGTTACAATACCCAAAATTAGGGTAGCTTTCCAAACGGCTCTTTTCTGTGATTTATATTCTTCGTCGGTTAAATGATGCGACATAATTAATTTATTTTATACAATTTCCCTATTTAAAAATCTTCTTGATACTTCTGTTGTGGCTTCTGTATTGTTAAACTCTTTTTCTATAATAAGTAAAATACCAGAAATACAAATACCCAAACTAAATCTACAAAATGCCAGTATAAACCAACTTTCTCTACCATTTCGTAATGGCCTCTTTCTTGGTAAACGCCTCTTAATGTTTGAATAAAAATAATAATATTAATAACAACTCCACTAGCAACGTGTGTGCCGTGAAAGCCTGTTATTAGAAAGAATAAGTTACCAAATGCTTTTGGCCCTGGTGATACTGCTTCTTTTACAATATGTCCATTTTCGAATACTGCATTTTTTAAACCAGTTTCAGGGTCAAATGGATTGTAGCCCATACTCAAACCTTCGTGTACAATTAAACCATACCACTCAAAACCTTGACAGGCTAAAAATGCTGCTCCACCAATTATACCCCAAAACATCCAAATGGCCACACCTCGCTGGTTCATTCTATGGCCTTCTTGTACAGCTCTTACTACAAAAACGGAGCTCATTATCAAAATAAAAGTCATTAAGGTAACAAATGCTAAAGGCGTACCATTTAGCAATTCAAAACCTGGAAAAGCCTTAAAAACATCGTTGGCTTGCGACCAACCATCGCTCCAACCTGCACTAACCCGTAAGGTGGCGTAAACAATTAATAAAGCCCCAAAAGTAAATGCATCTGATACTAAAAAGTACCACATCATTAATTTACCATAGCTGGCTTCCATAGGGCGGGATCCGCCCTTCCAAGTTGATTTTTCTTCTACAACAGCTTTATTGGCCATTTTAATTTCTTTTTCTCTCTGTTAATTATATTGAAAAAATATAAACAAATACAACCACAATAAGCCAACAAAATGCCAATATGTAGTCATTAGTTTTAAATGAGTGTTTCTTTCGGGGTTGGTTTCTTCCATTAATTTTTTAACAGGTTTACGGTTTCGCCACAAAATACCTAAAATTACAAAAAACATGGCTAATAAACCGCCTACAATATGCGCAAAGTGTAAACCTGATATTACATACACAAATGAACCCGACGGATTACCATCTAACTCAATACCTGTGTTTGTTAATTCTAACCAGCCTTGGTATTGCAAGTTTAAAAATATTATGCCTAAAACAAAAGTAACTAATAAGGAAACTGTAGCTAATTTGTTATGTAGTTTTTTGTAAGACCAATAGGCCAATTGAATAAACACACTACTTAACACTACTACTAAAGTGCTGTAGGTGAAAAACTGTGGTAAATTAAACTCTACCCAATAACCTGCACCTTTCTTTACAATGTAAGCGCTAGTTAAACCTGCAAAGCTCATTACTATGCTGCCTATGCCCAACCAAAGTGCAAATAGCTTTGGATGTATGGGGCTGTTGTACTCGTACTTATAACCTATACTTGCCATATATTATATCCAAAATTTATCAATTATCCAACTTATTTGCATTAACGGTAAATACAAAAAGCTGGCAAACATTAGTTTTAAGGCTGCTTTGTCTGAGCAGGTTTTATATAATTTTATAGCTGGCCATATATACAATAAACCTGCCACTACCGCCATTATTAAAGTTACTCGGTAACCCACTCCGTACATAGTACCAAACAATGCTAAAGGTATTAGTACCAAAGCGTACATTATACTATTAAAGGCGGTTACTTTGTCTTTACCTTTTTCAGTAGGTAATAAGTTAAAACCAGCCTTTTTATATTCATTATGACCTAACCAACCTATCGCCCAAAAATGGGGCATCTGCCAAAAAAATTGTATTACAAACAATATAATCGGTTCTATAGTAAGGTGGCCTGAAAATGCTAACCAACCAATTACAGGTGGTAATGCCCCTGGTACTGCGCCTACAAAAACGGCTATTGGTGTATACCTTTTTAATGGTGTATAAATAAATGCATAACTGATTAACGAAAGTGCTGCTACGAAGGCAGTAGTAATATTAAAGTATATACCTAACAACCACAAACCTGCTAAACCACTTAAACCTGCAGCTAAAATAGCTTCACTACTTTTCATTCTGCCAGTTGGTAATGGTCGGTTTTTGGTGCGCTTCATTAACTTATCGTAATCGGTTTCTAATACCTGATTTATGGTATTAGCGGAAGCGGTAACTAAAAATCCACCTATAATTAGTACAACCAAACTTAAAAAATTGAAAGCTGTACCTGCAGCCAAAATATAGCCCACTACTGCTGAAAAAACTACTACCAAGTTTAGTTTAACCTTAAACAACTGATTGTAGTCGGTAAGTTTAGCACTAATTGCTTCCCTAAAAGTATGCGTTATGGTAATTGAATTCTTCAATAAACTTAAACGTTTCTTTCGTTAGTCAATGCGTATGCTTCTGGTTGTTTTTTTAGTAGATATTGATCTTCTTTACCTTCGGGTACTGTTTGCGGTATATAGTCGTAACCATCTTTACTGTAATCATAGGGCCAACGGTATACTTCTGGTATATCACCTTCCCAGTTACCGTGTATGCCTTCTATAGACGAAGTCCACTCTAATGAGTTAGATTCCCAAGGGTTTTTGGTAGCCATTTTTGTACCTGCTATTGCACTGTAAATAAAGTTTACAATAAAGAAAAATTGTGCTATAAATACAATTACTGCAACTGTACTAATAAAAGTATTCAAATCTTCATAACCTTTGGCAAATTCAAAATTAGAAAATTCATAATATCTACGGGGTACGCCACTCATACCCATATAGTGCATTGGCCAAAATATTAGGTAACTACCAATCATGGTAATCCAAAAGTGAATTGTACCCAAAGTATTGTTCATCATTTTACCATCAAACAATTTTGGAAACCAATGATACACGCCAGCAAACATGCCAAAGAACGCAGCCATACCCATTACAATATGAAAGTGCGCAACTACAAAATAAGTATCGTGCAACTGAATATCTAAAGCAGAGTTACCTAAATAAATGCCTGTTAAACCTCCTGATATAAATAGTGAAACAAAGCCAATGGAATACAACATTGCTGGTGTAAACCGAATGTTTCCTTTCCATAAAGTGGTGATCCAATTAAAAACTTTTATGGCAGAAGGTACGGCAATTAATAAAGTAAAAATTACAAATACGCCACCTGCAAAAGGATTTAAACCAGATACAAACATATGGTGCGCCCATACTATAAACGATAAGATGGCTATTGCTAAAATAGAATATACCATGGCCCCGTAACCGAAAACAGGTTTACGAGCGTTAGTAGCCAATACTTGAGAAACGATACCCATTGCTGGCAGAATTACAATATATACTTCTGGGTGGCCTAAAAACCAAAATAAGTGCTGGAATAGAATAGGACTTCCACCAGAGTTAGCTAATGCTTCACCAGCTATATAAATATCGGACAAGTAAAAACTTGTACCTAAATTTCTATCAAACAATAATAATAAAGAGGCAGATAATAGTACCGGAAATGATAATAGTGCGATAATGGCAGTAAAGAAAAATGTCCATATAGTTAATGGCATACGCATTAAAGTCATCCCTTTGGTACGCATGTTTAACACGGTGGTAATATAATTTAAGCCTCCTAATAAAACAGAGACGATAAAAAACACCATGCTCAGTAACCAGAGATCTGTACCAAAACCTGAACCCGGACTGGCTTGAGGTAAAGCACTTTGCGGTGGATACATTGTCCAACCGGCAGAAGCAGGACCAGTTTCTACAAAAAACGAAAACATCATAACTACACCGGCGATAAAGAAAAACCAGTACGACAACATATTCATAAATGGAGAAGCCATGTCTCTTGCTCCTATTTGTAGGGGAATTAGTAAATTACTAAACGTACCACTTAAGCCTGCGGTTAATACAAAAAATACCATAATGGTACCGTGCATAGTAACCATAGAATAATAGAAGCTAGGTAATATCTTCCCATCGGGCGCCCAACGGCCCAACAAGGTTTCTAAAATAGCAAAATTATCTTCTGGCCAACCTAATTGCATCCGAAATAAGGTTGATAATAAACCACCAATTATTGCCCAAAATATACCAGTTATTAAAAACTGTTTAGCAATCATTTTATGATCTTGACTAAAGATATATTTTTGTATAAAATTTTCTTTTGGGTGGTGATGATGGTGTCCGTGGTCGACGTATATTTCGTTGTCGAGGACTAAAGCTTCTTTTTTTGTTGTCGTGTCTGCCATAATCTTAAATTAAATTTTACGCTAAAACTTTACAGTCCAGCAGTTGCTTTTATATCCTCTTCTCTTGTATTATTTTCTGCTTTTTGGGTGTCAGTATCTTTTGTTCTGTAAATTGAATACAATGTTTTTTGCCGGGCTTTCCAAGCTTGAAATTCATCTGCATTAACTACCTTTACAACTCTGCGCATGTTAAAGTGCGATTGGCCGCAAAGCTCGGCACAAGCTAGCTCAAAGTTAAATTTTTGATCGTCTCTTTCATCACGAGCTTGCTGTGTAGTTTTTGTTGGTACAAACCAAAACTGTGTTGGTATGCCTGGTACTGCATCCATTTTTACTCTAAAATGTGGTAGATAAAAACTATGCAATACATCTAATGAATTTATTTTTACTAATATAGGTTGTTCAATTTGCATTACTAAAGTATCCGATTTAAAGTCATCAACCCCTGCTTTATCATTCCAATCCATACCAAATGGATTTTCACTACCGATGTCATAAACCGATTTACTACCTAACACATTATCTTCTCCACCGTAACGTAAGTGCCATAAAAATTGCTGGCCTGTCGCTTCTACTATTAACGACTCGGCTGGTGGATCATCAAATATTTTAAACCAGTTTACCAAACCAATTGACACCAATATTACCATAACTACTGCTGGTATGGCTGTCCAAACAATTTCTAATTTAGTGGAGTGCGCAAAGTGTACCGCTCGGTTTGTTTTTTTGTATTGATAACGAAAAGCAAACCAAAACAACAATACGTGTGTAATAAAAAATACAATTACTATTGGTACTGTTGATACTTGAAACATTTGACGAATCCAAGCGCCATGTTCTGATGCTGGTGGCGGTAAAAACATTGGTGCATAATGCAAAACGCTCCATAAAAAGCCACCCATTCCTAAAATTAAGAATAGTAAAAACATGAAGCCGTTAAACCTATCGCTACTGTTAGAGGCAGTATCATCACCTTTTATTTCGGCTACAAATTCGTTTGCTTTAGATAAAAGAAAAATTATCCAAACAATTAAAAATATAATTAAGATACCTATTAAACCTGTCATTTAAAAAATTTAGTCGTTTATGTATGATGATATAAACTCTCTTGTACAAATGGATGTTCTGTTTGTAATAATGGGGCTTTTGTTAATTGCCAAAATACCCATAAACCAAATGCGCCTATGTAAGTTAAGGCTATACCTATTTCTAATAAAAAACCAGAGTTTGCAGAACCAACTGCGCCTGGCATTGTTAACACATAAAAATCTAACCAGTGACCTAATAATATTACTGGGCAAGCAAATAGCAATAAGCCATAAGTACGTTTTGCGCCAGCAGTTATTAGTGTAAAAAATGGAAATACAAAATTTAAGAACAATACTAACAAGAATACAAAGTTGTAACCACCATTAAATCTTTGGTGAAAATACAAGGTTTCTTCAGGTATATTACCATACCAAATTAGCATATATTGACTAAACCAAAGGTAAGTCCAAAATATGCTAAAGCCGAATATCATTTTACCCAAATCGTGCAGATGTTCTATGGTTACATATTCCAAATATCCCATTTTCTTCAAAGATATAGCAAACAAAGCAATAGTGCATAAACCAGATACAAAAATTGATGCAAAACAATACCAACCATATAAAGTGCTGTACCAATGTGGGTCAATTGACATTAGCCAATCCCACGAGCAAGTAGAGCTGGTTACTGCAAACAACACCAAAAAGATGGCACTAATAATCTTACTTCTGTGGTAATAAACTCTATCGCCTGTTTTATCTAATTTTAAAGAATTACTTCTAAACCAAACTACTAAACCAATCCAAAGGAAAATATAAATTACAGATCTTACCGTAAAAAAGCCTGGATTGAGGTAACTTACTTTTTGTACTAATAATGCATCGTATTTAGGGCTATTGGGGTCGTACAATTCTTCGTGCGTCCAGTGATAAATATCGTGCATGCCTACTAAAACTGCTACCAATAATATAATGCCTGCCACGGGTACAAAGGTACTCATTGCTTCTGCTATTCTTTTTACAGAAACCATCCAACCACCAAGCCCAATTTCGTGTACTGCACAAAAAAATAAGCCAATAATGCTTATGCCGAGAAAGAAAAATGAGTTGTACAGCAATGCCGTAAATAAACGGCTACTGTTTACATCGGTAAATAACCAACTGATTGCAAACAACACTACACCAGCTGCTAACACACCTATGAAAGTGTTTCTTAATTTACTTGGAAATACAAATTTTTGCTCCATTGTATATTTAACTTATAGGAATGTTACCTCCGTTCTTCTATTTGTTTGTCTACCTTTTCTTGTTTTGTTAGTGGCCACCGGTTTTGACGAACCTGCGCCCCTAACTTGAATGCGATCTTCAGAAATAGCACTAGTGTTAACTAAATAGTTTTTTACTTCTAATGCTCTTTCCTTCGAAAGCTTTTTGTTTTTTTCTTCATCACCAGTTTTGTCTGTATGGCCAACAATTCTGATGCGTTGGTTGGGCTTACTGTTTAAAATGTTTGTCAATCTATTTAAATCTTCGGCCGAACTTCCACGCATGGTTGACTTACCACTACTAAATTGAATATTTTTTAATTCAAATACATCACCACGGCTAACTTTAGTATCAGCTGTTAAGCTTTTATATTGTTTAGCTAATACTACGCTCGCTTCTTTTACGGCCTCTTTTTTTATATCAGGCTGCTTTATGTCGGGTTTCTCTATTTCTACTTTCTCTATTTCAAGTTTTTTTTCGTTTTTAAGATCGCTATCAAGGTCATTTGTATGATCCGCATCTTTATCGTGAGCACCTTCTGCATCATGGTTTTTTTTATGATCTTTATTATTGTGGTGATGATCGCCACTATGTGCTTTGTTTTTATTATCGCCAGTATGTGAAGCCCCATGCCCATCGCTATGCGAACCATGGCTTTCACCATGGCCTGCATCATGATCGTTTCCATAAGGGCCGCTGTATCCTTCACTATTTTGGTATTCTTCTAACAGTTGTTCAATAGACTTTAAGCCAGCATATTCATCATCAACTACTGGAGTGCTTTGCCCTTCTACCAATTTCGCTTCTTGTGCTTCGGTTAAGTAACCTGCACCAACAAATATCTTTTTTAAGGCTGCTTCTTCACTAATCTTTTCTTCTTTTGCAATATGTTTTGCTTGCATATCTCTTATGTAAGAAATTACTTTCCAACGTTCTTCTTTGTTTAATTGACTACTGTAACCACCCATTAAATTTTTACCGTGTGTTACCGAGTGAAACATTTTGCCTTCTGGTAATTCTAAAATGTCGGCTCTAAAGTAAGATGGTGGCGGTGGATATTTTCCATTTGCCACAATAGTACCATTGGCTGCACCTTTTTTGCCGTGGCAAACAGCACAATATATATTGTATAAGTTTTTGCCTTCATTTAAAGCTAATTTATGTTCATAGCTATTAAATGGGCTTTTTACCTCTCGGCCCGCACGTTCGTAATCTACATTGGTATTGGCATAATTGTAAGGGGTAAAACCTCTTTTTATAGTACCTTCAACTGGTAGTTGTGCAGTTTTACCATCAGCAAAAACCGATGTTGGCGAGTAGGTTTCGAAAGCACGACTGTGTTTCATATCAGGCATATACTCAATGCCTGTATAATCGCCACCTGCCCTACAGCCCACAAAAATGGTAATTATTGCCAATACAAAATATGATGATATGCGTGTTGCTTGATGCTGCATAATTTATTATCCGTTTAAATTTATATATTGATCCATAGTTTTAACCAACACTTCTACTGCACCAGAATCTTGCAAAATTTGACCTACTTTTTGTGTGCCATCATCGGTAAACTCAGCAGTATCAAATATTAAAGCAAAATGATCGTCGGTGATGCGTTCGTCTATTACTTCTGTGCTATTAAATACAGAAAGACCATTGCGTATAAAGTAAGTAATAACCATACCTACCGAAGCAAACAATACTGTTACCTCAAAAGTAATTGGTATAAATGCTGGTAAAGAAAAATAAGGCTTTCCACCGTAATTAATAGGCCAGTCAATTGTAGAAATTAAAGTCATACAAGTTAAGGCGGTTAAAAAACCAGTTAAGCCAAATAAAAAGCCTGCGGTATGTAACCTTGTTTCGGGCACATCAATGGCGTGGTCTAAGCCGTGCACCGGAAAAGGCGTTAAAGCATCGGTAATTTTAACTCCCTTATCTTTAATAAACTTTACGGCTTCTAACAAAACCTCTTCGTCTTTATATAATGCTACTAAAAAATTTTTAGCCATAGTTTCTATTTTTTAAAGGTGGGTTTTGGCATAAGTCCGCCTTTGCGGTCTTGCGTTGATTCTTCTCTAACTTCTTCTAAATAACCTTTATCGGCTGTTTCAAAATCTTTAACATATTGGTCGCCAGAGGTTTTTAATATTGCTTTTACTTCGGCAATTGCCACTACCGGAAAAAACTTGGTAAACATCATAAACAAGAAAAAGAAAATACCTAAAGTACCCAGAAAAATTGCTACTTCTACATAGGTTGGGGAGTAATACGACCAACTTGATGGTAAAAAATCTCTATGTAATGATGTTACAATAATTACGAAACGCTCGAACCACATACCAATGTTTATTACGATTGACATAAAGAAGGTAAAGGCGATGCTTCGTCTTAATTTTCTTATCCAAAAAAGTTGAGGGGAAATTACATTACAGGTCATCATTATCCAATAAGCCCACCAATATGGTGCATGCTGTCCATCTTCAACTCCTAATAAAGGGCCAAAAATATATGGATCGGCAATACGATTACGTAAAAACGCCCATTGCTCGTAAGGGTTGCCAGAATACCAAGCTACAAACAGCTCGGTAATATATGCGATACCAACAATTGAACCAGTTAATATAATTACCCTGTTCATAGATTCGATGTGGGCCAGCGTAATGTAGTCTTCTAAGTTTAGTGCTTTTCTAACAATAATCATTAACGTTAACACCATTGCAAAACCAGAAAAAATTGCCCCCGATACAAAGTATGGCGGAAATATTGTGGTGTGCCAACCTGGAATTACCGAGGTAGCAAAATCAAAAGATACAATGGTGTGTACTGATAATACTAAAGGTGTTGCTAAACCTGCTAAAACTAAACTTAACGATTCGAAACGTTGCCATTGCTTGGCTTTACCTTGCCAACCAAATGCTAATATGTTATACACTTTTTTACGAAAGCCTTTGGCACGATCTCTTATAGTAGCAAAATCGGGTACTAAGCCAGAATACCAGAATAATAAGGATACGGTTAAGTAGGTTGAAATCGCAAAAACATCCCACAATAATGGAGAGTTAAAATTGGGCCATAAACTGCTAATACCTTCACCACCACGTGTATTTGGATATGGAAAGATAAAAAAGCCATACCAAATTCTACCCATGTGTATTAATGGAAACTGCCCAGCGCATACTACCGCAAAAATTGTCATTGCTTCTGCGGCACGGTTTACGCCTGTTCTCCATTTTTGACGGAATAATAAAAGAATAGCCGAGATTAAAGTACCAGCGTGACCGATACCAACCCACCAAACAAAGTTAGTGATATCCCAAGCCCAACCAACAGTTTTGTTAAGCCCCCACATACCAATGCCTTTCCATACGGTAGCACCAACTGCTAATAGATAAACTATTACAAAAAAGAAAGCAATACCGGTTATGATCCACCACATTGCTGTGCCTTTTGTTTCGGTGGGTTTACATATATCTTCGGTAATATCGTGATACGATTTATTACCTGTAACCAGCGGCTCCCTTAATGGTGATGAGTAATTATGCCCCATTCGTCTCTTTATTTTTTATGATACAGCGTCTTGATTAAGCGCATCTGTATTTCTAATTTTAGTTAAATATCTAACAGAAGGTAAAACGTGAATTTCTTCTAACAAACCATAAGCACGTTCATCTAACTTAGCTAATTTAAATGCCTCACTATTTTTATCATTCATATCGCCAAAAGTAATAGCACCTGCCGAGCAAGCTTGCTGACAAGCGGTTGTAATATCCTTATCAGCTAATACTCTACCCTCTTTTTTGGCGGTTAATTTACCCGATTGTATTCGTTGTACACAGAAACTACATTTTTCCATTACGCCTCTTGAACGTACCGTAACATCTGGGTTTAATACCATTCTGCTTAAATCGTCGGCCATAAATTCTGTTGGCTCTTTTCCTAATAATAAGGAAGGAACTTTATCATTACTTAAAGCAGTATTGGCTAAAAATGAATCTGCACCTGAATAATCGAACCAGTTAAACCTTCTTACCTTAAATGGACAGTTATTAGCACAATAACGAGTACCGATGCAACGGTTGTAAGCCATTTGGTTTAAACCTTCGCTACTGTGGTTAGTTGCCGAAACCGGACAAACGTTTTCGCACGGCGCATTATCACAATGTTGACACATCATTGGCTGGAAGGCAACCGATGGGTTATCATCTTTACCAATATAATAACGGTCTATACGCAACCAATGCATTTCGTGCGCTCTAAATACTTCTTCTTTACCTACTACAGGTACATTATTTTCGATATTACAAGCAGCCACACAAGCACTACAACCTGTACAAGCACTCATATCAACCGACATTCCCCAATGATGGCCTTCTTTAAGTTCAGGCACATCATCGTACAAATTATTCATATGAGAATCCCAATAATGAGGATCACGAAATTTCTTTTCGCTTATTTCATTACCTGCCCACTTGTTTTTTTTATAATCATCAAGTGTAGCTTCTCTAATTAATTGTTCTTTTCTATCGTATTGAGATGGTTCGTCTTCTCCTTTTAAATAATCGTTTATATTATGATGAGCTTGTGTACGAGCTACTGCTTGTACGCCACCCACTTTTTTTATATTATTTTTGTTTACAACTAAATCGTAATCGAAGGTTTTGTTATTATTATTATATGATAAGAATGGAAAAACGTTAGCGCCAACTTCATAATCAGCCACACCCATTTCCGTTCTACCATAACCCATTGCAATGCCTAAGGTATTTTCTGCTTGACCTGGCTGAAAAATTACTGGCATTTCTGCCTGATGCTTATTGGCACTTATTCTAACCAATTCTCCTTCTTTAAAACCAAGGTTTTTTGCCGTTACTTTTGACATTGACAAACAATTACCCCACACTACTTTGGTTACCGGGTCTGGTACTTCCTGCAAATATGGATTATCTGCATATTTACCATTGCCCAATAAATTTTCGTGTAAAACAACTTCTATTTTATCACCAATTGCACTTGTTTTTTTAACAATGCTACTTACCGCAGCACCAACAGCTCCTGCAATATTGCCACTTTGAGTTTGACTATAATCAATTTCTTCAGCAGCAATTTTTTGTTCGTAAAAGCCATCGTGTAGCGATTGCTCCCAATTACCACTAATGCCTTGCCAACTTGTTTTTAAATAATCATAAAAGGTTTGGTCGCTGCCCATCCATTTCAACAAAGTGTCTTGAAATTGGCGGGTTTTAAACAATGGGCTTATACAAGGTTGGGCTAAACTATAAGAGCCTTTTTTCGGTTCTGCATCATTCCAACTTTCGAGGTAATGATTGTTAGGCAATAAGTATTGAACATTAGGGCTAGTTTCGTCATTTTTTTGATTAAAAGAAGCAGAAACAATTACTTTTTTAAGTGCTGCTGCAAAACGATTACTTTCGCAATAAGCGTAAATAGGGTTGACATTATGTAAAAATATTGCTCCAACTTGCCCGGCTTCCATTTTGTTTACCAAGTTATGAAAAGCTTCATCACTACTGTTACCAATATTATATGGTTTACTTAAATCAATAGTGTTACCATAGTTACCCAACATATTATTTATGCCGTTTACCAATGCTTGTACATTTGGATCGTTTGAACCAGCCACTACAATTGATTTGCCTTTGGCATCAACCAACTGCTTGGCAGTTTTATTAATGGCATCGGTATTTATACCTTTATTAAAGTTACCTGACAAAGCAGTACCACCTGCTCTATTGGCTACTGCATTGTACAATGCTGCTATTGCCATTGGTAGGTAAGCTTGTTTAACTATATAACGTTCGTCTGCATTACTACCTGTATTGGTCATTAATGCTTCAAACTGAACGTGCTTCATCATCTTTGGGTTTTTACGGCTTATTTTACGGGCCTTACCATATTGTGATAAAAAGTCGTTTGGATTTAACCAAGTATTTAAAAAATCGGCTTGAAAACTTACAACAATGTTTGCTTTATCAAAATTGTAAGATGGAATAACTTCTTTACCAAAACATTTTTTATTCGCCACTAACATTCCGGCGTAAGAAACTGGTTCAAAAACTACGTGTTCAAAATTGGCAAACTGTGCGCCAAATTCGTTAATCAGTTTTTGGGTAGATGGGCTAATAATGTTAGCACTTAATATTACTACCTTTTCACCATTATTAGCAATAGCTTTTAAATCATCGCCAAGGTTACGGTCTACTTCATCCCAAGTAATACTTTCGCCTTTATATTTAGGGCCTTTTAATCTTGTATTATCATACAAGCCAATAACCGAAGTTTGGGTACGTGCATCTGTACCATTAATTCCCGAGTTTGGGTTGGCTTCTATTTTAATTGGTCTGCCCTCACGGGTTTTAACTAAAATGCTTCCATAATCGTTACCATTAATAAAAGAAGAAGCATAGTAATTGGCGATACCTGGCACAATTTCTTCTGGTTGAATTACATAAGGAATTGCCTTACGAATGGGTTGCTCGCAACTTGCAGCAATAGCTGCAGCTGAAACACTAAATCCTAACATTTTTAAGAAATCCCTACGAGGTGTGCTTTTCTGATTTTTTAATTCAAAAGAAGCAAATGGTAGTTTTTCTTTAAATTCGTTATTACGGTGATCTAAATATTCAGGATCGCTATTGTACTCTTCGTAACTTTGCCAAAACTTTTTATTAGCCATATTGAAGCTGTAAAATCTTTATTTAATTTAATAATGACATTTTTGGCACTCTAAACCTCCAATGTCTTCCACAGTTACTTTCTTACCGTTCTCTTTCAAATCTTTATGTAACTGTTCATATACTTGATAATAATCGTTTGATACAAAATTGACTTCCGTTTCTCGGTGGCAATCTATACACCAACCCATACCTAATGTTTCGTGTTGATACACTTTCTCCATTGTTTCTATTGGGCCATGACAGGTTTGACATTGAACCCCGCCAACGGTAACGTGTTGTGAGTGGTTGAAATAAACATGATCTGGCAAATTATGTATTCTAACCCATTCAATAGGCTTTGGATTGTCTCCATAAGTTTGTGTTTCCACATCCCAATCAACTGCTTCGTAAATTTTAGCAATTTCTGCTTTGCCATATTCTGGCCCTTCTTCTATTGCTTTATGGCAGTTCATACAAACATTAGCCGCAGGTATAACTGCCGATTTACCTTTACGTGCGCCGCTGTGACAATATTGACAATCTACCCCATTAATACCTGCGTGCAATTTATGCGAAAAAGCAATAGGTTGTGTGGGTTCATAATTTTGTTGACGGCCCATTTTAGTAGTTACATCAAATGCGGTAATTGCTAAAAATATAACGAATAAAATAGAAGCTGCTGCAAGAAAACGTTTGTCTGTTAGTTTTTTGTATAAAGGTATTGGCTCAGGTATTGGCTGGCCTTTTGCTTGGTAAGTCATACGGCGCAAGCTGCCCAACAACCTTACCAAAAGGAAACCGATAATAGCCAGTATCATAGATACTACCAACATAAATATAACTGATGGATCTGACCAGCTTAACTCCTTAGCTACTACTGTATCTCCTGCAACTTTTTCGCCTGCTGGCGGTGCTGGTGGATATTGTATATACTCTAATACTGCAGCAATTTCTGTATCTGTTAAAGCAAAAGCAGTCATTACCGAGTTGTTATACTCTGCATATAACTCATTAGCGTAAGGCACATCACCTGACCTTATAACTGCTTGCGAGTTTCTAATCCACTCGTAGAGTTTTTCGATTGATGCGTTTTCTTCCCATCTCTGAACGGCTCCCTTTAAGCCTGGTCCAGTCATTCGCTTTTCCGTTACATAATGGCAACTAGCGCAATTAGCCTTAAATATAGATTCTCCCTGTTTTATTAGCGCTTCATCTTGACTGAAGGCTGAAAAGCTAACCAGGAAAAAAAAGGCGACTGCATAAAGCGACTTGCTATATATTTTATTAAAAAAAATTTGTATCATACTGCCATATTTGGCTTAATCTGTTAAAAAGATTTTTACTCTCTCTTTTCGCCTGCAAAGGTAGTGCTTGTTTTGTTTTATTGTTAAAAAAATTAAGAAAAAATCGCTCTTATCGGTAATATTTTTTCTGTTACACCTAGCAACATATTAATTTACGTACAAAAACCGATATGGGTTATGTTTTTTTATAATGTCTTCTTTCAAAATTTTCTATTCTTTTATCAATAACAAATTATATTGCAAACCAAACGAGTTAACATTGATCAACAAATAGTAGCCCTTGTAAAAACCGCAGAAAGGGAATAGTGGTAAGAAATTGCTATTAAAAAATAAACGTGATAAAATAGTGTATATTTATTATGTTATTTTTAAATTAATTATCAGTTTATGATGCTTTGGTTTCTATTATCATTTTTGGTATTTTTTATAATTGCAGTATTTAAATATATGCAGGCAAACATTTTCTTTCCAAAAAGCAGCTTGGCGATAATTGATGACGTTATTAAAAACCCAAACCCAAATATTATTTTTGGTAAGATGCGTTATATTGATTTAGAAGACACCAAAATATGTTATGAAAATATCGATTCTAAAAACCCAGAAGCCGAAGTTGTTTTGTTACTTCACGGTTTAGGACAAACGATGCTAAACTTTCCGCCCTACTTCTGTCAATCATTATTAACTGCTGGTTTCCATATTGTTAGAATAGATTTTCAAGGTGGTGGCGGATCTGATTGGGTAGAAAATTGGGGTAAGCCACATAAATATAATTTAGAAGACATGGCTCGCAACTCTTTATTGGTAATGAAACATCTTAACATTAACAAATTTCATGTAGTTGGCGTGTCAATGGGTGGAATGGTTGCGCAATGTATGGCCATCAACTATCCTAACAGTATTTCCAGTTTAACTTCTATAATGTCTACCGCTTATTTTTTTGATCCAGAATTTAAAGGAGTTCCTAAAAAATTTATATTAAATTATTTAATGAGCCAGTTGGTTTATGGCAGAAAATCGAAAACGTTAAGCAACAAAATTAAAGCAAGGCTTGCAATTGGAAGATTGCTACAAGGCGACACCACCTATACCTTTGATGATCGCATTTCTGTTGAAGCAGCTCATTATGAAATTACTAATAAAAAAGGTTACCACCCAAAGGCAGCAAAGCAACACAGTTATGCCATAAAAAAATCAGGCTCAAGGCTGGCAGCGCTTCAAAAGTTAAGCGTGCCATCATTAGTAATTCATGGTATGGCAGATCCGTTGGTTCAGTTAGCTCAAGGCAAAAAATGCGCCGCTGCTATACCTAATTGTAAAACCTTGTTTATAAAAGGGATGGGACATCATTTACCAGAAGCTTTTAACAACGAAATTACTACCGCCATACGCGATCATATCAATACTAACCGGGTTTAAAAAAAGTAAAAATTGATTGTAATAGTTTTAAAACTGCCTGCACCCCAGCAGGTTGAATAAATAAAAAGACTTAAATTTTATTTCTGTAAAAAAGCACTTAGGTTTATATAAAATATCAAATGTGTTTAAAGCTTTTAATACAATATTTTTAATTTAAATAGATTTTTTTTTGGCGTTACCAGTATGCTATTAGGCTCATCTTTTTTTATTTATTACAAAATATATCTATTTTTTTATCTGCTCTTTCAAAGCCTAAAGTTGAACTTCTATTAAAATCTTGACAAGCTTCAATAGTTTCGCCTATCAAAAATTTGGCTAACCCTCTATTCATAAATGCTTCGCTCATAAAAGCATCTAATTCAATTGCTTTATCATAATCTTTAATTGCATCAATGTGGTTTCCTTTCATAAACCTTATGTTTCCAAGGTTTTTATGTAACTGCGCATTTGCCGGAAACTGCTCAATAGCTTTTTTTATATCCCTTAAAGCGCCATCTAAATCGCCCAACATTTTAAGTGTTAAGCCTCGGTTTAAATATGCTTCTGTAAAGTCATCTGCATTTTCTAAAACTTCATTATAAATTTCTACTGCAGCTTTAGTTTCTCCTGTAGCTTTTAACAAAAGTGCTTTATCAAAATAAGCTTTACTTAGGTTGGAGTTGAGCGCAATGGCTCTATCCAAATATTTTTCAGCCAAATCATATTTACCTAATTTACGTTCAACTCTACTAAAATTATACCAAGCTAATGCATAACCGGGCTCCAAAACTACCGCTTTTGATAGGCTATTGGCAGCCTCCAAAGGTTTGTTTTGGGTTTCTAAAATTAGCCCTTTTAAATCATGCGCTATAGCACAATTTGGATGTTTTTTAATCGCTTTATTAACCCCATCCATAGCTTTAACAGGGCTTTGTTGCTGCATTACTTTAATACTTTTTTTTAAAAGTGAAATTTGGTTGGAGCTAAGTTGTTTTGTTTTTGAAGCTTCCTTTAACAATTTTTTGTACGGTTCTAATCTTCTTTCAAGCCCAAGTTCTACAATCGAATTTTCGGGCATGTATGCCAAAACATTAATAATATTTTCTGGGCCATAAAATCCATAAAAGTCAAGTGCTAGTGGGTTTATACTTATTGCTTTTTCAATGTCTATTTGAGCTTCTTCTTCAAAACCATATATTTGCTTTAGTCTAGCACTTTTAAGTAAAATCTCAACAGAGTTTGGGTATGCAATTAATTCTTGCTCAATTACTTCTAAAGCCCTTATTGGGTCGTTAAACACCTTTAAATAATCGTTTGCTTCGTTAAGATGTGGAAATTCGTTTTGCTGTGTAAATTGTGAATAAGCTTTGGTAAAAAGCATTAAACTCAAAACCAATAATGTTATGCTATGTAAAACCTTGTTATTTATCATTTTGTAAACTTTATTTTTATTTAATAAAAGGATTACCAATATAAGCTTAAATGCAACAACGGCTATCCTTCTTACTAAAAAATTTTTATTTAAAAAAATTCTTTAAAAAAATTTCTTAGTAAGAAGGGTTTGGCGGATTTAAAACCCGCCAACCAACTTAGCTTTATTGAGTTAAATAGGCCCTACAAATAATCATACACTTATTAATTATTGCCCTTCAACATTCATCATCATTTGCATCTCGTTATTAGTAACTATTATTTTAGCGTTTGAAGAATTGGCTAATTCTCTGAAGGCCTCTATCTGCTTAAACTGCAATATCTTATCATCTAAACCTTCGGCAATTATAAGTTGTGCATCTCTTATTCCTTCTGCTTCAATTCTTTTTTGTTCTGCTTCACGTTTAGCTTGTTGTAAAGTAAATTCCATTCTTTGAGCATCTTGTTCTGCCTCTAACTTTTGTTCAATTGCTGCAGATAGGCTTTTAGGCAATTGAATACTTTTAAGTAATACCGCCTCTAATTCTATACCTTTACCTTTCATTAAGCTATTCATTTGGTCTTTTATGGCAAGTTCTATTGTTCCACGCTCTCCTGTGTGCATATCTTTTGCATAAAAACGGGCGGTTACATCCGAAACAGCCGATCTAAATATTGGTAAAATTACATTACGTTCGTAATTAGGGCCAATTTCACGCAGCAATTGTGTTGCCTTTGTTCCATCTATATTGTAAAGTATAGAAACCTCGCTCAAAATGGTTAGCCCTTCTTTTGAAGGTATGTTTAAACCTACCTCTATGTTTTCGGTTTGTGTAGAAACTTTAATCATCCGCGTAACAAAAGGATTAAAAATTTTCAACCCTTGATTGAGTGGCTCTTCATTAAATTTACCAAAAGTTTGCTTTACGCCAACTTCTCCCTCCCTAATGGTAACGCAGCCGGTAAAAAAAATTACTGATAAAACAACTAAAAAAAATTTATAACAACTTTGTACTTTCATAATATTTAAATTTTGCTTTTAAAGAATTATTTGTTCATTTCACAAAATGATAGTATTACTATCTTTTATGCAAGTAACAGTATAATAGTTGTCTAAGTTCATAAAAAACTAACTTTTTTGTTTGTTTACTTGTATTTATAAAAAGTAATTATGCTTCTTTTCTAAAGCTCAATTTAAGCTTAGTTTGTTCTATTATTAAAGGTGGTTATAATTTTTATAAACAGCGTTTACTACAATATTGCATTTTGTATTGATGGTTGCCAACGGCACTTTATTACCCCACAAATTTTTGTTTTCAAACTTATTTTTCCTAAATTTTTGGGTAGGTGGTTTTGTATAATTAAAGCAAGATCTTATTCTTCTTTTTCACTTCTTCCCACTCATTGCTCAACAAACCATAAAAAATAGTGTCTCGCCTTCGGTTGCGAATTAATTGTGTATGGCTTCGTAAAATACCTTCTTCAACCATACCAATTTTGGCAACTGCATTGCGAGCATACTTGTTTAATGCATCGGTTTTTATTTCCACTCGTTGCATATTACAATTTTCAAACAAATATTTAAAGAGCGTAAGTTTTACATGCGAGTTATAGCCTTTACCTTGATATGGTTTCCCTACCCAAGTCCATCCAATTTCTGCACGTTGGTCTCTTTCAGAAACATTGCCCACACTTGTTGAACCAATTATTTTGTTAGTAGATATATCAACTACCGTTAAAGCTAATCTTTTGGTATCGTTAACTGCGGTTTCAATCCATTGTATCAAATCAATTTTATTTGATAGATCTGCTGTAAAGTAAATCCACATTTCTGGGTCGATGGAGGTGAGCGCAAACATTTCCTTTAAATCAGCTAAACTTATTGGCCTTAGTATAACCTTGTTAAACGTCATTAAAAAATTAAGAAAATTAAAGCTCATAAAAAAACCGTAAATTTACATAACTTAAATTTGACAAAGATGGTAGAATTTAAAATACAATTAGAGGAAAGTGTGGTACAAAAATTTGGTTATGAAGAAGTAGAAAATTACTTGCAAGATTTTGTAAAGAAATTATTACTTAAAGAGGCAGCACAAGATGTTTTGGAAGACCTAAAAACTATTGACATGCAAAATGATAAAGAATGGCAAGCGGCTCGCCATTTGGCCTGGGAGCAGGAAAAACATAAATATTTGTTATAGATAATGACTGACTTCGTTACTGATGCCAATGTGTTAATGAGCATCTTTATAAGTGGTAAAGCGGGCTATCGACCGATTTTATCTATCAATAATTTTATTTTTCCTGATTTTGCATTCGTAGAAATTGAAAAATACAAAGATATTTAAAGGGCAAAACAAAAATGACTGAAACACAGTTTGCTGAATGGACCTACTTTGTTTTTGCAAATTTAACAGTTCTTCCCCAGTACGTTTTGGAACAAAATGTTTTAACCAAATCTGAACGATTACTCGAAAAGGTTGACCTGAAAGATATTAGTTATGTTGCTTTGGCAATGCAATTAGACTTGCCACTTTTGACAAGGGACAAACCTTTGTATAATGGGTTAAGAAAACAAGGCTTTAGAAAAGTACTATTTTTCGATGACTTTTTGCGAAGTCTTTAACGCATAAAAATTAGAGAGGCGTGGTATAACAAAAACACCTTGCGGATATATTCGGCAATTGAAATTTTTAAACATTTAACTTGGTTAACTTTACCTGTTCGGTCTGTCAAATTTTAGGTTTCGCTGCCTACACTGTATTTAGCTTTGCATTAGTTTTAACCGTTTTGTTATAGTCAATCATCTTACCCTAATTACCTTTTATAAAAGTTTTTGTAATTGATGATGCGTCCGTTTTCATTTCTATATAAAAAATACCATTAGGCAAAGTAGCTACTTCAATTTGGTGTTGATGATTTCCTTCTGCAAAAAACAGTTCTTGTTGATATTGATCTACATTCCTACCTAAAGCATCATACACTTTAAATGAAATATTTTGAGCAGCAGCCAATGTAAAATTAATATGCATCACTTCATTAACAGGGTTAGGAAATATTCTTAATTCAACACTATTGGCAGCCTGCTCAATAGTTGTAACCGGGTTAAGTGGTGTATTGGCACTAAATACGCCGTTACCATGCGTGGCAATAGCTACAAAACCATCTGCCACACGGCTTTCAACAGCACTAACTATGCTATGGCTAATAGTTTCAACATTCAACATATTCCAAACCGTTTCTTCACCGTTTAATTGAGTGGTATTAAATAAACCTACACTTGTACCCGCAAAGTAATTTGTTAAAGTGTTATCGTTAGCATCTGGCAAAATATCTACCACTCGTATAGAAGGGCCATTACCATTACCAGATGAAAACTGCTCTAAGTTACCAGCTACTTTCTGCCAATTCTCACCACCATCTTCTGTATAAAAAATACTGTAAACGCCATAGTTAGAAAAAGAAACCATTAGCTCGTTACCATTGTTGGGGTTAACTGCCAAATCACTCACATAAGCCGTCGGAAATTGGGTAGGTGTAATGTTAGTAAACTCGGTTGCATCAAAATTATTAACTTTGTCAATTTTATAAACCCTACCATTATTAGTACCTAAATACAAGCGCCTAAAAGGGTTGGTTACTGTTGCAGCAACCCGTGTAAAAGTTAAATTTGAGGCAATTGTTTCGGGGTAAACTTTCCAACCAACAGAAGTAGAATCAAACACATTTTCAACTTTAATGGCATCAATTTCATCACGTATCCAAAGTTGATTACCTATTGGCATATACAAAGTATTATAATTGATTGGGTTTATTGCTAAGGCATTTATAAAATCAAATTCATCTCTATCTAAAGCCGGGTCGAAACGTTGATAAGCTAAAGGATTACCCTCAGCATCAATATTTACTTTTAGTAAACGGCCCAGTTGTGTTGAAACAATTACGTAGTTTTCATTTGGAATAATAAAACAATATGCGCCATCTGCACCATAAGGTTTACGCCAATCTTCTTCCTCTAAATTGGTGTTGGTATAGTAAGTGCCATTATCTTGCAAACCGCCCATTACGGTGTTATTACTGTTTTCTTTATCAATAGCTAAGGTATAAAATTGACTACTAATGTAACCATTGTTTAAGGTTTCCCAAACAACATCGTTGGCCATAATGTTATTGGTTTTGCTTACACCACCATCGTGGTACGAATACATAACATTCGCATCATTTTTAGAAAACACCATACCGTGCTGATCTGGATGATGATTAGGATATACGTCAACACGAGGTAGTTTTTCACCAATGCCATAACCACCAATATGTGTACTATTATCTAAGCTACTAAAAGCATCAGTACTTCTATATAAATTAGTTCCACCAATTAAAACCACATTCTCATCATCGGGTTTTACGGCCACAGTTAAGTCATACCCACCTTGCACATAAAAATCATCAAACTGGTTTGGGCCAATGTAAATGTTTTTTGTAAGATCTGTCCATTGTCCATCCTCCCCATTTCCATCGCTTTGCAAATATTCGTATTTCCATAAGGCGTTATACTCTGGATTTTGTGTTGGCGCAACTCCTTCTTTACCATATTCTGGCGTTACATTTGCTACTAAAAAATAAAGAAGGTTTTGGTTAGATGGTGCAATAGCCAACGCAATACGGTTGTAATTAGGTGGAAAGTTAGGCGGTAAAATTTTTGTAAAGTTTGTTCCATCGGCAGATCGCCAAATGCCACCATCAGGCCCGTTACCTGTAGAAATAATATTATTTTCTTTACTTAAAGTGGCGTAAACAACGCCGTTATCATCAATAGCAACATCAGTAAAGTAAGAAATATTTTGCCCAGTACTCGTACCCAAAACTCTTGTCCAACTTTGGCCACCATCGGTACTTTTTTGTATGGCAGCATAAGTAGCCACATAAATTTCAGTTTCGTTTAAGTTGCTATAATCAATTGCAATGCGCCATATACCTTGCCATACCGAACTAAATTGAAGATTGCTGGTGGAAGTAGCCGCTAATATTTGCCAAGTTTCGCCACTATCTGTACTTTTATAAACACCATTACCAGTAAAAAAAGCACCCGCTTCACCCTGCGATGCACCAAACAATTCGCCAGTACCAAAATACCATTCGCTTTGGTGGCCTTCTCGTACATCTTGCACAATAGTGGTAATGCTTATGTTTTGTTCTGCCGTAGTAACCTTGTACCAATTTTGGCCGCCATCTTTGGTTTTCCAAACGCCGCCCGAAACACTACCGGCTAGCATTACATTTTCGTCACCAACATCAATTGCAAAGGCTCTTGTTCGGCCACCAACATTGTATGGGCCACGTGGTTTAAATTCAAATTCTTTTTTTGAAAGCTTGTTATTATTAACTAATGTTTTGGCAAAGGCCAGTTCTTTTGCTCGCATATAAGCAGGCACTTTGCCGGTTGCGGGGTCAATTAGCATTTTTTGCGCTTCGGTAAAGCGGGCAAACTTATCTGCTTTGGTGCCAATGCCCATTGCTACTTTCGACGATTTATTGAATTTACCCTGCAAACTGCTTGCTGATTTTTTAGATCCATTTTTTGTAGCGCACACCATTAGTATTAAGCAAGCAACGGTTAGTGTTAAGGCAATAATATTACGAGTCATTATGGTATAAATTGGTTTACAATTATTTAAAAATAAGTATAAGTAAGTTAAGATGCTTTATTAATTGTAAAAATTATTTTGTTACGATGCTATTTTGGCATGGCTTTAGCTGTAAATGTAGTACCTTTTATAAGGCCAAATAAAATCCTTATCAATGCATAAACGCTATAGCTGTTTTTTGTGTTTCATTATTTTTAGCGTATTTGTTTATGCTCAAGATGGTGCCTACCCTATATCACCAATAAATACTTCAACAATAAACAACCCCTCACCAACATTACATTGGAAAGGTGGAACTGCATTTAATAGTTACACCCTTCAAATTTTTGAATGTAGCTATACACCAAATAATTATTTTAATTCAATACATTTAGATGAGTATGAATTAATGGCTGTAAAAGAAGGCCCGCAAGGTTATGAGGCATCGGCATTAACTTTAAATGAAATGATGCCAACTCAACTTTTTACCACTGATGATGAAGGTACAAAAATAATTGCTTACGACAATAATTTTAATACCAACAAAGAATTTTCGATACAACAGTATGCTGGCAGCGATTATGAAGGGTTGACCTATTTGTATGATAATTATTTTGCAATGGTAGAAGAACGTTTGGATTTAATTTTCTTTTTAAAGATGCAATACAACGCAGCTGGAAATTTAACAGGCATTACCGAAATTGCTAACAGAAGTACAAATAACCCTTTAATTACTGGTTTAAATGATGGTTATGAAGGCATCACTTACAACCCGGTAACTAATAAAATTTACTTAATAAAAGAATACAACCCTACCAAAATTTTTCATTTTGTTGCTCCTGTACCAAACAGCTTTAATGAGGCAATAAATATTTCGGAACCATTTGATTTGCAAAATGCCACTTGGATGCCTAGTGATGTTGCTGGCTTATATCATTTGTCTTTAAATAAATCGGTTTCGGCTACACCTGCTGGTAAACATTTGTTAATGTTAAGTGAGCAAAATGAAGCGATGTACGAATTTGATTTATCTGGCCATTTAATCAGTCAAAAAATGTTGAACGCAAATGGTGAAATTGACGACTATAGCAATGGCTTTTTTCAGCCAGAAGGTATTACTTATAACGATGGTAAAATTTGGATTGTTAGCGAAGGATCTTTTAATAAAACGGCTAAGTTTTATGTTTTTGAAAATAATAATTATGCCAAGCCAACATCAAATTTAGGTAGTTGCATTTATGCCAGAAGTAACATAACCAATACACAATGGCAAGTGCCAGCTTGCAAACTACAAGCCAATACAAGTTATTGCTGGCAGGTTACTGCACACCGTAATAATGGTACAAGTGTGGTTAGTGAAGTGTTTAATTTTACTACGCAGTTTGTAATTGAAGATTGTGGAACTGCTTGCCCGCTTAATATTATCCATTACCCTAATACTTCATTAGGAAATAATTATAATGCTGCGAATAGAATTATTTCGAGTGCTACTACTATTAATGGAAGTGGTGTGCTTAGTTATAAGGCGAGTAATAAAATTACGCTTAATGCTGGTTTTCATGCGGATGAAGGGTTTTCGGCTTATATTGAAAATTGTAATTGATGCCAAAGTTTATTCGGTAGCTTGCAGTTTCCATTTTAGCCCCGACAGGAGCGGCATCCTTTTTGGATTTTTTTTCCAAAAAGATATAGCGGATGGCGGGAGTGTGGTTGATGCGAGTTGGTTGTTTCGCTTCTTATTTTTTTTAAAACAAAAAATTGTTAGCATAAATAAGGGCTGTGTTATTAAATAAGTGTAGCTTAATGGCCGTTACACCTTTGCCTCATCAATCACTTTTTGGTAGTAGGCTTCGTATTGAGGCATAATGTTTTTAATGTCAAAATTGTGTGCTTGTTGTAAAGCATTTTGATTAAATTTTAATTTCATTTCTGGGTTTGATAGTAGGGTGATTGCATTTTTTGCCATATCGTCAACATCGCCTACATTACTTAAAAACCCAGTTTGGTTGTGTATGTTAATTTCGGGTATGCCACCAGTATTTGATGAAATTACTGGCACTTGACAAGCCATTGCTTCTAAGGCAGCTAAACCGAAACTTTCACTTTCGGAGGGCAGTAAAAACAAATCGCCTACGGCCAATAGTTCTCCTATTGCATCTTGCTTGCCTAAAAACCTAATGTGTTCGCATATATCTAATTGGCGACAAAGTTGTTCTGCACCTTTGCGCTCTGGCCCATCGCCTATTAGCAATAATTTAGCGGGCATTTTATTTTGTATTTTTTTAAATACTTTTATTACATCGCCTACTCTTTTTACTTTTCTAAAATTAGAGGTATGAATTACAATTGGTTCGCCACCAGGGGCTATGGCTTTTTTAAAATGACTTTTATCGTACTTCTGAAATTTTTGTAGATCAATAAAGTTTGGAATTACTTCTATATGATTTGTAATGTTGAAGTCGGTTAAGGTGTCTTGCTTTAAACTTTCGGAAACTGTGGTAATGCCATTGCTTTGGTTGATAGAAAAAGTAACTACTGGCGAGTAGGTGGCATCTTTACCAACCAAGGTAATATCGGTACCGTGTAGTGTGGTGATAAATGGCACATTAATATTATGGGTTTTTAAAATGCTATGCGCCAAATAGGCCGAAGTTGCGTGAGGAATGGCATAATGTACGTGTATTAAATCGAGCTTATCATACTTGCTAATGTCAACCAATTTGCTGGCCAAAGCGGTTTCGTAGGGTGGAAACTCAAATAAAGGGTAATTGGTAAAACTAACCTCGTGAAATGAAATATTTTCGTGAAAGCGATTTAAACGGGCAGGCTGCTTATAGGCAACAAAGTGAATTTTATGCCCGCTATTGGCCAATGCTATACCTAACTCTGTGGCTACTACTCCGCTACCTCCATAAGTTGGGTAACATACTATACCTATTCGCATTTAACTAATTTTAAATAAACTATTTATGTATTAATATTTTAGTGTTAGCATTTTGATGCAAATGAAATTATTACACCTAAAATACTTAACAGCTTTGCAAATATAGTTTAGTAATAGTTAAAATTTTTCTAAATTTTGAACCCTACCTTGCTTGTAGGTAATTGCTTTTATTTTTGTGCCGCTGCTGTCAAAAACTTCTATTATACCTTCTTCCCAATCGTCAACATAATTGGCTTGTTCTTCTAATACGCCATTGGGGTGATATACCTTCCACGGCCCTTGCCGGTTTTCGTTTTCGTAAGTTCCTTCGGCTTTTAGTTTGCCATTTTGATGATAGGCTTTGTATGGGCCTTCTTCTTTATTGTTTTTAAATTGTACCGCTTCTTTTAAAGCACCTGTAGGGTAATAGTATTTCCATAAACCGCTCATTTTATTGTTTACGTATTGGCCTTTTTGTTTCAACTCCCCGTTTGGGTGATAGCTCAGGTATTCGCCCTCAAAATTATTGTTTTTATAGTTTTCTACAATTATTATTTGTTTGGTAGAGTCGTTGTATAATTGGCGCAACCCATTTAATTGGTCGTTTTTAAACTCAGCAGTTTCTTTTAGTTTGCCAGCTTCATTATAAATTTGGCCAGTACCTTCTTTTTGGCCTTTTACATAGTTCACTATCATTTTTTGGTTACCATTATTATGGTATGATGTGTACAAGCCGTGTTTTATAGTCGTATCTTTTTGTAAAGCTTGGTAAGTACTTTTTGTTTGGGTAGGGTTATCAGTAAAATAAGTATTGATGGTTTGGGTTTTTGGGGTTTGGTTGCAGGCGGTAGTCAGTATTAATAATAATACGATTAAAAATTTTGAATTATAAACAATTATACTCATATTTGAATTAAATTACTTTAAAATATTATTATCTAAAATTTAAAAACATTGCGCATTCTCAAACACCTAATTACCCTATCAAATTCAAACGCCCAAATATCCTATCAAATTATACATATCTTTCAATAAAATTTTTAATTTTAAAATTACATTAAATGAAACACATTAACAAACTTCTATTTTTACTAATTGCTGTGCTTTTGTATAGCTGCTCATCTACTAACTCGTTGGTAAATTGCCCAAGCTTTAAACCTAACAAAAAGCCAGCACCAAGGTTTGTAAAAACCAAGAAACCAGAAGCTAAAAAACACGTGGTAAAACTAACTGCTAAAGAGAAAAGGGTAATTCGTAAGGAGGAAAAGGCAATTAAAAAAATTGAAAAATTACAAACCAGGTTGGTTAATAATTTAGATATGCCAAATTTAAAAACTAGCCCAGCGGCACAACAAAAACTTCACAAAATATTAGAAAATTTAAAGACTAATGAAGATAAAATTGCTTCAACTGCTGATTTAAAGGATTGGTATAAAACCGAAATCGATGAAAAAGGCTCTCAAAAAGAAGCTGCTAACAAACTTATTTTTGGTAAAAAACCTAATGAAGGAATTAACATTGAAGAAAAATTAAAAAGCAGCGATATTATTAAACAAAAAAAAATAAAACCATTATTACAAGAAGAAAAACCTATTTACAAAAAAACTAATGGCTTGGCTATTGCTGGTTTTGTAATTTCCTTATTAAGCTTATTAATTTTTGGCATTCCATTTGGTTTATTAGGCCTTATTTTTGGTGGCGTTGCTGCAAGTAAAATTGCTAAAAACCCAGAAACAATGAAAGGTAAGGGCTTTGCCATTGCTGCTATTGTTATAGGCATAGTAGGCATTGTTGGTGCAATAGTAGTTGTTGCAGCACTAATGTAAATACAATATTTAGCATCTTACAAAAAAGCCGATTAGCTTGCTTCTCAACAAACTAATCGGCTTTCAAATTTTTATTATTCTTTAGTAACTAACTTCTCCAAACCATTTGCTGATAACGCATAATGTAATATTAAAGTAGCAAGCGAACTTAAAGCACCAGCTACATAAGTGCGTGCTGCCCATTTTTAAAACGTTTTTTACACCTTCGTATTCTTAGCCACCTGCTATGTTTGCACAAAGGATGATACCGCAAACAAAGCACTACCTACTGCTAATAAATATTGCCCTATAAATTGAGTTACTATAAAACCAGCAAATATTATCCATTGCATATAGCGATGTGAAAACCATAGCGCCGATACTGCTTTTGAAACAGTAGTTTTTTCGGTGAGATTTTTTTAGACCAATATGATAATACCAATTGAAATCATAATAATGTAAACCAACCCGAAAAACTTGCCTGTATTTTTCAAAATTATTTTAGCTTATCCATCCATTTTATGGTATAAAAGCCAGCAAACTTTCCCGTCTGGTCTATAGTAACTCTTATTTCAGGAGCCTTTTTTGCCATTTTAAAATTGCCCTTAAAACGGTAAATGGTATGCGTATTATTTTCCTTTGGTTTGTAAGCTTCGGCAAATTTAAGCCCTCTAAAAGCACCATATTTATTACGTAGCAAATCGCAGCTTTGTTGCATAACCGTTGCTGAAAAACCTTTAGCTGCCTCGGGCGTTGCTTCTGCTGTAGTTAGTGGTGTATAATCATAGGCATCGCACTTAGTCATAATTTTCAATGCCATTTGTTCCGCAAATTTCATTTCTTTAGTATTAATATTTGCAGGGCCAATTTTCTCATAATTAGAGGAGCAAGCCACCAACAACAACAGCATAAAGTACAAAGGCATGTTTGTATATTTTGCTCGTATTTTTCTATCTGTTAAAACCATTTTCTTCTATTAAAAATAAACACTATTAAAAAAGACAACACCAAAGAAACTACTAATATAAAGGCAAAAGCAAAAGGGCTTTTATCAAAAGGTAAATTTACGTTCATACCATAAAAACTGGCTACTAAAGTTGGCACCATTAACACAATAGTTATAGCGGTTAAGCGCTTCATTATGTTATTTAAATTATTAGATATGATGGAGGCAAAAGCATCCATAGTGCCGTTTAAAATGTTTGAATAAACTTCGCTCATTTCTAAGGCCTGACTGCAATCTACAATAATATCTTCTAAAAAATCCAGCTCCTTCTCGTTATCTTTTATCATCAAAAAATCTGTTCGCTTTATTTTCATCATCATTAATTCATTAGCTCTTAAGCTGGTTAAAAAATATACTAACGATTTTTGAATGTTTAGCAGCTTAGCCAGTTCTTTATTACGGCTTGAGTTGTATAATTCCTCTTCATATAAATTACGTTGGCGGTTTAGTTCTTTTAAATACTTTAGATATAAGTGGTTGGTTTGATCAAACAACTTTAAAACAAAATTGCTATGGTTTAAAATATTTAAGTTTTTAAATCCGTTTTCCCCAAAATATTCAATTACCGGATTTTTTTTGCTACTTATAGTAACCAAATAATCTTTACTTTCAATTATACCCAGCGGAATGGTAATAAAATCCGCCTCCATTTCAGATGACTGATCTTTTACCGGGGTATTTAACACAATAAACTGCAAGCCTTCATCCGATTCGAATCGTGAACGTTCATCAACATCTAAGGAATCTATAAAATAATCGAACGGTATGTTCAGCCGTTTGCTCATTCCCTCAATGGCTTGGCGGTTAAATGGTGGAGATATATTAATCCAACCACCAGGCTCTGCCCATTTGGTTTTTATTAATTCCTCTTTATCTATTAAGTAGTGCTCAATCATACAACAAGTTAGCAGAACAAATGTAATACAATAACAGAAGTTAATTTACTAATTGTTTTGCAACTAACTTTAATTGTACTAGCTCTAATTAGTATATGTTTAACCTCTATTGCTTAGTGGCTGATTATTATTAAATATAAAACATTCAAGTACAACGATTTTCACGCTTTATATAAATAAAAAAGGCCAGCAATTTGCTGGCCTTTTTATCATTTCTTATATTTTATGAAGTGCCTTTACAACTACATTTTGGCAATAGCTGCATTAATTTTGTTTAACAAATTTTGTGTTTCGTCATAGGCATCACCACCAATTTTAGCCTGCTCAATTGCTTTTTCTGCAGCCATTTTAGCTTTAGTATAGCTTTTAGTTTTGTAAAGCAGGGCAGCATAAGTATCGCAATTATAATATTGACAGTCTAAATCAACAGATTCTTTGGCCCAGTTTACTGCTTTGTCCAACATTTTTGGATTGTCAATATTTTCAAAAAACGCCCAAGCAATGTTGTTTAAATCGGAGGAGTTTTTTACACTTAAGGTGTTGATGTATTTAATAGCATACTTAGCATAAGCATCCCAATCTTTTTGAATTTGATGGTAACCCATGTAAGCATAGTTAGTTAAATTTTTAGCATTGTCGCCACCATGCGCTTTCAGTACTTTTTTAATTTGCGACATGGTAACGCCTTGCTCGTTACTGGCAGCAAGCGAAACACTTCGTAAAGCACTTCTTTTAATAGCGTCGTTTACTTTTTCTTCGCCAAACGAAGTCACAAACTTGCTTTTGTTATCGGTTAGCATTTTAAATGATTTAGAATTTACATTATCAGCAAATGCTAAAATAAATTGCTGAATAGTTTTATCATTTAAATCACTACTTTTAAGTTTGGCTATATACTCTTTGGTAACTTCGGTAGCAGGTAAATTTGCTTTACGTAAAGCAAAAGCGTAATTCATAACAGTTGCCTTATCTCGCTTTCCACTTTCATACTTATTTTTTAAACCTATTAATGCTTTGCTTGGATCTGTTGCAATATTGGCATCTTCTAAAAGTTCATCTACTGTAAGGTAACCTGTTACCCGATGTTGTAATGCTCCATCAGCATCAAAAAACAACAAAGTTGGGTATGCTACTACCGAATAGGTTGATGCAAAATCAAGCCCTTCGCCTTTTTCCATATCTAACTTAACACTTAGGTAATTTTCGTTCATATATTTACCTACTGCTTTCTGAGGAAATACATCACGTGCCATTTTTTTACAAGGCCCACACCAGGTAGCAAAAGCATCTACAAAAATTGGTTTGCCAGTTTCTTTTGCCTCAGCTCTTACCTCATCCCAAGTTAAGGCAGAAAACTGTAAGCCATCTTTGTTATCTTCTTGTGCGTTTATGCTAAAGGCTGCAAAGCACCATGCTACTAATAAACATACGTTTAATTTAAATATATTCATAATATTTTTTGTTTTTATGATTTTAGTTGTGTTGTTGTTAAAACATCAATAACTTTATAATAGTGTAAAGTTGGCTTTAATATACTACAATATTTGTTTGCTTAACGAAATGCTTCCACCAAAAAACATTTTTGCTGTATTTTCGAAAGATGCCGTTAAATCTGACACTACAAATTTATGCGTTGGTATATTTGCGCTTAAATTTAACAAGTTTAGCTCACTTAATTTGGCCTGCAAATAATTAGCCACTACATCAGTAGAATCAATTAGCATTTTTTCACCATCGTAATAAAAATTAATATCGGCTTTAATTAGTGGGTAGTGCGTGCAAGCTAAAATTAAAGCGTCAATATCTTTTAATTGAGGGTTTTCTAAATATTCTTTTAACACCAATTGGGTAATTTCTTTCTTTTTAAAAAAACCTTCTTCAATATAACTGGCCAACAAAGGCGTTGCCAAGCTTTTAACTTCACAATCTTTAATATGCTGCTTAATTTTTTTAGCATAAATATTGGCATTAATAGTTGCTCTAGTACCAATAACCCCTACTTTTTTAATTGCGTGTTTGGTAAGATGTTTTACTAAAGGATCTATTACATTTATTAGTATAAAATTGTGGGCTAATTGCTTTTTAAGATGTTCGTAAGCGTGAGACGAAGCAGAGTTACAAGCGATTACAATTGCTTTGCAGTTTTGTTGTAGCAAGTAATTAACTATTTTATCGCTGTATTTTCTAATGTTTTGTGGCGATTTTTCACCGTAAGGCAAATTAGCGGTATCGCCAAAGTAAACCATACTTTCTTGAGGTAATTGAATAGAAATGGCGTTGGCTACCGTAAGGCCACCAACGCCACTGTCAAATATTCCTATTGGATTTTCTGCTTTAATAAAGCAAACTTAATTTTTTTACTGAATGCCCAATTGAGCTTTCACCTCAGGTAAAATATCAACAGAATCGCTACCTGCAAAAAGGATTACCCCTAAACTCGAATCAAGAACGTAAGTATACCCTTCTTTTTCTGAAACCGCTTTAATCGCAGTATCCGCTTTTTCTAAAATTGGCTTATACAATTCTTCTTTTCTTTTAGCTACTTTTTCTTGTGCACTCATTTGAAATTCGCCAATTCTCTTTTCTGTTTCTTGTATTTCTTTTATTTTGGTTTCTCTAATCAAATCGTCCATTGTGCCTGCCTCAATTTGGTTTTGAATTTCTTGCGCTTTTGTTTGATATTCTTTTACCATAGCATTGTACGATTTGTCTAAATTTTCTGCCTCCGCTTTTAAGGTATTATCTGCATCTTTTACTTCTGGCATTAAGCTTAATAATTCTGCAGAATTAATGTGGCCTATTTTTACGCCAATTGCCTGACCAAAGGCCATGTTACTTATACCAAAACTAACTATTAAGGCTAATGTTATAATTACTCTTTTCATTTTTTTTCGTTTTTTTTAAAGATGGCAAATCTACCTATCTATATTATCTTTTTAAAATGTTACTTACTTTAATATTGCTTTTAAAACTTCTTCGCTTTTGTTAAATTCTTCGCTGGCGAAAAGTATGTTTGAATTACTTGAACTATCAAAAATAAAATCGTAGGCTTTTTGCTTAGCCATTGCTTCTATGGTATCGTAAATTTGTTGCTGAATAGGGGAAATTAATTCTTCTCTCTTTTTAAATAACTCACCATCAACACCAAATTTTTGCTTTTGTAGTTGCTTTACTTGTTTTTCACGGTTTACAATTTCTTCTTCTCGCTTAGCCCGCATCGATTCTGATAGTAAAACCGATTCTGCTTGAAAGTTTTTGTATAATCTGTCAATGGCATCATATTCTTTTGAAATTTCTGCTTGCCACTGCGAAGCCAATTTATCAATTTCTGCCAGAGCTTCGTTGTAAGCAGGTATTTGGTTTAATACACTTTCCGAATCAACAAAGGCAAACTTTTGTGCCTGCACGCCAAAACTTAGCATGCTTGCTATGGTAAATAAAATAATTGCTTTTTTCATTATGTTAATATTTATTTATTGCTTAGAAATTTTATTGGTAGTTTAGTTTAACAGTAGGCTTAGTTATTAAAGACTTCACATTTCATTTTTACCGTAAATTATTGAAAATCAATGATTAGCATTTTTTCTAACTAAAATCTTATTATAATTTAACAAGAGATTTAATCTGGTTGTTGCCCCAATATTACACTAAACTCACCAAACTGCCCTACGTAATCCCAAAAATTAACTGCCGTTTTGTTTGGTTTATCAAAACCAACGCCATAATCAAAGCCAAGTGTGCCAAACATTGGTAAAAAGAAACGCAAGCCAACACCAGCGGAACGGCGAAGATTAAAGGCGTTCCAATCTTTAAAAGTAGTCCACGAGTTGCCACCTTCAAGAAAAGCTAAAGCATATATAGTAGAGCTTGGGTTTAATGAAAACGGATAGCGTAACTCTAAAGTAAATTTATTAAAAAACGGATCGCCACCTTGGTTGGTTTGTAAATCATCTACCAAATAGCCTCTTAAAGAAATAATATCTCTACCATAAATGTTATTAAAATTGTTAGCTAAGCCATCGCCACCTAATTCAAAACGTTCAAAAGGAGAAGTTCCAACGGCTTCATTATAATACCCCATAAAGCCCATTTTGGCTGAAGAACGCAACACCAAATCACCCTTTAAGCGAGTAAACCATTCGGCATTAAATCGCCATTTATGGTATTCTGTCCACTTATGTCTTTCAGCCAACGATTCAATTTTTGTATAATCTTTATTGTTAAAGGCAGAATAAGGTGGGGTAAATTGTACTGTTAAACTAATATTAGAACCTTCGGTTGGATAAACCGGATTGATACCAACAGAGTAGCGAGATAAAGTAGCTCGCAAACTAAGGTTATTAAAAACACCATCTCGCACTAAAAAACCGCTAAAATTTTTGAGGCGGTAACGTTGATAATCAATGGCACCACTTAAAGTAAAAAAGTCATCGGGTGCTTTTAAACGTGTACCAATAGATATAGAGCTACCAGTAGTTAATAAGCCGCTATATTCTGGATTATTCCAATCAAAAAATGGTAGCGTATCTCTTGCTGCTCTTGAAATAAAACCAGACCGATAACCCGCCTGCAATGCGGCAAAAGTGCTTACTGTAAAGTTGGTTGGTTTTTTACCACCCAACCAAGGCTCTGTAAAAGAGGCATTGGTTGATAAAAAATTTCTGCCTTGCGATTGCACTCTAACTGAAAGTCGCTGTCCATCACCACTTGGCACAGGATCCCATTCTCTAAATAATTCTCGCATAGAAAAATTATTGAAGGAAACCCCAAGGCTACCAACAATACCGGTACCGCCCCAACCTGCTGATAACTCAAACTGATCAGAGGGTTGCTCAGCTACGGTATATTTTATATCAACCGTACCGTTAACAGGATCTGGTATTGGATTAACGCCCATTGCTTCCGGATCAAAATACCCCAAAGCTGCTAACTCCCTTTGTGTTCTAATAATATCGCTACGGCTAAATTTGTTACCCGGTAGTGTTCTTATTTCACGGCGAATTACATGCTCGTTTGTTTTGGTGTTGCCTTCAATAACAATATTGTTTACCGTTGCTTGCGGGCCTTCCTGTACTTTTATCAGCAAATCTATTGAGTCGCCATCTATTGATTTTTCGGTTGGCGTTACTTGAAAAAACAGGTAACCATCATCCATATACAAGGCACTTACATCGGTACTATTTGGGCTTACAAAAAGGCCTTCATCTAAGCGGCTTTGATCGTAAACTTCGCCTGTATTTATGTTTAAAATTTTGTCTAATAATTCGGTGTTGTATTTTGTGTTTCCTTCCCACTCAATATCTCTAAAATAATATTGCTTGCCCTCCTCAATATCTAAAACTAAATCTACATATCGGTCGTTTAGTATTACTAAACTATCTTTTACAATGCGGGCATCTCTATAACCCTTGGTGTTGTAATAAGCCAACAAATTATCTTTATCCGTTTGGTACTTACTATCAATAAATTTTGAAGGATTAAAAATACGCAACCTAAATTTATCGGTAATAGTATTGTACAAGCCTTTTAAAGTAATGTTACCCAATCTATTGGCAATTCCTCCTTCAGTCATTTCTTTCAACACCTCTTTTGGCGTACCAATATTTACCCGCGACCGTTCTTTAGTATCGCGCATACTTTTTTTCAAATCACGAGCCAGCGCATTTTCATTACCATTAATTATAATTTCATTAATCTTTACCTTTTCGCCTCTGCTTACATTAATGTCAACAATTACGTGGTTGGCTTTTGCGGTATCTACTTGTTCTTTAATAGATGCTTTTGCCAGTAAAAAGCCTTTTTCAACAAAATGATTTTCAATAGCATTAATGGTGCTTTGCTTGGTACTTTCATTTACCACTCGCCCCCGGGCTAAAGTAATTTTGTCTCGTATTTCTTCTTCTTCTACCTTACGTAAACCGCTAAATCTATATTTAGAAAGGCGGGGCACTTCGGTTAAAGCAATATCAAAAAACACCACCTCGTTTACCACTTTAGTTGCATTAATTTGAATGTTGGCAAACAAACCCTGTTTCCATAGGTTTTTAATACCATTTTGTATTTGCTCGCTAGGTATGTTAACTTTATCGCCAACGTTTAAGCCCGATAAGTTTATTAAAATATTAGGATCTAAATATTCCGTTCCACTAACGGTTATACCACCTATCTCGTAGGTTTTAGTCGGATCAAAATTTTGCTGGGCAGTACATAAACCGCAATACAACAAAAAGGTGGTTACTATTGCTAGGATTTGTTTCATTTTTTTAAGCAGATACTTGTTCACTGGTTTTACCAAATCGTCTTTCGCGCTGTTGAAAATTTTCAATAGCAGTATATAAATGTGTTCTTCTAAAATCGGGCCACAAAACATCTGTAAAATACAGCTCTGTATAGGCCAGTTGCCACAACAAAAAATTACTGATACGGTGTTCGCCTCCGGTTCTAATCATCAATTCTGGGTTTGGCGTACCACAAGTATCTAAGTATTTTACATAAGTTTCCTCATTTAACTCATTTAGGGTAATTTTATTATTTAAAACATCTTTTGCTATTTGTTTTGTTGCCGTTAAAATTTCTTGCTTGCCGCTGTAGCTTAAAGCCAGGGTTAAAGTCATTCGGCTATTGTTTTCGGTTAGTTTTTTTGTTTTTTCTATAAGATGCAAACAATCGGTTGGCAATTTTTCAATTTCGCCAATGGTGTTAAACTTAATATTGTTGTCCAACAATGTTTTTGTTTCAGATTTTATGGTTTGCATCAACAATTGCATCAACGCTTTTACTTCCACAGTTGGGCGGTTCCAATTTTCTGTACTAAAAGTGTATAAGGTAAGATGTGCTACCCCCAGCTCCGCACAGGCTTCGGTGCTGTCTCTAACTGCCTTAATCGCATTTTTATGACCAAACACTCGTTGAAAACCTTTTTGGTTAGCCCAACGGCCATTACCATCCATAATTATAGCAATATGGCTTGGCAAAGCTTGTTTATCTATGTTGTTAGCTGTCAAAATTATGCGTTGGCACAAGTTAGCCTGCAAATTTACAGATTTAATTGGATTAACGGTTTAATTATGATTAAAAAGAGTGCGTCAAATTTTAGCACTACAATTGCTAATGCCATAAATTAACTGCTAATTTCTAATCTCTAAATGAGATTAGAACAACATACCATGAACAAATTACCTGAATAAACCTTTGCCACTATGTAATAAGGCGAATATTTTGTATCTTTAAAAATGGCAAAGTAATTAGAGATAGAAGTAAAACAATGTCTTTCATTGCTATACAAACTGCAGCAAAAATTGTATGCCCTCAAATGACCTGCCAAGTTGTTGACAGCGCCATACAAGCATTTGGCGGCATGGGCGTTTGCCAAGATACCCCTCTATCCGATTTTTGGAAATATGGCCGAATTATAAGAATAGCCGATGGCCCCGATGAAGTGTACATGTACCAGTTGGGGCGCAACACCGTAAAGCAGGTTTTGCATAATGGCAAAATTTAATTAACTTAATTTTTTTTAAAAAACTACATTAAATAACTATCGGTTAATATAAATAATACTAAACTAACATACCTATAAACGATACAATTAAAAACGGCATAACTTATGAACAAAGGAGAAAATTTAAATATTCGGCTGCACGATTTTACAGCCTCAGGTATTACTAAAACCTTAGAAAGAGCCTTTAAAACCAAAAGTAAAACCGATTGCTTAGAATCAAAAATAGCACTATCCGGCTCCTCTTCAATAAGTATATTTAATTTTAGTGACGGCGTTAATATGATTAAACTAAAAATTAAAACCAACCAAAATTTACAAATATTTTTTGATTATTACGAAGCACCACCACTAATATTAATGGTTATAAAGCGAGGCAAATTAGTAAAACAAAACCCATCTCAATCAACCATTTATAAAAGTGCCACACAATCAATAATATTAGATAAACGCCAAAGTTTAGATAAATGGAAATTTACTAAAAAATTTGAAGGGATGCTTATACTTATTGACCGCAAAAAATATAACCATAAAATAGCGTGTTACTTCTCCTATTTACCCAATTACATAGCCGAACTATTTAAAAACACCAACAACAAAACCTGTTTTACCCATCAAACCAACCTAATATTTCCAGTTACCGAAGCTTTCGAATCTATCAATAACGATAACACCTCCGATATTGTGCGGTGCAATATAATAGAAGGCAATACCTTAGAAATTATGGCCTTTATCATACAAAGATATAAGGCAATAATTAACAGGCCCCATAAGCAAAATTACAAATTAAGTAATTTAGATATACAAAATATTCAAAAAGCTCGGGAGTACATTAATCAAAATTTTACAAAAAATATTGATGAATTAACTATTGACAAATTAGCCCAATTAGCCGTAATGAACACCAATAAATTTAAAATTGCCTACAACGAAATTTATAGCGAAACGGTAAGGCAAAGTATTATTCGCCTAAAACTATCTAAGGCAAAAAAATTATTGATTAACAATAATAAATCAATAAGTGAAATAGCCATAGAAGTTGGCTACAACAATACAAGTTATTTTTCAAAAGTATTTAAGAAAAAATTAAACATACACCCAAAAGATTATTTTAAAGAAGTAAGTAAAAAATTGAGCTCAATAAATGTAAACACCTTGGTAGGCACCCAGTTAAATACGGCCAGTTAATGGCTGCAAAATTGCAGATAAACAACTCTTAAATAAACACTTATAAAAATAAAAAATATGAAGCGGAACTTTAAACTTGTAAAAACCTTAGGTCCCGCTTTCCGTTCAAATGCTGCGGCTAAGCTACAAGGCCGGCCCTGCAGGCAGCATAACCACTACAATCGGGGCTAGTTTAATGGCCTTAGTTTTTCAAAATTACTTCGCCTTCGCTAATTATAACAACTAAAGTAAAAAAAGTAAATCGCAAAGCTGCAAGCCCAAAAATAATTCTTATTGTGTTATTTTCTATTCTGATTATGCAAAAACATTACAACTAATCAACATACATTTGTACCATATTAATAATACGGTAACTAAAATACGAAATTAACTAATGCTATTTTGTTGCGTACAATTTTAAACAAACTAAAAATTTAAATTTGTATTATAAATACATATTGTTAATATAAAAATAAAATTTTATACAAAAAAATTAAACTATAATGAATAACATGATGAAAACAGTAATATTATACAGCCTCTCTTTTTGCTTGCTAATACTGGTTAGTTGCGAAGTAAATCAAACGAAAGAAACCAAATTACCCGATGTTGATGTTGACGTAAAATCAGGCCAGTTACCCCGCTTTGATGTAGATTGGGCAAGTGTAGATGTTGGCACTAAAACCAAAACAATATCGGTACCTAAATTAGTAGTAGTAACCGAAGAGGTAGAAGTAGAAGTACCTTATATTGATGTTGATTTACCCAATGATGGCGAAAAAGAAGAACTAACCCTGTTAGTAGAAGCAGAGGTAAAAAACGAAATGCACAATGTGAAAATTAAAGAAGTTTACGCTACCGGAAACAACCTGTATGTAATTAGTGAATTAAAGAAAACTGGGCAAAAATTGAATGGAAACGAAACCGTTAGAGTATCGGACAGGGTAGTACTAAACGCGCCAGATTTAAACGTAAAACACTACGTAATAGGTAAACGGCCCGAGGGTGATCATAACCGTCAATTTAAATACTTTAGCTCTATGAATACGGTTAAAAGCAAGTTAGATAAAGCTAAAGCCAAGCGCATTTATAAAACCAAATAATATATTTTGATTAGAACTATTGTTATTTTATTAGTTGTTGCGCTAATTGCAGGTGTATTAGGTTTTACAGGCATAGCAGGTGCAGCAACTGGCATTGCTCAAATTATTTTCTACATTTTTATTGTGCTATTTGTAATATCGTTAGCCGCTAAATTTTTAAGAAAAGTGTAGCCACCGAAACTAATAAGTTATAGCAAATTTTTTATTAACCATTAAATAAGTAATTAATATGGATGCAAACGTAAAGCAAATTTTAAAAGGCAATTGGAATATTTTAAAAGGAAAGTTTAAACAACAATATGCCGATTTAACGGATGATGACCTTCATTATGCCGAAGGTAAAGAAGATGAATTAGTTGGCCGCCTTCAAAAAAAATTAGGTAAAACGAAGGAAGAAACTGAAAAGCTCATTTATTCAATGAAGTAATAACCTTTTGTATAAATAGTTAGTTGGTTAATTAACTATTTTAACCCAATACTAAGTTGTACTAATACATAACTTAATATTGGGTTTTTTTAATTTGGTAACTCATTAAATCAATTTATTAGTAACAACTTGTTTAGCTTAATAAGTAAATTTTGTATAAATAATTTTGTTACTTTAGCATCTTACACTTATAACTTATTTAATAATAAAATAACTATATTCATCTAAAAAAAATAATTAAAGAACAGTAAAAGATTTTAAAATTACACATTAAAAATTAATAAATAAAATTAAAATATGGCATTTATCACAAATAAAAATGGAGCAGAAATTGTTGACATTCATTATAAAGACTATGGTAGTGGGCAACCCGTTATTTTAATACACGGTTGGCCTTTAAGCCATAGAGCCTGGGAGCAACAAGTATGGAAAATTGTGAAAGAAGGTTTTAGATGCATTGCTTATGACCGCCGTGGTTTTGGCATATCATCTGCCCCGTGGGATAAATACGATTACAGTACTTTAGCCGACGATTTAAATGAAATTATTAAACAGTTGGACCTTAACGAGGTTATATTGGCAGGCTTTTCTATGGGCGGAGGCGAAGTAGTGCGCTATCTAACCGATTTTGGAGCAGAGCGTATTTCGAAAGCCGCATTAATCAGTTCTATTATTCCATTAGTAGCTAAAAAAGATGATAACCCCAATGGCGTACCACAGCAAAATTTAGAAGACATTTTAGAAGCGCTTCAAAGTGATAGAGTAGGATTTTTGAAAAACTTCCACCGCAATTTTTACAACGCAGATGATACCAATGTTAGCGAGGCACATTTGCATTACGATTGGTCAATTGCAGCTTATGCATCGCCGCGAGCCACCATACAGTGTGCCTTAGCGTGGGCAAAAACCGATTTTAGACCGGAAATGAAAAACATAACCGTACCTACATTAATAGTACACGGCGATGCTGATAACATAGTACCTATAGAAACTGCCGGTAAGCAAGCCGCTGAAATGATTGATAATAATACTTTTAAAATAATAGAAGGCGCCCCGCACGGTTTAAATATTACTCATAAAGATGAGCTTAATAAAATATTGATTGACTTTATAAAAAGCTAATTTACCTATTAGCTTGGTCGCCATTAATTTATGTAACCGTATTTACCAAAATTAGTTGCAAAAAATTAGTGGTGAAAAGTTGCCCTTATAGCCAAAAACTAACAATTCGGTGTTATGTGTTTGGGCTTTAAAAAGTGCTATACTTCGTTTTTTTATTAAAGGCTGGTTGCTTAACAAGGCTTTAATAAAAAAACTGATGTTATTACTTCTAATTTCTCCTTCAAGTTTGCTAATAAAGCAATGCCGCACAATACACTTGGTGGTCGGCCGCTAACGGGGCCAATAGTGGCGTTTCTGACAACCACGCTATTAGAGTGGATGGCTTTGATTTTTGTGCTTACCCTGTTTTTGATAATGCAGCAAATGCCCATGCGCCAGCTTGTGAAGGAGTGCCTATAACCTACAATGTAACCAGCAATTTTACGGCAACAAGGTTAATTGTTTAAGGTATTAAATAGCCTGCTGTAGATAGTTTTACTGTTGATGCGGCGATTGAAACCTCTTATAAAATTATTTCGGTAACTGCTAATGGTGGCAAAGATGTTTTTAATTATGATGCAGTTTATAGCCCTCCATTAGAATGTAGCCCAACAGAAAATTGTGTTCGTCAATTTGGTGAGTTTACATTTACCAAAAGAAGACCTTGATAATTTAGCTTACTTTATGTGTAATGAAAAATATGGTGAGCACTGAATTTTCTTTAATTTTAAGTAGAAGGATACTTAAAGTGCATTAAAAATAAGTGATTTTTCATTGATAATTAAGGCTTTCAAAAAAAATATTTGACAAATTAGCAAATGTTATACTAATAATTAACCCACCAAAGTAGCTGACCTACAATTAATTGCGATATTTACCTACTTAAATAAGTTACTTTTTGTTAAAAATTTCATACCTAAATCTGTTTTTCTTTTGGCATAAAATGGTTTGATATTTGATATTTAAAGAATCAGATTTCAAATAACCTTTAAATTTAAAAAATGAAAAGAATTTTAACTAGCTTACTTTTTTTAAGCGCTCTTTTATTTATTTTTTCTTGCCAGTATGATCCAGTTCAAGATTATACCCCAGAGCAAGATGACAATACCTTTACTAGTATTGAAAATGTAAACTACAAAGTAGTTTTAAACAAGCAGCAAACTAATGCTTTGCTAGCAAGCGGCGTAAACCCTTTACATGGGGAAATGCCAAAAAATGTAACCGTAAATCTTTTTGGTAAAAAATACGATGGTGTAGCAATAAGTGATTATTTCTTCACTTACGATCAGCTCAACAAAATGACTTCTGAGCTAAAATCAAACAAGCGTTTATTTGCCTCTACTAACAGAATATGGCTACCCGCAGTAGGTAGGCGAACTATTAGAGTAGGAGGAGTTACTACTGGTATTGATGCACTAACGCAAAGCCAGTTAAGAGGCCTTAATGAGGCAGTTGCGAAATACAACGGTTTAAATATGGCTAAGATAGTATTACAGTACAATGAAGTTACGGAAGCAGAAGCAATTAATGCGGCCGACGCAGGTGGAACAATTGATATAGTTGTTTTTCAAGACAGCAATGGAGATTTTGTGGGTACTTTTGATGGTGTAGCTACTTATCCTTCTAATGGAAACCCAGGTAATTTATTTGGCGTAAATACTGCAATTTCCAATTTTTTACCTAAAAATATTACACTTGTTATGATGCATGAATTAGGTCATACCTTAGGAATGGTACACGCAGATTTTCTTACAAGAAGAAGCTGTGGAAATACAAATCAACTTGATCCAGAATTAGGTGATTTGATAGGCGTGCCAAATGTAACAAGCGTTTGTAATATAGCTGGAACAGATAATACTGGAGATTTAACTAACGCAGTAATGACTGCTTGTGGTTTTTTTAGATATACTACCGCAGATTTTACTGCTGAGGATGCAAATTCATTTAGAAAACTATATTCTCAAGTAGAATTGCCGTGTGCACAACAGACTGAACCAGGGCAACCAGGCCAACCAGGTCAACCAGGCCAACCAGGGCAAGATGGGCAACCAGGCCAAGATGGGCAAGTTACTATTATAAATAATGATAATGGCCAACCAGGTCAACCAGGGCAACCAGGGCAACCAGGTCAAGACGGACAACCAGGCCAAGATGGGCAAGTTACTATTATAAATAATGATAATGGCCAACCAGGGCAACCAGGTCAACCAGAGCAAGATGTGCATTATGTGACTAATAGTTATTGTATTGTACTGCCTGCTTCAACAATAAACTTTATTATTCAAGTATTAGGTTTCAATTATTATCAAAACTTAGTTGCTTGTGGACTTGTTTGTCCATACTAGTTTTATAAAAAACACAAATTGTTAATAAATTTATTAATAAGATTGTTTTAATTAAAACTATCGTGTTTTCAAAATAAATAAAAGTAAAACCTTTATCTAAAAAAAGGTTTTACTTTTTTATAGTTAAAAGTGCACATAGAATAATTTCGTGTTTGGTAACAATTATTTTATTAATATTTTTTTCACTTTTATGATCATTTATTAATAATAACGATAACAATTATGAAACCTAAAATTTGCACAATAAACGCCTTAAATCAAATAGCACTATTAACGATCCTATTTTTTTTTAATAACAATTTAGCATAAGTAAACACAACAAGCCCTATTGTCATTTCTTTTGATAATTCCACTCTTTTACCCACCTACTGTAACCGAGTTTTTTACAGAGAAAGGAGTACCCCTTAAAATTATTAGCCAAAACACTATTTGTTTATTAAACCACCATACGCTAATATCGGTTTCAGCTTAAATACCACGAGTTTTGTACTGCTGCTGGCCTCCACCGTGCTTTCTTTAAATTTAAGTAAATTAGGGCTTATTAAAAGAGTAGAAATAAATGCCTTTAGCATACATAGTTAATGTTTGGTGGGTTTTTTATTAAATGACAATGAACATTTGTTAACAGCAGACAATATTATACCTAATATAGTAGAAGCTGTAATAACTCAAAAACCCTTTTCTATTACCAATTGATGAGCTTAGAATACTTGGTAAAGAATTGATAAACAATTATGAGATAAGAATATTTGCAGATGCCTCTTTAATTTATTAAGGCACAAAGTATTAAAATAATTATTATATGTTTGATGCCTTAGATGTTTGCCCTCGTTTTGATGATAACATTAACAGAGATAGAAACGGCATTTTTAATAATTTTGATATTTGGGCAACAAACCGTGTTATATCATATCTAAATTTTGAAAATGAGGTTATAATTTACAGTAATGTATAAAAAATTTCATCTATCCAAACAATTTTTGACGGTGCAGTTATTACTTTTGATGCAGGAAGTAAGGTTTTATTAGATGTTAGATTTGAAGTGCAGTCAAGAGCTGAATTTAGCGTAGTTATTATGGGCTGTACTTTGTAATTTTTTTCAACCAAATTATATAGTATTATATCATTCAAAGCTGTTTTTATGCCTTCGCTTTTAATTGTAACCATCTCAAAATATTAATTTTTTCATCAATTACCATCTCCTCCGCTTCCATTATTTTATGCTTTATCTCATTAAACAATGTATAAAAAAATTTTGTTTTTTGGTCATCAGAATAGTAAGGTTTCAGTTTTTTTATTTTATTAAAAAAGTAATGCTCTACATCAAATAAACGATTTCTGTTTTTTAATGAATATTTACTGGTATCTGTTAAATGAGGTATCAGCTTATAGTTACCCATTTCTATATTAATCATAATCCGAAGTATATTAGCACAAACGATATACATAGAGGCTGGGTTGGCTTTTTCCTCAATTATTTTATTACAAAATTGTTCGGCTTCGTACAAATTTCCATTCCAAAAATACATTTTGGCAAATCCCAATAGTATTTCTATTTTAAAATTGGGCGATAAGTGAGTTTCATAGGTAGCGTAATCTCTTTCATAATCTTTACTTTTATTTAAAAAAGTAGCGTAATCTTTTGTTTTCCATAAATAATTTAAATGCAAGCTACATAATTGTTGAAAAGCATTCACCTTTGAGTAAGTATCATTTTTATTCGAATTTTTAGTCATTTCAATCATTACAGGATAAGTCTCTTCAAAAACTACTGTTTCCGATAGATTTAAACTTGAATCTAAATAGTTGTTTAAAGCAATTGAATTGAATTTGTAATCATCTCTATATTTTGAGGGATGTGCTTGCAAATGCTGATAAGCCAATAAAGAATTTTTTTTGCCTTGTTGATAATCGTTGTTACCAATATATATAAGCGATTTTATCAAGTAAAAATGATATTCTGATAATATTGAAAGTGCTTTGGACTTGTCTTGTAATAATTCGTGATTTAAATACTCAAGTAAAGTGCTGCGATCTTTCACTCTTTTATCTAAATAATTATAATGTATTTGTAATACCTCAAAATTGAGCAATGTGTAAGCATTAAGATTGTCTGCCAATTCACGATATTTGGTTATTTCTTTTATTGTTTCATCTAAAGAGTTAAACTTATTGCTGTAGCCAAACATGTGATATTTAAGAGCTATTTTTAGAGCAAAATAAGCCGTTTCAAAATCGCATTTTTCCATAGCTATTTTTTTTATGAACTCTAATTTTCGGTTGGCCTTTATAAACAATTTTCTTTGTAGCAATAGCTGCAGTTCTATCACTTCGTTTTGTAGCGCAATATCTGAATAAGCATCATAATTAACTTTTAAATAATTAATTAAATTTTTAAACAATTCAAACTTAAGGTAATTAAATTTTTCTGTGCTCAGTTTCTGTTTATGTAAAAATTTATCTTTATCAAATATATCTTTAAAAATAGCATCAAACAGTAATATCTTCACCGAATTAGCCTTATAGTCCGTTAATTTTAGTTGTTTTTTAAATTGTTTTGCCGTTGATTGCTTTAAGGATCGAATTAATAATATTAAGTCGTTTTCTTCAGATTTGGCCATAAAAGAAATTTAGCTATTAAACTTTGCAGTTAAATTAATTTACAATTTTGTATTTGTAACAGAAAATATATAAAATATTATATGAGTGTAAATTTTTTAAATTTAAATATACTACAAAACAATATAGAACGTGTAATTATCACTATTAATTTACTCACACGTTTTTCCCTATTATAGCTGAAAGCGTTAAAACTTTGTAAATTATAGCGCTACCCTTTTACTAATACACAGCTTTTTTTATACAATACTAATTTTTTGTATTTTATGACCTCGTTTTTTTCGAAATTATTAAATACAATTTTTCTAATTTTCGCTACTCCACGTGTTAAAGTTCTGTACAAATGGTACTACACCAAACATAGGTAAGTTAGTATTAAAACTGTTAGCAATATTTTAAGTAGCCATCTATTAAAAATATAGGGCACTTATATTTCTTGTTTTCTAAACAACCGGTCTCTGTATTTCAAAACGGGCCATTCAATTATTCTATAAAAAATAATAGAAGCGATTATACTGAGTATCCAAAATAAAAAATATTTGAAATAGGCATAATAGGCCGTGCCTGAGGGTAAATAATCAATTAAAACCTGCCTTAAGGTTAGGTTAATTAAATACATAGCATACGAAACCACACTTATTACCGAAACAAATTTAGCCAACTTACCTTCTACCCTCTGCATTGCATTTAACTTAGGTAATAACAAAACTACGCCAACCGATAATAATATTAAGCCAGCTATTGCTTTTAATGCAGGAAATTGAACCCATGGAAATAGCTTATAGGCTAACAAACACATCAACCCTAAAAAGAAACTGATACCTTTATAGTGGTTCCATATTTTAGGGTAAAAACGTAGTAGGTAAGCCGCTAAAACCCCCAACATTAAACTATCGAAACGGGTAACTACTATTTTTTGAATATGATGTTTATAAAGTGAAAGTATTGGAATGTCCATTTGGTAAGCATTAAAAGTAATATAGCTTCTACAAGCAATGGATAGTGTTATAAAGAAAAACACAAGCAATAGAAAAACAGGTTTTGAGCGCTGCCTACAAACTATTGCCAAAACAAATAATAACAAGGGAAAAATAAAATAAAACCATTCTTCTACCGAAAGGCTATAAGCTTCGCCAAAAAATGGCGGATGAGGATACCACAGGTTTTGCACAAAACCATAAAATTGAAGGTACATAATTTGAAAAGGATTACCCTGAATAAGCTTAACCACTACCAATAAAGTTAGTACCAAAAAATAGGGAGGAATGGTACGTAGCCAACGGCGCATCCAAAAATGTTTTAAATCTTTCCAACATAGTTTGTTTGGTGCGAAATAAATTTTTAATAAAATACGACCAATTAAAAAACCACTCAATACAAAAAACAGCGTTACGCCATCTAATTCAAAAACTTTTAAAAATTGTTTATTGGCAAAAGGTAATATAAGATCGTTAGCATGGCGATTCATTACATAAAAAATAGCAAAAAACCGTAATAAATCTAAGCCGAAAATACGGTTATCAAAATCTATTTTTAATAATTGATGCACCAGCAGTTATTTTAATTTGCCTAACTCTTTTGGTAGTGCAAAATGAACAAACTTAGTTGAATAAAAAAATGAAATTTAATATTATGTAAAGAATTAAAAAATAATCATTGAGTTTACAGGTTTAATTAGTGAGAAAGCTTTTAAAACAATTTCTTTACCTAACTTTACACTATGAAATTACATAGCATTGAAACAGGTTATTTTAAGTTAGATGGTGGCGCAATGTTTGGTGTTGTACCCAAAGTAATATGGCATAAAATTAACCCTGCCGATGAAAATAATTTATGCACTTGGCAAATGCGTTGCTTATTAGTTGAAGATGGCGATAAACTAATTTTGATTGATACCGGAATGGGCGATAAGCAAAGTCAAAAGTTTTTTAGCTATTATTATCCTCACGGAGATGCCAATTTAATAAGTAGCATAAAAGCAGCTGGTTTTACGCCCGATGAAGTAACCGACGTAATTTTCACACACCTACATTTTGACCATTGCGGTGGTGGCATTATGTTAAAAAATGGCAAACCCGAAATTGTTTTTAAAAATGCCACTTATTGGAGCAATAAAGAACATTGGACTTCCGCAGTTACGCCAAATGCTCGCGAAAGAGCATCTTTTTTAAAAGAAAATTTTATGCCTTTGGAAGCCAATAACCAAGTAAGTTTTATTGATTTGCAACACAGCCCTTTTGAAAACATTAGTTTTATACTAGTACACGGCCATACAGAAGCACAGTTAATTCCGCATATTAAATATGGCGATAAAACAGTAGTGTTCACCGCCGATTTGTTACCTTCTGTAGGGCACTTGCCCTTGCCCTATATTATGGGTTACGATTTAAATGCATTACAATCATTAAAAGAGAAAACAGCATTTTTAGAAACCGCTTTGGCTAATGACTATATTTTGTTTTTTGAACACGATAGATACAACGAATGTTGCACCTTAAAAAGCACCGAAAAGGGCGCAAGAGCAAATGATGTTTTTAAGCTTGCTGAATTGCAATAAAAAAATTACCTTTGCGCATCTTAAAGAAGGCGAGGTAGCTCAGCTGGCTAGAGCGCAGCACTCATAATGCTGAGGTCGAGAGTTCGAGTCTCTCTCTCGCTACGCTTTCTAATCCTAAATCATTGTTTATCAGTGGTTTGGGATTTTTTGGTTTGTATTAACACTGGCCGGTTTAGTATCTTTCATTTTAACTTGTTTCCCAGCATTGCTCTTTTAATTTATTCATCTTTCTTCCCTATGGCAATATTTTTTAATTCCTTATCAAAGTCAGAAACTATATTTGCGTTTTATTAAACTTATCATATTCTTTTATTGCTTTTGATTTGGCTTGTTTGGCGGATATACTACCTTTACCGAACAGCACTTTATACTTATTGAAATTCAAAAGCTTATTTACGCTATCGGCAAACGCAGCCATTGTAAAAGTGGTTCTGTTTTCAATATTATTTTCTACAGAAAGAAGTTTCATAATTTTTGCCGTCCAAAGCAGTTGTACAGAATTTCCTAACAACTGAACTTTTGTCTAATGCTCCCTCTTTAAAAACATTGCGAATATGCTCGCTTATTGTTGCTTTCGCCCTACCAAATAGTTGTTGCATACCATCTTGGGTAAGCCATACAGTTTCATCTAAAACCAACACATTTAGTTTTACTTCGCCGTTAGTGTTGGTATATAGTGTAAATTCGCTTTTGTTTGGTTTTAACTCACTCATATTATTTAGGCTTTTGAAATATTATATGGTTGAATTATTCTTTTACAAGATGCTGTTTTATGATGGCCTTACCAAATGAAAATATGGGTATTTAATTTAATGAAATAGAATATTTATCTTGTAGAAATAACAAAATTTTTTAATGATGAAACACAAAATTAACTTACTCTTATTAGTCGCTGGCGTATTTTTTATTTTCACTTCTAAGGCTGACCAAATCACGATAACGTTTACCAATCCTGTACCTGCTGCTCCTGTTAATTGTGGGGATACTTGGAGTGAGCAGGGGATTGACATGGAAATTTCAAATAGCTGTAATGGCTTAAATTGTGGTAATGGAAATTTAGGTTTAAATTGGGGTACACTTAGAGTTGATTTATCTGATTTGGGTATAGTTCATAAAGTTTCAGTTAGTTTTTTGGTGGGATGTTGTATGTATTTTAAATTTACAGATGGAACAACAATATTAGAGCAAGAATCAGAATGTTATACTCATCAATCTTTCAACCTTTATGAATTTACAAATGATAATCACGAATGGATTGAATATTTTGAAATTTCACCAGATGAATGCAATGGAACAACACTTTTAGACATAACATTTGACTACACCCCAATCTGCGAAAGCGAACCAATCTCAAATGTGCGAAATGGTGATGTGTATTTAGATGATGCTTGTTATGGTGTAATTATGACTTCGCCAAGTGGCAATTGTTTTAGGGCAAAGGTTGCTGATAATGGGATGTTGTTTACTGAGCCGGTGGAATGTCCTTGATTTTTCAAGAGAACAAAAGACGGCGTTTGCTTAACCTTTCAATATCTAAGAGATATTCTAATGATTTCTTAATCGTATTTTTGTTTTCTAATAAATCATCTCTGTTTTTTTTAAACAATTCTTTGTAGCGTTTTGATGTAGTTTCTATGCCATTAAAAGCACTATTGCACGCTGTTGTAAAAGATAGTATGTGACCTGCTCTGGAATCACGCATAAAATAATCTTCGCATAGTTTATGTAAAAGAACAATAAATTTCAATTGCCTTGTTTTAAGTTTGTGGTTATACTTTACATTACGCAATCCTTCATGCAACTGACCAATATTTTTTAAAAATTCGTCATTATTATTTTGATTTTTCACAGCTTCTTCAATCCTATTTCGGCGATACATTAAAATTTCACTCCAATTCTGATTCCAAATAATTGAATAGATATACTTACAAGTAATATCATCATCGAGAGTTTTTTCATCGTCTACTTTTTATACCGCTTAAAACCAATAACTTTCCTTTTTGGTTCAGCAGGCTGTTGAATTAATTTCTTAATCGCATCAAAAACCACTTTAAACTGCTGGTCGTACTTTTTTTCAAGAGATTCAATTTTTGATTTGAGTTCTTTGTTTTCATTAATTAGCGTTCGCATTTGAACAAAAGCCCGCATAATTGAAATATTTACGTCTACTGCAATTTTACTTTTTAAAAAACCTGAAAGCATGGCAACACCTTGTTCGGTAAAAGCATAAGGTAAAGTGCTGCTGTGTTTTTGCGAACTGATCGCATTTTGCGACCAGTAACTTGATGTCGCAAAATGCGACTTCAAGTTTTCAAACTCTTCTTTTGTTAATTGAAACATATATGGCAATCGAATGGATATTTTTCGCTGCTCCAAGTAAACCTGTTTACTTGTATTTATACTCGACAATGGAACGGGTTCCATTGTATCATATAAATCAGCAACAAACATTACTTTTTGCCCTCGCACCAAAACAATAGAATTAAATAGCCCCAAAAATAGATAAGGGGCAAACCTCCTGGAGGCTGCCCCTATATCATTGGCTACGTTAATTATTAGTTAACAGTTCTACCTTTTGCGGTGTACCTATTAACGTTTATTTTTCTTATCTTTTTTAAATCCACCAACAAAATGGCTTCTGCACTTTGGCTGTTGGTTTTATATTTTGTACCATTGTAGGTTACGTAACCAATTTTCCCATCCCAATCACTGGCCATTAGGTAGTAGCGTTTTCGCTTATCGGGGTTAGGCCCAAAAGTTAAAAATTGGTCATCAGAAGAATCAAAACTAATACCATAACGTTGATCTTCACCCTGCCAAACTGCCACCCCAGGCGTGCCGGCTTTAATTACAATCTCTTCAATTTTACGACCATCTTTTATTTTAATACTTCCGTTTTCAATTTTAGTTTGTGTGCCAACTGCATCTCTAAACAACACCACATCTTTACTGGTATAAAATTGAATACGTTCCACCTCTTGCTTGCTCCAACCGTGTTGCTCCATTAAAAAACCAGAATAAGGCACTAAGTTTTTACTGCAACTACTCAACATTAAAATAACCACCGAAAGTAAAAGTATTTGTTTCATTGTATATTTTTTATGGGGGTAAGACCGCAAGCACAACACAATCGTTTAATGGATTCTCGAATAAAAAACACAATTAATTTTTAATCAACTTACATTTATACTATTCAATATTTTTCCTCCAAACGAAATTTATTTAACCCACAAATATTTCAACACTTTTGCGCTATTTTTTTTGAAGCGAAACCACATTACGTGCACAAACACCAGTCCCGCCATCCGCTATATCTTTTTGGAAATTCCAAAAAGGATGCCGCTACTGTCGGGGCTAAAATTTAAACTTCGCTAAGCCATAGCTAACATTGCTTGCACAATCATATAAAAAAAGCCAGACAAAAATTGCCTGGCTTAAAACTATGGTTATCCTATTAAAATTAGTGTTTAATAACTTTTTGCATTTGGTTAAAGTTGTTACCAAGCAACTGAACCACGTAAACACCTTTATGCAAATCAGCTAAATTTACCTTTACATTTTGTTCGGTTTGTTGGTTTAATTCGCCATAGCAAAATTCTATCATTAAAAGACAATTGGGGTTAAAACCAGTTTCGCAAGGGTCAACACAATCCTACACAAAAACAGTAAATGATAATACAAATATTTCACCAACATTACAATTAGGTTCATTTTCTGATGAACCATAACAAGTGGTAAAGGTTTAAGTGGTAGTAACTTCTGGAGCAAGTGTATGACTGACTTATGTAGTTGTATTAATTTTTTGTAATAACTCCATCCAATGGGCTAATATCTCGATTAATACCAATACAGTCAGGCAAATCGTAATAACCTGAACCTTCTGGGCCGGGTGGTTCATCTGGCGCAGTAGGTGGGTCGGAAAATGGTCTGACTTCAATATTATCAACTCGGCACAAAGTATAATTTTGAGCCATATTTGAATTAAATGTTTGGTAATATTAATAGTAAAACAAAAGCTATTCTTTTATTTGCTTTAAAAATTGTGCTTGTTTGCATAAAAATTATTTTTTTAATTTTAATTTTTGATGCAAAACTAAGTGCTTTAGTAAGCTGTTTGTGTCAAGTTTTTACATAATAAAGGCTACCTATAAAGCGGCCATGTTACTTAGCAATTACTTTTGTCATTTTTAAAAAATTAAAATTATTTTAAATATTATTCGATGATTACTGCATCATCTTATCATACTTATATCAACACAACTCAAAAAAAATTACTAAAAAATAAAAAAGCTGGACGCATTGTCCAGCTCTACTAAGTGCCAATAGGTTTCAAAAATTTACAATAGGGCATAAAAAAAGCTAAACCAAAGCAGTTCGCTTCGGTTTAGCTAATAATAATTTTGGTAAGCTAAGTTTAACCTATTTAATTACCTCATTCTTCTTTATCTTTTACCCCAGGTCTGTTGTTTATAGTTTTGGTAGGTTGGTTAGTTGATGTATTATTTTGTGTATTTGTTTTGGCTTTAGGCTTTTTAACAACTGGCTTTTTTAACAAGCCACCTCCTTTGCCAATACCAGTTCTTCCGCCTTTACTTGCTGGTTTATTTGCAGTTGTTTGTGTTTTAGGTTTTACTGCTGGCTTGTTTTTTGGTTTTACCGTTGGCTTTGGCGATGCTGTTAACTGATTGTTAGCTTTTATTGCTGCCGTAACCCTGCTTTGCAATTGCGTATCAAAATTTTTGTCGCAAACGCTTTTTAAAGAATCAATCATACGGTTTGCCTTTTGATTTACAGAAGCTTCAATTTTTCCGTTTATATCTTCTTGTTGGTTACAGCTTATAGCCAAAAAACCAATTGCTATTATAGCAAATATTATTTGTTTCATTTTAATTTTTTTTTAGTTGTTTAATTTAATTCCACGCTTAGTTAATACAGCGTCAACGGCATCATTCATATCTTTATTTATTCTGCTGCTACAAACACGGTTCATAGAATCTTTTACCTGTACATTGCGCTTTTGCCAACTATCGTTTACCATTTTATTAAAAGCGGCATCGTCAACTTTTGAGCTATTGCAAGCAAACAAACCCATTAAAAGGCAAGTTGCAAAACCCATTGCTAATTTTTTAATCATATTACATTAAGTTTTAGTTATTATTAATTTAATTAATTTATCTTAATCTATTGGCCGACCTAACTAATTTATCATCTTTTCTAATATAAAAAATACCTATAGCATTAAACACTAACATAGCAAGTGGCATCCAAAATGCCCAATGTTGGGTAACATATTTTTGTGCAGCAGGTAAAACCGTATCAATATTTTGCCAGCCAGTAAAAGGGTAAAACATATAAATAGCATAACCAATTAACCCTACCAACAACAACTGCGCAATACGCACTATATTAATTTGTCTTTTTCTATTACGAAACAAAAATATAGCCACCAAACTAATTAAAGCGGCAACTTTCAACAATCCACCTGTTATCATAAACGGGTAATTTTGCATCATGCTTTCTACATTAACCGGAAACCGAAAGCCTTCGTAAAAATGACTTAATGGTAAAAATAATGCTGCTATGCCCAAAGCCCCAGCCAACAATAAAAATATGCTTTGTATGCGTTGAATCATATAAATATAAAATGTGTAATTTAGGATGATAAATTTCCAACAAGCGAAATTAGAGATAAATTTGATTAGTATAGTATAATTTAAGCTTTAATTATACTGTTGTTGCTTTTTGAAAGATAAATTAACAAAAATAACCTCCTTTTTGAGTGAGCAACTTTCTTTAAATTTACAAAATCTCGTTCAATATAACTTCAGCAGCTTTTTTTGATGCGCCCGCCTCGCCCAATTTTTGTTGCATTAATTGATATTGGTTGAGCATCGCATTTCTATAATCTTTGTTTTCTAATAAAAAATATAACTCGTTACTAATGTTTTTTAACGTGCAGTCGTTTTGTATTAACTCTAACACTACAGGCTTATCCACAATTAAATTAACCAAAGAAATATATTTTATTTTAATTACCCGTTTAGCAATTTGGTAAGAGAGGTTGCTGCTTTTATACACCACCATTTGTGGCACTTTATACAAAGCAGCTTCTAAAGTTGCAGTACCAGAAGTTACAATGGCAGCTTTACTTTGTTGATAGAGTTGTTGTGTTTTGTCCAACCATAATTGCACATTAGGCAAATGGCTAAAGTGTTGCTGATAAAAAGATTCGCCAATAACGGAAAGCCCAGCAATTATAAATTGCTCGTTTTTAAACCGTTGGGCAATGGCAACCAAAACAGGTAACATTTTAGTTATTTCTTGGGTGCGGCTACCTGGCAAAAGTGCTATATATTTTTTTTGGTAAGATGCTTTAGTATTTAATTCATCTTCATTTTGTTGGTGTTTTGCAATTTCATCTAACAGCGGATTACCCACATATTCCACCTCGTAATTGTGTTTTTTATAAAACTGTTTTTCAAAAGGAAAGATAATCAGCATCTTATCAACATAAGCTTTTATTTGTTTTACTCGGCTGCTTTTCCACGCCCACACCTTGGGCGAAATGTAATACACCGTTTTAATACCTAAACTTTTAGCGTATTTGGCTATGCGTAAATTAAACCCAGGATAGTCAATCAATATTAAAACATCGGGCTTAAATTGAGCAATATCTTGCTTTGCTTTTTTTATTAAGTTGAGTATGGTTGGCAAGTTTTTAAGCACTTCCCAAAAACCCATAAAGGCAGTTTGTTTGTAATGTTGCACCAACTCGGTTCCAGCGTTTTGCATTTCATCACCTCCCCAACCTTTAATAGTTAAATTTTGGTTTAGCCGAACCAAAGCTTTTACCAAGTTGCCACCGTGTACATCGCCCGAGGCTTCGCCTGCTATTATGTATATTTTTTTATTGATGATGGTTCTTATTTTTCAATTAAACTAATCAATTGTTTATTCAATAACTCATTGTCAAACTTAACTTGTTGTAGTTTAGTTTCAAAATTTTCAAGCAGCTCTATTGCTTTTCTTAAATTAAAAATACTTTGCGCACCGCTCACAAACAACTGCTTTTCTGCTAAATGAATAGCTAAATATTCTTGCTCTGTTTGGCCTGGCGTTGGTATTAAAAATGCAGTTTGTTGCAGGGCCACCAAATCCATAATTGAACTATAACCAGAACGACAAATAATGTGTTTACTATTTAACAGCAGCTCATTTATCTGTTCACTATTGGCCAAATTTATTATTTTAATATTTTTTGGTAAGGTATATTTTAATGTATCAGTTGCGCCTCTTACCAAAATTATTTTTTGCTTTATTAGCTTGCTTTGATTAATTATTTTTTGTTCTAAAATACTACGCTGTGGTTCTGGGCCAGATAGTATTACGGTGCAAAAGTTTTTGTTGCTTTTTGTAGATTTGGTTAAGCGACTTAGTGGCCCAATAAAACTCGTTTTTGCTTTTAAATAATTGTTTGTGTTTGATAATTTTCCGCTTAGTAGCTGATGATCAAAATCGGGTATCCACAACTCGTTAAACTTATTAATATAGTTATGATTGTATTTGTTTACAAAACCATTAAAAAACTTAAACAGCTTTGGCAACTGAATATTGGTTTGATGGGTAATAAATATAGAAGGAACATTTTCATGATAACAACCATATCGGTTATCCGAAATAATGCAATCTACCTGATGTTTTTGAACCAAAGTAGCTGCTAATTTATTACTTTGTTTTATAGTTTTTGTAAGATGAGGAAGCTGTTTAGCCATTGCAAAAACCATACTCCCCAACTTAGAATATTGGATGTTATAGGCTGGCAAGGTTTCAAAGGTAAGATTTGGAAAAGCATCTTTTAAAAAATTTAATGCCATGCCATCGCTAGCAATAATTATATTTTGTTGCTGCTGCAAAAGTTGCGTAATTATTGGAATGCAGCGAGTGGCGTGGCCCAAGCCCCAATTTAATATGGTAAATAGAAATGTTTTTTGCTTTTTCAGGTTAATAAATTGTTAAAGCGTTGCACTTATAAAATATGTGCCTAAAAATACGTTTATTTGTTAAACTTGTGCTAGTAGGGCACATCAAACCTTTAATAAAATATAGTAGCAATGAAACGCATTTTTTCAATAATTTGTTTGGCAGCCTTTATTATTTCACTTAGCAGTTGTGCAGCTATGCGAAAACGTAAGTGTAATAAGTGTCCAAAATTTTCTAAGCAAGAAATAGAAGTACAACAATTAGAAAAAGCAATTTGTAGGCTTGAGGTGATGCCAATTGTAAACTAAATTTGTTTTTTTTTAATAGGGGAAAAAGCCATACATGAAAGCTTATTTTATTACACTTGGCTCTTCTTAAACGTTTTTCTAAATAGGGAACTACAACAACATTTCTGCAATTAAATAATCAAATGTTAGTATTAAAATAGAAGCTTGCACTACCGCTCTTGTGCTGGCTTTGCCCAATTCTAAAGAGCCACCTTTAACATAAAAGCCCTGATAACACGAAACTGAAGATATAATAAATGCAAAAACAATGGCCTTTACTAACATTAGGTTTACATTAAAAACTTCAAACCAACTAAGCAAACCACGTTGAAATACTTCGGGCGGGATGCCAGAATTACTGGAGGCTAACATACCGCCCCACATACCTAAAGCTGCGGCAATTACTACTAAGAAAGGAATGATTAAAACCGACCCTAAAATTCGAGGACCTATTAAAAAGTTTAAGGTATTTACACCCATTATTTCTAAGGCATCAATCTGTTCTGAAATACGCATAGAGCCTAACTCCGAAGCAATTTTTGAACCCACTTTACCCGCCAATACCAAACAACTTATAGTAGGCGCAAATTCAATTAAAATAGAATCTCGAACAATAAAACCAACGTAATATTCTGGTATAAAAGAATCTTGCAATTGATAAGAAAACTGCACGGCTGTTACTGCGCCAATAAATATTGAAATGATGCCAATTATGAGTATTGAGCCCACACCAATATCATTCATTTGCCGAAACAACTCTGTCCAGTACATTTTAAATTTATCGGGCCAAGCTATTGTGCCAATAAGCATTTTTACGTAGCGACCAATATGTTCAATTGTTGTTATCAATATTTATTAATATAGGTAATAGTGTAAAGGTAGTTATATAATTTTTAAAGAGAAATAGAATGTAGTGTTATTGGTTTTTACTTAAACAATGCTTACAAAAAACCGTATTACCAGTGCTGTAATGCTGATTGCTTAATGTTTCATAAACCTCCAATTTTTGCACCTCATTTTGAATAAAACTAAAAGTACCTAAGCTAATTAAAAAATAAACCGTAGCCATTGCCAATACACTTGCAGAAATATTGTACTTTTTTTGTGTTGGTTGCTGCAAAATATTATAAATGCGTGCCTTTAACAAGTTTTTACCAGAAGTTGCCCTGTAAGCACTAGCAAATGCTAAGCTGTTTTGCTGCTTTAACTTTAATAATAAATTGGCATATAATTTAGGGCTGCCTGTTTTTTCAACAGCGTATTCATCTGCCAAAAACTCGGTTAAGCGCAAAAAATCTTTTTTAATAAAATAAAATATAGGGTTGAGTAGCCAAACCGTAAACAACAGATGCTCCACTATTTTCCACCAAGTATCGTAATTTTTAATGTGAGCAATTTCGTGATGTAAAATAGCTTGGCGTTCTTTGTCACTTAAAAGGTATAAACCTTCTTCCCAAATAATGTATTTATTAAACAGCCTAAAAGAAGCTACTGGCAAATTAATGCTGGGCTGTAGCAAAGTAAAAGCCTCCCCATCAACTACAATTGGCAATTTTTTACTCGTAAATATTACATAGTTTAAAACTATTATTTTAAACAGCAACAGCAACAACAATAAACCTCCTGCCAACAAAAAAGTACTTTTTAAGGCATTACTGTTGTACATTAAAAAATCGTAATATTTATTGGAATGATACACCACCAAACTTTCTTTGGTAACCTTGGCGCAGTTGCAAAAATCGTCGGTAGTCATAGCAATGTCGTAACAATGGCTAATTTCTACTTCGTTAGGGCAAAAGTTGTCGCAAACCTCCACAAAACTTTCTTCTACCAAACTGGTTTGCGGTGCTACTTCAAAATTTATATAATAATGCGCACCTATTGGCACAATAAAACAAGCTGCAATAACAGCATACAACACCCGCTTTTGCGTACTATTAGCTACTTTGTTTTTCAAAAAGCAGTAATAAATACCATAGCCAATTGCAGAAAGCAAATAAGATATTACAATAAAAGCTAACACTATTTGGCTTTGTTAATCAAATCTTTTAATTCTTTAATCTCGTTGTCGCTCAACCTATCATTATCAATAAGGCAAGATACTAAACTATTTAAAGAACCCGAAAATAAACTTTGTTTAACATTATGCATAAAGTTTTTCTGGTAATCGTTTTTCTGCACCACAGGATAATAAAAGTAACTTCTACCCTTCGATTCGTGCGCCACGTAACCTTTATCTTCCAAAATTCTAATCATAGTAGAAACCGTATTGTAAGCCGGTTTAGGAGTTTCAGGCCAAATTGAAAGCAACTCTTTAACCTGTGCTTTTTGTTCTTGCCAAAGCAAGTTCATCACTTTCAATTCTAATGTGGTTAATGCCTTATTCATCCGTTCAATTTATTTTTTATAAAAGTAAGTGATTTTAGCCTGTAATAAAAAGGCTTATAATTTTTTAACGGATAAATTTTTTTTGAAGCGAAACCCTAAACTCACATAAAAGGTGGTCGCGCTTTCCATTCCAATACGGCCTCCGCTTTGCTACAGCCGCATTTCCATTGCAATCACGGCTAGTTTTTAAACTGTTGTGGGCTGTGGGTGATTTTTAAAAAAGTAGATTGCAAATAAAAAGATCTACATAAAGCAAATTACTATATTCGGCAATTAAAGTGCTAATATGGTTCGTCATATCTTTTTTGTTAGTCGTCAGTTATTTGGCACTAATGCTTTTTTATGTAGAACAATGGCAAGCTATACCAGAATTTAATGCCGAAAATATAAGGCGCAGCACAACGGTAAGTATAATTATTGCAGCCCGCAACGAAAGCAAAAATATTATTAAATGCTTAACTGCTGTGCTAAACCAAAACTACCCAACCAATTTATTTGAAGTTATTGTTATCGACGATTTTTCGGAAGACGATACCTACAGCAAAGCAAAATCAATACAAA
>Ga0209831_1000156_pt1 | contig 60444 bp, 36 predicted proteins | sample Maine_Asex4_meta_FD_187451 | JGI IMG/M metagenome (GOLD analysis project Ga0209831, IMG submission 187451) | Marine algal microbial communities from Maine, USA - Maine_Asex4_metaG (SPAdes) (version 2) | ecosystem: Host-associated > Algae > Red algae > Unclassified | place: Maine, USA | collected... | reverse complement strand
GCTATGCCAGCTAATGCCACCCCACCCGAGGACAAATCCTCGGTTCCTTCATTATTCAATGTCCATTTGGGACATTGAATTCCCTACAGGACCATTCAGTCTTGGGTACCTGGCAGGCAGCCGCCACTTCTAAAAATCCCATTACGATTCTAAAGAGATTTTTACTAATAAGACCTTATTTATATGGGAAGTTTAGTCTATGAATTGACAGTCTTGAATTTGATTTGAATGCGTTTACCCTGAATTATTACCTCGATTTTAAGGATTTTTGGCAATAAATGGGGTAACGAATCTAATCCAGATAAAAAGCAACCTAAAAGGTATTTGACAGAGTTAAAGTATACCCAAATATTTGTACAGATTTTGACCTAAAAGTGCTAAAATAGCAGCTTGACCAACAGTTCTCTTACTTCTGAATTTATTTACTACTACTGAACATGCCTATGGTAGGGTTTATTGGATTAAATAAATAGGTCTGCTAATTTAAAAAGTCCGAAACCAATTCTCTATGGTATTCCCACATTGAGATCACTTAGCTTTGTACAATAAAGCTGTTCAATAAATTAATAGCGTGCTTATTATTCAGTTTTATCGCCACATCTAAGCATGTACCTTCACTTTCTATTTCTTTAGTCTGTGGTTTAGCTCCATGGTATAGTAATAGTTCTGCCATGTCCATGTGATTATAGCGAATGCTTTCTGCCAGCGGAAGTGCCATAAATTCAGGATGTTGATAATTGGGATCTACACCTATCTTAAGATAATACTTGACTAAATCCAAGTCATTCTCTTGAACACCTTTGAACATCGCTTTCCAATCTCCTGCTGACATAACTTAGATTATTTTATTGAACAAAATATAAATATTAAGCTCTATAGTTGTAGTTAATATTTATATATCCTTTTAGCTATTCATCTAAGAGGATCAAGCTTATCATATCTTCTCTATGAATACAATATCAGAAATACCCCAATCAATATACCTGCTAAAGGCACCATTTTGATGCGTTTATTTTTTTCTTTGAATACAAGACCTCCGATGACTACAGCAATGATCAATTGGCTACGCTTGATCGCTGAAAGCAGCATGATAGATGCTTCTGGATCTTGTAAAGCCTTAAAGTAAAAATAGTCTGCGGTCTGCAATAAGACACCTACTGCGATAATCGTCCATCTGAATGTAAATGCATTGCGCTTCTCAGCATATGGAAACCAAATTATACTTAGTATAATAAGTAAAATGAGAATCGTATATAGACAGAACCAGAACTGCAAGGTCTGTGGATTAAGACTTATTGTCTGTATCAGAAACTTATCGTATAGACCACTGCTGGCACCAAGAAAAGTCGCCCCAATAATAGCAAATATCCATTTGTTAGTTTTAAAATCAATCCCTTCCTTTTTACCAATTCGGGAATACAAAATGACAGAAAAAACAATCAAAAAGAAACCGATCCATTGAGAAAAATTAGGACTCTCCTTATAGATAATGATAGCACCAATGAAGGTGAAAAATGGGCCTGCTGATCTAATAGGCGTCACAATAGTCAGAGGCAAATGCTTAAGCGCCTGATATGCAAGTATCCACGAGCCAGCCATCAGCATCGACTTAAAGAATATAAACCCATGATGCTGAGCAGATAGCCGCTGAAACTCATATCCATTGGCTGCGGCATAATCAGGATATAAGAGAGAAATCATATAGAATGTAGCGACAAATAAAAAACCACTGAATACTGTACCTAATAGCACAGGAAACACCTCATTATCTTGTACTGCATGCTTCTTACATAGACTGTGTAATCCAAGAAAAAGCGCCGCCAATAAGCCAAGATACATCCACATCGCGCGAAGATAGTTTTTAATCTAAAAGTAATTCAGTGGTACTTCTTAGCTAATCTGAGAGAGATTATTAATTCTTAAAAATAAAGTTGCGTATAAAATGGTAGATGATTTTATTTTTCTCTCATGTTAAAAAAAGACTGTTAGCTTATATAACAGCCATTTCAGATATACTATCCGATCACATAAAAAAAAGCGGCTTCCGATGAGTATCGAAAACCGCTATGATTCCGTCTATATTTCTTTTATTTCTAATCGATTAAGATCATCTTCTTCGTCGCAGTGAAGCTTCCACTATCCATCTGATAGTAGTATACACCACCCTTATTCAGATCATCACGATTGACATTCACCACATGATATCCTTTTGTAAATGTCTCTGATATCTCTTTGACGACTTTACCAGTGATATCCAGAATACTGATCGATACTTTAGAAGTCTGAGGAATAGAGAATCCAATGTCCGTAGACTCATCGAATGGATTGGGACTATTCTGATATAGCTCTGATACAAGGACGTTTTCTTCACTAAAGTCTATTGCGATCTCATGATGATCATAAGCATCACCCTGGTATGCTTCAGCCTTAGTGATCGAAGAGTTAATGAGTAGAGATTCAGATAATCTAAGATCTCGCGTCGCCTCGAATGTTAAGCTAAATAGGGCTCCTTTATGAGATTCAGCCTGATCTTCAAACCAACTCATGGTCAATCTCTCCTCTCTGACAGCGATACTATTCTCGTCGACTTCCAGTGCAGCTTTCTCGATGTTTTTTAATATCAGACCGCTATGATTCAGCGTAAACTGGAATCCTGAATATGCATTGAAGTCTTCTGCTGTAATATCGAAAGTAACCTCTTCTCCACGCTCTACCATCTTATCTTCTATACCAAGTGTCAATGTGCCATTGGATCTTATTTCTGCTTTATGCAGTCCATTCGCATTTCCGGATCCATTGACGTCTCCGACTTTGATACCTATGAAATTCTCCTGCATCATATCTCTGTCAAGGTCAAGGACCATATTCATCTCCATGAATGGCCACGGACTCATCTCCTGTACGAATGTGAACTCCTTATCTAAAAAGACCCAGCTATCAGTATTAGGGAAATCCTCTATAGAGCCAAGAATCAGTTTTTTCAAGATCACAAGATCTATCGTACTTAATGTAAGATCTGCATTGGCATCAGCAGCTATAATTTTATATGGACTATCTAATGTCTTAATACTCAGAATGTGTCTTGAGATAAGGACTAAATCTAGAGTACTTACACCATTAGCATCATCACCATCTCTCTTTGCTCTAACACTGTAGTCATATCCCATCACATTATTCTCAAATGCATATGAGCCATCTGAAATGCCATTCATCTGTGATCGAGGATACTCAGGCAGAATGCTATTCAGAGTCAGTTCGGTATTATTAATCATCTCACCTGACTCAGTCGTCACTTGACCTGCTATCATTGCGCTTGCTCCAGTATTCTCTCCGCCAGTATTTTCTCCGCCAGTATTCTCTCCGCCGCCGTCATTACCTTGACCATTATCTTCTGGACAGCTATCACCATTATCACCTAATACTAAGCCAACATTACAAAAATCACCATTACCACTCGCATCCCACACCCATACATTGAGGCTTTGGAAATTAGAGAAATCATTACAGTTAAACGTAATACCAATCTGGTCTTCAAAGCCTTCAGCTCCAGGTCTGATTGGGTCTTGGCCGTCAGGGACTAAGCTGAATCGTAAATCTTCGGAATCTGTACAGTTATCAAAGCTTCCAAAATCAAACTCTTTACCCCATACCGCTATCATACCATTATCCTGCATGAATGCTGTCGTCAGCCCACTGATACAGAAAGGAGTCGGTGCTTTCTCATCACCAAAAGTAACTGTCGTAGTCGCTGTAGCAGCATTACCACATCCGTCTTTGACTCTCCAAGTAATAACATGTACGTCTCCTGGACTTCCAGTCTGTGTATTCATAGTCGCTGTAGCTCCAGTCTCGGACTTACTTGTGACTAGTTCTCCATTTTTAGTAATCGTGATGACCCAGCTTAACTTACTGCTGCCTGATGCTATACCTCCACAGAAATCCTGCGCAGATACCGTGATCGCATCGCTTCCTGTACATGCTGTTTCGTCATCCTTTGTCGTCGCCCCACCACTTGTATTGACAGTATACTCTGAAGGACTATCTATGGTAGGTGCAGAATCATCTACGACCTTAATGATCTGATCAAATGTGTAATAGCCATCATTATCATATGTCTTATATCTGAAATATACCGGATCAGGATGTACTGGCCCATGTCCCGTATCACAATCCACACATTCTCCTTGAGCCCAGTCTTCTACAGCTTCAAATGTGTCATTAGCACTGTCATTCTCATCATCTATATCTTCAGCATTAGACTCCCATACACACCAGTCTATGATTGTCCATCTCTTGATTATTTTTAGACAAGCATCTGAGACAAAGACAGTATCCACATTTACATTATATCCTATCAGTCCGCAGTCAGTATCACACCAGCTCGGTGAGTCACCCATATCATCTGGGATACAGACAGCTACATCTCCCATAGGAACATTTACATCTGTAAATGTCTCGATCGGGTCATCTCTATCTTCTGCATCTGGATCACACTCTAAATTCACACCTGTGACTGTCGTGCCGTCATGATGCTTTGGCCACTTAATCGTCGTCGGGTCAAATGCTCCAGATCCTTCTTTAATAGTAACGATCTGCTCACAGTAAGGATCGCCAGCACTGACGTCTCCATCTCCATCTACATCTACATAATATTTTCTGATGATGGTTCCAGCACCACAATTTCCATTAGTGTTTAGCTCATCTAAAAGCTTGATGTCAATACTCCCTTCACAAGCTCCACCGATCATCGTAGGTCCTGGCATATCATCCATCTCACCTGCACACTCTATGGTGACTGGTTCGCAGACCATCGTCGCAACAGCCTTATTTTCTACATTGACTCTCACCATACAGAAATTAGAATTTCCATTTTTGTCTGTCGCTATCAGCATGACCATGATGTCTTCTCCTGTATCTTCACAGCAAAATTTCACATAGTCTCCTGCTACTGTCACTTCTTCTAAGTTCTTATCATCATATATACAATCATTCTTTCCAGAAGGACCTCCTAAATCCACTGTCTGTGTGATGGGACTACATGACTGAGGCTTATATCCTATCACATTTCCAGCACAGTCCGTCACTGCTTCTGTCCAGTCTTCCATTCTGACGACTGTCAGCTTCACTTCTCCACATCCAGAATCATGTGATCCTTGATCAAAGCTTTCTGCATACACTTTCGCCACTCCATCTCCATCTACTGAATTAGGATTATAGGTCAATGTCACCTGGAGGTTATCTTGGCATACCATACTTGGTGGTACATTATCGGTCACAAATATCGGCATGATAACTTCAGTCTTGTTACCGCACTCATCAGCGACGACTCCTCTGAAGTGAATCGTATCACCCGAAGGCCATAAGTCGATGGCATATCCATCTACGACAGTGCCTTCAGTAGAGTACCAGTCCACATCAAATTTGGAAGAACAGTTATCTTCTATCTCAAGATCTGGTAGTCTGACCTTAGCAGAACAAGTCCACGGGTCTGTACTAACCATCTTTGCACTTGGCGTCTTCACTATGGGTGCCGTCTGATCTGAGATCTCTATATTCTGAAACCCTGTCCCTCTGACAGAAGAATCACACCAGTCTATGATAACCCATTCTCTTACGATCTTTTCACCACCTGCACATGCAGAGAATTTGAGATCATCATAAGTCACCAGTAGATTACAAAGTCTTTCTCTGATAGGCACTAAAGGCCTACTGAATGTACCTGTTATAATCGTATCTGGCTCTTTAACTTCTATTATCACTTTATCCACCACGGTCAGCAACACCCACTCTATACTGGTAGTGCCATCTTTATAAGTGATCTCTTGCTGGACCATCTGCTCCCGCGTCCCTACGATACTATCCTTGTGTGTGATTTTATCTGCAAAGATCGTATCAGGCACAACTGCAGAGTGTATGTCTATGAAACTTGGGTAGGCAGCGGCACCACTTCCAGTCAGTGCTTCTATGTATGCTGGACTTCCAAATTCAAGATTCTCGTCTATTTTTATATCTGTATCACAGTCTACTTCTAAATTTTTGGGAAATAAAATCTCCGTATTACCAGCACCTGGTCGGATATCTAATTTTTCTTGGCTGTATGCCTGAGTCGCTAAGACTACTTTGGATACTTCTCCATGCATTTCTATGACGGCTGTATAGGTGACGACTTTTATCACACCATTAGGATCGCACATATCTCCTGATTCTGATTCGCTGACTTGGATGTCACCTACGATTGCAGCACCACATCCATTGTTGATGATTTCAGTTGCTTCTTTCAGTGTGACAAATGCTTCTGGCTCTCCAGCTCCGCACCATCCCACACATAGAGGATCCACTTCGCAGCTCGGTACGCTTATTTTATATTTATAGTCTCCTATTGCATTAGCAATATTTGATGTAAAGACGACCATGTACTCACCTGACGGCAGTGTACTGATATCTATCATTTCACTATCTCCTTCAGAGGTCAGATCTCCTGATGATACGACTGTACTTCCGCTGAGTAACTGCCAGCTGACAGTACCTAATGACCATACAGGATTCACATTTGTACCAGAATTATATTTTAATTTAGCATAGCTTTCTATAAATAGCATTTGCTGGCAGTCATCAGACTTACTCACTGTCAGCTTCACAGGATCATCGCTGGAACTACTGATCTTACCTTCTCTCATATCCATGTCTCCTGCTACATAATCGCATACTGTATTTAAGCTCGGTAGAATATTTGATTCGAATAATATCTCTCCCCAGCAGCTATTCTCATCACATTCACTTATCACTTTATAGGTTAATAATTGCCCTATCTGAGCTGGTTTCAGTGTATCTCCTACGTTAATACCATTCTCATCGAATACCTGAATGGTATACATAGAGCCTGATCCCGTAGATCCTTCCAATAACATATCTGGAGTCAGAGCGACAAAGCACTCATAGCCAACACTTATCTGAAGTCCATCATTACAAACTAAAGCAGGACAAATCATAGGGATAGGCGTCGTCGTCGGATCATCCGGACCACCAGTCTCTTCTGGATCATTAGGATTAGACGTATCAGAGTTATCTACTTGATCAGGACCAAGTGGTGGTGTACCAGTAGTAACCGCTTGATTGACTAATTTTTCAGCGTTTACATCAGCTTGAGTTAAGATGTACGTAGCCGTTGCAGTGCCGCATTCTCCAGGTGCTAATGTGCTTGGGCTCGTCGGTCCGGGCACTGGTAGGATTCCTGTACCTGTGAATAAACTTGCTGTTTCTGTGACTCGTACATTAGTAAGTGTTACATCTCCGCAGTTACATGACTCATATGTATAGGTGACTATGTCTCCTGCATCTCCAGTCCCATTAGGGCCTAATGCAATCGTGGAGCTCTTTGTCAAAGATATACAAGGATTAATAACATCTACTTCTGATGGATCAGAATCTGTCAGGTCAGGGCCGCCACCTTCAGGTGTACCTGTGACAGTTGCTATATTGGTTAAATCTGCCGTAACCCCGGCTAAAGTACATGTATATGTAAAGCTTTCTCCAACGGCTAAAGTCCCAACCATCATATCGCACGCGGGTGCTAATGGGTCTGTTATTGTCACATTATTAAGGACAACTTGTCCTGTGTTCGTTACTGTTATTTCAAATTCAGCCGTCTCTCCACTGTCTAGCTGCTGGCTGTCTGTGCCATCTGAAGCTGACTTGACGATATCTATTGCTGGAATTAATACCACAACTTCTGATGGATCTGTACCTGTAACACTTGGGTCACCATTGACTGGGTCTCCTGTGACCGAAGCAACATTGACAAATCCTGCTCCGACATTGACCAGCGTACATGTATATGTGACCACCTGTCCAGCTGTCATTGTTCCGATAACATTATCACAATCTGGTGACAATGGATCTGTCACGGTGACATTATTTAAGGTGATGTTTCCTGTATTTGTGACCTCGATGTTAAATGTAGCCGTACCGCCTACTGGTATTTCTTGTATATCAGTTCCATCTGTTGCAGACTTGACGATGCTGATCTGTGCATCTACAATAACCACGACTTCCGAAGGATCTGTACTTGTGACATTAGGACCTCCGCCTACTGGAGTCCCGACCACTGAAGCGACATTCGTAAAATCAGCTGTGACATTATCTATAGTACATGTATATGTTATAGACTCTCCTACTCCTAATGCGCCTATCGTATTATCACAATTTTGTGATAATGGGTCGGTTACCGTAACATCCGTCAAATCGACCATTCCACTATTCGTTACCGTAATCTCAAAGGTCGCTGACTCTCCTACCATCACATTCTGTGTATCTGTGCCATCTATGGCTGACTTGACGATATCTATTGCTGGAATTAATACCACAACTTCTGATGGATCTGTACCTGTAACACTTGGGTCACCATTGACTGGGTCTCCTGTGACCGAAGCAACATTGACAAATCCTGCTCCGACATTGACCAGCGTACATGTATATGCGACCACCTGTCCAGCTGTCATTGTTCCGATAGCATTATCACAATCTGGTGACAATGGATCTGTCACGGTGACATTATTTAAGGTGATGTTTCCTGTATTTGTGACTACGATGTTAAATGTAGCCGTACCGCCTACTGGTATTTCTTGTATATCAGTTCCATCTGCTGCAGACTTGACGATGCTGATCTGTGCATCTACAATAACCACGACTTCCGAAGGATCTGTACCCGTGACATTAGGACCTCCGCCTACTGGAGTCCCGACCACTGAAGCGACATTTGTAAAATCAGTTGTGACATTTTCTAAGGTGCATTGATACACGATTGACTCACCAACTGCGAGATTACCAATCATGTTATTACAATCTGGTGATAATGGATCAGTTACCGTTACATCCGTCAGATCTACCGATCCTGTATTCGTCACGGTGATTTCAAATGTAGCAGTCTCTCCTATCATCACATTCTGTGTATCTGAGCCGTCAGTTGCGGTTTTGTTTATGTCTATGGCTGGAGTCAATACGACGACTTCAGAAGGATCTGTACCTGTAACATTCATACTGCCATCTTCTGGCTCTCCGACGACACTTGCTGTGTTAGTAAAACCTGCAGTGACATTAGCAGAAGAACATGTATATGTAAATGGTACGCCTGGCGCCAAAGTACCTATGTTCCTATCACAACCAGGAGATGCTGGATCAGTGACCACGACATTATTTAAGGTTATGTTTCCTGTATTCGTCACCGTAATCGAAAATTCTGCTGGAGTCCCTACTGGCACTTCTTGAGAATCTGATGGATCTAGATCAGCTGGACTTTTTACGATGCTTATTGCAGCGACGCACTGTTCTGGAGCTGTCACAACAGTCGATACTGGACTGATACAATCTCCAGAAACACAGTCAAGTGTTTCAAAATTAGAAATCGTGTAAGATCCACCACTACCAGCTCCACTATCATAATAGGTCACTTTTATTTGAGTGACACAGTCATTAAATGCGACATTAAAAGCGTGATTTATATCTTGATTTATTTGTATTTCACATGCAGCACCATTGGGTGTAAACATAGTCCCAGATTGGTTCACACAGGAACCTACATTAGAAGTCGTATAGCTCACCGGTGTAGCTCCATTAAACGCTTCTAAGATCATGACATCTGTCTGATCGATGTCCCATAGCATCACAGCCAAATCACATACTGGCTCTGAAAAATTATAGAAGTTCATCATATTATTAGAAGGACCATCAGAATTCTGTACACCAAATCTGATCCCTACATCTGCACCTGTCTGAGTATTATTGATCGCCTCTTCATCTACAAATGCTGATCCCATGGTAATGTTATTGCCTAAAGTCATAGTAGCTCCATCTATCATCACTGGTGGATCAGCTGTTAAGAAAGCGACTATGGGATCATCGCTACCATCAAGGGCAGAGAAATCTGCGGTAGAACCTGCCGTACATACTTCAGGACCTCCACCTACTTCTATACATCTTGTCATGATAGTTAAAGCAACATTATCATTATAGACGGGCTCGGCTGAAGACCAGTTAATACCATCCAAAGAATACTCCAATGTAGAGCCTACTGGACATTCAGAACTGATCATTATATTTCCTGATACCAAGGGATTACATGTCTTGTCTGTGATTGTTAGTTCTGGTGCAGGTAGATCGCAAATATCTACGATGATTTCTGATTGATCCATATCAGTGGCAGTAGGGCTACCATCTGAAGGATCGCCTGTCACTGAAGCTATATTTTCAAAGTCTGCAGTGACATTACTTATGGTACATGTATATGATTCACTTCCGTTTACTGGAATGGAAGCAAAAGTCATATCACAAGATGGAGACAATGGATCTGAGACTTGTACATTATTGAGATCTATATCCCCTGTGTTATTAACTGTAATGGTAAAGGTAGCAGTCCCTCCTTCAGGGATGGTCTGGCTATCGGTCCCATCAGTGGCAGTCTTTATAATGTCTATACTAGGTGATGATTCGACCACGACTTCAGAGGGGTCCATTTCTGTTACGTCATCTCCTCCGCCGTCAGGCTCGCCCGATACACTTGCGATATTAGTGTAGCTTCCTGTAAAGTCTGAGTCGGTACATGTGTATGTGAACTCTTCCCCTGGTAATAGCTGGCCAATAGTCATATTGCAGCCTGGTGCCAACGGATCTGCTACCTCTACATTATTGAGTACCACATTTCCTGTATTCATGACTATGATATCGAATGAGGCTGTGCCACCTACTGGCACAGTCTGAGTATCCATCATTCCCATCGAAGGACTCTTCATGATGCTGATATCTGGTGCAAGCACAATGATAGATGTCGGATCATCATCCATCACTTCAGGCCCTCCACCTTCGGGCTCACCTGATACGATAGCCATATTGATAAATCCAGCCATAACATTCTCAAGTGAGCAGTTATATGTCACTATCTCATCTGGCGCCATCGATACAATAACTCTATCACACAGAGGTGCATTAGGATCACTGACGATGACATTATTCAGAGTCAGATTTCCAGTATTAGTCACTGTGATAGTAAACTCAGCGGTTCCTCCAGTCAAAATAGTCTGGCCATCAGGAGAATTAGGATCTGGATTTAGGGGTGCTTTTACGATTTCAATAGAGGCTTCACAAACGACTGGCATAGGATTGATTGTCGCTAATGGACTTTCACAACCTTCTTGGCAAGCTTCTCCTTGGATATTTGAAATAGTGTACGAACCACCGTTACCATTCAGAGAAGCATTATCGTAATATGTGATATCTATCGCATCAATACAATCATTTGCAGTAATCATTACAGCATGCTGTACGGCCAAATTTGTATTAGGCGCTTGAACTTGACATCCGACGGTTGCTGAAGTTGTAAAAGAATTACCTGTCTGAGTAACACAAGACATAGGATCAAGCGGATTAACAGTATAGCTTACTGCTGTCCCTCCATTAGATAGCTCTAATACCATCTCATCAGTTTGATCAATATCCCAAATGATAAATGACACATTACAGACGGCCTCGGATAAATTATAGCCATTCATCATGTTATTAGCTGCTCCTATCGCATTATCAACACCAAATTTTATGCCTACAGCACCAGTGGTTTGTGATGGATTTATTTCTTCTTCATCAGCCACAGCATTTCCATTGTACACAGGTACATCTAATGTTAAGACAGCTCCACCTACCATAATAGGAGGCATTGAAGAATTCACAGCTCCAATCGCATCAATACTCCCATTTAAGTCTGCAAAGTCAGCTTCTACCATCATGCAGGTCTCTGCCACTAAACATCTTGCGATGAATGACATAGGATATGCAGGAAGTGTCATATTCCAAGTAGCTCCGTTGTCAATAGAATACTCTAATACACCTGTAGCACAGGTACCAGGATTATAACTTCCATCAGCGATAGGACTGCAGGTATTGTCAATTACATTGATTATCGGGGCATCAATGTCGGGACATTGAGCGATACTGACTTGTGCTGTAAAGGCTACAACAAATATCAGTAGTGCGAATTGGGATAAATTCTTAATCATTATTTCTCAGGTTTGATTAGATGATAATGTCGAATCTAAAAAGAGGTGGCATTATCACATTTGACCAAATGTCGTCTTTTAGACGCTGGCAGATAGGCTAAGTCAACGGTATTTTATACATATGATCTTAATTATATGCGTATATAATTGTTTATCAATACGTAATCAATAATTTAGATATGTTAAAACTCATAAATTTTTAAAAATGGATAGTGCAGGTTCATATATTAATTATCTACATAAATACTCCATTTACTGTATTTCTGAACCATAAAACAATAAGTAATATGCTAAAGAATCATATTTATAAAATATTGGAAACGTGTTATTTACATATATACGCTCAACAGCGAATTTTAATAAATTTAATTCAATATGTAGATCGTTTGTAGCTTATTGTAGGTCATATGTAGTCCTAATCGTGTCATTTCATCAAATTTCTAAGTAGTGATAGTCTACGATGCTCAGTCACTTTACAAACCAACCTTCCATTATTTAATATATTTTGTGGTGACGATGATATACGTGATGCATAGAGATATACTTTCCTTTCTTTTGATTATCCCTGTCTTCATCGGACTGTGCATCCTTCCTGATATGTGCATAGCGCAAGTGCCTGACATCACGACAGAAGAATACATTGATCAGTACATCAATCAATTAGATGAATCAAATAATTTTGATTTTAATCAGATGTATGACAAAATCACAACTCTAATTAGCCAACCAATCAACATCAATCAAGCATCAAAAGAAGACCTACATGGCCTTTACATCTTAGATGATATTAAGGTCAATTCAATCTTAGAATACAGAAGAGTCCACGGAAATTTCATCAGCCTATATGAACTCCAAGCTGTACCAAAGTTAGATATACAAGATGTCAAATCATTATTACCACTTATCACAGTCGATACACAGAAGGCCAGAACAAATGAATCTGTCAAAACATTATTAGATAATGGCCGACATGAAATCTTCCTGCGATGGTCGGCGGTCGCAGAACAGCAGCGTGGTTTTACACTTAACTCTAATGGTCAAAAACGATTCATGGGTGATCGAAATAGACTGTATGGAAGATATAAGTATACTAAGGATGATAGAATTAGTTTTGGATTAACTGTCGATAAAGATGCTGGTGAAGAATTTCTTTCTGGGAGCAACAAAAAAGGCTTTGACTTCTATTCTTTTCACTTATACCTTAAAGACTATAGTCATCGGTTAAAGCAAATCGCAATCGGTGATTTCAGTGTTAGTTTCGGCCAAGGTCTGATCATGCATAACCAATTCGGCCTTTTCAAAAGTGCATATGTCACTAAAATTAAAAAAGGGACAAGAGTTATCAAACCATATACTTCAGTAAATGAATACAATTTCTTCAGAGGTGCAGCCGCAACCATACGAATCACTGAAAAAATAGATCTAAGCACATTCGCATCCTCGCGTCTAATTGATTCTAATGTCTTAAATGCGCAGGACTCACAAGAGCTAAGAGAATTCAGCTCCATTCGTCAAGATGGATATCACAGAACTTCATCAGAGATAGAAGATGAAAGAACGACAAGAAGGACGACGACAGGCGTACAGTTAAAATATAGACACAAGCGACTGAGCATCGCTGCTAATGCTCTGTATGATGCGTTTAATCATAAATTCAATCCTCGGGATCAGCCTTATAACGAATTTAGATTCAGGGGTAAGAGTTTAGCAAATGCCAGTATTGACTTTAGCTATAGTGTGAAAAATATCAATGCTTTTGGTGAGATCGCTGTAACTGATAATGGCGCTCATGCTGCTCTTATCGGTTCTTTAATCAGCATCAGCAGAATGACTGACCTATCCATTCTCTATCGCGACTATGCTAAAGACTATCAGAGCCTGTGGGCAGATGGATTCGCCGAAACTTCTAATACTACTAATGAAAGAGGCATATATTTAGGCCTGCTGCATCGACTGAGTCAGCGGTGGCAGATCGCAATGTATGCTGATCGATGGCATCACCCTTTTAAAAGATTTCGCGTAGATGAAAAAAGCAGTGGCCAGGAATACTTATTTAAGATCAGCTATGAAACAAGAAAATCTTTTCAATCTTATTTTCAGTATCGATATGAACAGAAGCAGAGAAATAAATTAAAGGCTGATCCTCAAGTGGATCCATTAATTACAATTCGATTGCACAGACTACGAATGCATAATATCTGGAATGTGACACCAGAACTGCGGCTGTCTAATCGCATAGAAGTATCCTTCTTTGATGAGAAAACAAAATCAAATGGCATCCTACTTTACCAAGATGCAAAATGGAAAAGTCTTAATTCTCCTTTTTCGTTCTCGACGCGCATCAGCTATTTTAATGTCAATGATTTTGATTCCAGAATCTATGCCTTTGAGAATGATCTGATTAATAATTTCTTTATTCCTTTCTTCAATAATGAGGGGCTGAGGTCTTATATTAATCTAAGGTACGATTGGAATTATCATGTGACAACAGAATTAAGAGTAGCTAGGACTCAGTACTTCGACATAGATGAGATCAGTAGTGGAAATAATCTAATCGAGGGAAATCATCGAACTGATATTAAACTGCAAGCAAGGCTTAGGTTTTAATATTTCTTATCACAAATGGCAAACTAACCAGAACGACAGAAAGCCATGCCTCTACAAGGCATAGCTTTCAACTAACTAACTCTCACTATTGTTCTAAATTTTTCTCATTCTATATTCTGCATTACAGCCATCTTCTAAAAAAGGAAGGACTAACTCACCTTCCATAATATAGATAGATATAAGTCCTTCATACTCCTCTTGTAAATCTGTAACCGAAATACTTTTACTTGATTCATTGTAACTGTATGCCATATCGAATTCATAAGACTTTTCATCATAAGATTGTTTCACAATCAGATTTCCAGAATTTAAGATCTGCACGCTAAGGCAGCCATCAAAAAAGCAGCCTCCCATTGGTACATCTAAATCAATACTTCGGTCTGTCCCACTATTTTCACAATCATCCCACTTAAAGTGACTGAGTTCCCAATTACCGATGAAATGATCAATTTGATTTTCATCAATGGTACACGAGATCAATGAGAAAAGAATGATGACTATTAAAAGATTTAAGATTTTCATCATTAAGTATTTTTATGATTAAATGGCATACGGATATATGTTCTTGCAGTCCCTGAAATCTTACCTGATTTCAGATATTATTTTCGAAATAAGTCTGAACCATTATATTTTATTGAGTAACGATCCGCTTCCATCCATTTGAAGAACAGAAATATAATTCATCATCAGAGCCATAAAGTATGGCACCTTGTGCGACACAAGTAGTTCCTACAGTCGGCGCATAAATAGCAGGTTTCAATTTAAGGATATCATTGAAAGTAGCTACACCATCATGTACACTTTGACCATATAATGTTGTGGTACCATTAATCGTTACGTTATTTAAAAATTCGGAAGTTCCATTAACATTGAAGTTAGCATTTGGAACATTATTATAATCCCAGTTTATCGCTATTTGGTCTAAAGCAAAATCGCCATAAATCAATGATTTTGGTTCATCTACATTATGAATGATTAATTTTTCGCTTCCATTATAATTTGCTCCAGCCTGATGACCTATAAAGACATTCATATTCCCATTCACCATATTTGCAGCTGCCTGATGACCTATTATCGTATTGTAAGATGATTGATTACCAAGAACTAAAGCATAACTTCCCACGACTGTATTACCATAAGCTATGGTTAAACTCTGCCCACTATTCCCACCTAAAAGTGTATTAAATGCTCCAGCTGTCATTGCATCGGCAGTCATGTTTCCAAGCATGGTATTTCCGATACCATACTGTAATATGTGCCCCGCTCTCGCTCCCACGAGCGTATTCCTTCCATTCTTTGCTCGTGTGCCGGCCTCATACCCTATGATGGTTAGCTGTTCGGGTGGTATGCCTTCAATATTCGTTTCAGTCCCAGCTTCTTCTCCAGCTTTAAAGCCTATAAAAGTATTCCCATCTCCTTTTGTCATTGTTCCTGCACGAAAACCAATAAATGTGCCACTATTTATCTTAGAGAATAATCCAGCTTGAAAACCAATGTTCAAATTATTACTACCAGCAATATTAAATAATCCAGCTTGATCACCAATGGAGACATTGCGATTGCCTATTGTATTCTTAGCTCCAGCTTTATGTCCTATGGCTACGTTATTGCTACCCCTATCATTAAATTTTCCTGCTAAATATCCAACAAACACATTCTTATTATCGCCATCATCATTGATACCGGCATCCAATCCGATCATGACCGAATTGATACCGGTATTAAGATTTAATTTGCCTTCGATAAGTGCATCGTGGGCTTCAACTTCCAAACCGTAGTTGTATTGAGCTATTGCTGCATACCCATTAAATAAAATTACAAAACAAGGATATAAAAGGATTCGAATAAAAAATAAATGTTTTTTCATAGTTAGAAATTGATTAAAATAATTCATAATTCTTTTTTTATCTATATTCCAAAAATCATAGAAATCTTACCCTTATAAAAAAAAGTCAACAAATTAGTTGACTCTTTTTTCTGCACATATAATTATTCTATTTACTATAGATAAAAGCTGTCCAATTATTCCTGCATAATCCTGTTATAAGAGTTGAAAATAATTTGTGAGTAATGCTTATATGTCCAAGATTAAAGGCTCTCTCAATTATAGAGCCTTTAGAAAAATGTACCAAAGTATAGACTTTAGTTAATATTATAATACATCGTTAAAGTCAATAAAATTATTAAAATTATTCAAAGTATTATTAGTATCATTAAGATGTAACATCCTTAATCTGTCTCTGAATTCAGGGATACTTTCAACTCCATTCAGAGAATTAAATATCATGGCAGGCGTAAAGCCATCTATCTTCAGTGCAAGAGAACAGCAGCATTAATATCACTGCTAATAAACAATAAATGATATTCCTTTTCATAAAATTATAGTTTGTATTAGTATTAAAAATTGATGTTACCTATTATTCTTTGGCAAACCATTTTCTCACTTAATTCTTTGAAAAAAAGTATTTATTTTAAATCCAGATATGGAAATAAAAATATAATCGACCATATTAAAAGAATGCAATAATGTGTTCTGTTGCTTTTACTGAAGCTTCCTAATTAACTCTTGAGCAAAAGAATATTTCAAAGACTTAGTATCAACTTGAGAAAGATATTCTATGGCCCTAACATTATTTTGTTGCTTAACGTAAGATAATCCTATGTAGTAGAGAGAAGCATTACGAAATGATTCATTCTTGGTTAAAGATAAAAATGCGGCTCTTGATGAATCTACTTTACCATTAGATAGCTGGCTTATTGCATGATAAAATTGATACAATTCCTGAGTTGGATATTGATCAATCAGCTTGGCAAAACTGACTTCTGCTGAGGCAAAATCTTTCATATTGAATTGACTTTCAGCTGATTCCATTAGACTTTGATCTTCATCTGATCGACTGACTAATCCAATGTCATCAGGATTGAAGTATTCTGCATAAAGATTTTGTTCAGGAGCAGTGATATTCTGAGTGAAGAATATACCCAGTAGGACTAAAGCAGCAACGCTTATAGGAATCAAGTATCTTAATAGAGATCTCTCCTTGACTTGTGGCTTATTAGATGATGTCAATTTTTCCTTTTGCTTCTTATAAACTGCTTGCGCTGCTAATAATGCTTCCGTTTCAGCAACCTTAGACGCTGCGAAAGACTTCATTTCACGGTATGAAGCGACTTGTTTAGTAAGACTTTCATCCATTGACATTTGCTTTTTAAATGCATTGGCTTCAGCACCAGACAACTGTCCTTCGAGGTATTTTAATATGTCTTCGTCACCCATGATTAGTCATTTTTATATTTCCATTTTTCATAAAACGGATGCTCCTCAAGGTATTTTCTCCAGCTTTTAAAACAGGCGAACTTTCTTCTATAGACAGTATTAGCACTTGACATGTCTAATAATTCAGCAATCTCATCCGCTTTTGTCTCTTTCTCCAGTAGCGTAACCAACTTCTGACAAGTTGGTGTCAACTTGCTGAATGTTTCACTCATCATTTGCTTCAATCCATCCTCTTCGTAGTCTTTGTCCAGATTTACGACATTAATAGCATCATGGGTATATCTGCTTTCTTCGCTGATTCTTACCCTATCCTCTTTAGATTTGTTTTCGATCCGCTTAAACCACATGTTTTTGCATGAAGTGAAGAAGTAAGCTTCTAAGTTGACATTCTCTGGCAATTTTCCACTAAAAATTTTCTTAATGACTGATTCTACACCATCTTGAAAAACATCAAGCGCATCATCTGCATTGCCACTATTCTTCTCAATCCATCTGGTTACCTTATACAGGTTACTTTCATAGAAGGCTCCAATAGCTTTTTGACTACCTGATTTGAAACCTTCTATGTACTCAATTGATGTCATCTGATCTTTTCCTATAAATAATTCACAGGCAAGGTAAGAATAACTGCTCTAACTGAATATAAGCCAAATGGTATAAATGAATACCCTTTTATAAGTTAATAAACAGCAATAGGTTGAATTCATATAAAATTACAATAATTTAGAGTCGCGTCGGACTCCACACAAACTAACTTTTATGTCTAAATTAATTCCCCTGATACTTCTTGCTACATTTATAATGCATCATAAGTCCTTTGCGCACGAATCTTCTGTGGATTGTTCTTTTGAGACTAATGAGCTTAAGCTTGGCAACAATTTACTTTCTGGATCCATACCCTTATCAATTATAGGTTTAACTGATTATTGTGCTAATGTCATAAAAGTAGGTTTTGAAAATCCGCAAATCAATTGCGAGGAAAATCTTGTCACTTTTGACTTGAATGTTCAAAATCAAACGAATAGTATTATAACATTAGATTTAGTTCGGTTTGGTATGTTGGTGTTAGAATCAGAACTATATGATGCTCAAGTATATTATAATGATGGTTCAACTGTCCCCTATTATCTAAATCTGCTATTAAATGATGCAAGTGGATCCTTGTACGGCTTTAATGGCGCCATGCACTTAAGAGCTGTAAACTGGGAACAATTAGTAGGTGTAAGCATCAGCGCTAATCAGACACTCAAAATAGGATCTCTTAAAGTGAGACCCAAAACACATGTCAGTAATGACTTTCTTGGACACATCGTGATTCCTTCAGGAAATATACTTTTAGGTGGCACTCTAGCAGCAGGCATTATGAATAAGGGTGTTAACTATAATTGGGTAGAACCAGCTAATCCAGTAAATAATGTAATTACTACAAATTGTCCTTGTGTAGAATATAAAAATCTGACCGAATCAAATGCGACAGACTTAGTCAATCATGCAAGTAACAGAATTATATCTCAAGACACAGTAGGAATTAATGAATTTGGGTATTATCGAGCAGGAGATTGCATCATATTAGAACCAGGTTTTGAAGTCATTGATCAGGGCACTTTAGATGTAGATATAGAAACTTGTCCATCTGACTGTTTAGATCTTGTAGCTTGTGAAGGAGCTCCTTGCATCTTTCCTAATTTCGAAGTCGATAGTTTAGGAAACAGATATAAGCCTAATCAAGTGATGTTTACGTTTCCAGACACAACATTAGTCAACGGTGACATTATAAACACAGCTAAAGGCTATTTAGATTCAATTTTTTATGCAGAAAGCGGAATTGATACGACTCTCACTACTATAGAAAGATGCCTTTGTGAAAAAAATATCATGCTCTATGAAGTAGATCCTACCACCCCGATTAATGAAGAATGTTGTAATGGTAGTTCGGCAGGCAGGCCTATAAAATTAGGTGATGCCGTATTTACAGTCAATCATTTTGTGGACGCAGGACTTGTCCACGAGGATGAATATATGACTGATCCAATCTCAAATATGGTGTCCTCTGCATTAGAAAATCAAAATCAAGGCACTGTACCTCGAGTCGCAATCTTAGACTCAGGGATCAATCCAGAAACAGTACCTGATGGTTCACTAATTTTAAAAGCAAGCAATCAAATTTGTGACAATCAAGGAATCGTTTTAAACGATTATAATGGTTGGAACTTTATAGATGACAATAATGATATTCTTGACAATAGAGGACATGGTACAGCAGTCTTTTTCTCATATCTTTCTGGCTTACATCAACACGGCTTAGATGAATCTGATCAGGCCTCACTCATCATAAAGGTCCTAGATGATTGTGGTGTGGGTACTGCTTTTAGTGTAGCCTGTGGTGTCGCCTATGCTGAAGCTAAAGGCGTCGATATCATTAATGCCAGTTGGGGTCTAGGTGCTAATAACCCATCGCTTCAAATGATTCTGGAGGAAGTTTCTCAAAATGTCATCATTGTCACTTCTGCTGGTAACTCATCACAAAACAATACGATCATTGATCATTACCCATCAGGATACGCTTATGACTACACTGATGCCTTAGATAAAAACATCGTCTTTGCAGGTCTAGAAAATGTGTATGAAGTATCAAATATTTGTAGGTCTGTTATGGAAGACCCATGCGATAATTCTATAAAAGAGTCATTATGGGCAGGCTCAAATTATAGAACTGCACAATCATTCTTTGCAGAACCCGGTGTAAATATCGAACTCGCCATTGATGAATATAGTACATCGACCATAAGTTCTACTTGCAATATCGTAGGCACGTCTTATGCTGCTCCCCAATTCGTAAGTGGTCTTGTGAAAAGGATGATTAATAATCAGAGTATGCAAAAGGATTTAATCCAAACTGATGCCAAAGAAATTTACATCAGTTCAGATTTAATTTATTACTCACTCATTTTAGAAAACGAAACGTGTAATTAAATTCATTCATCTATATTTTATAGCTAACAGTAAACCACAGAATTTATGATATCTTAGGTCAATTAACTATCTATGCCATACATTTTAGTATAAATTAAATGCATGTAATTACTTTTTTGATAGAAATTAATTCTCAAACTAATAGATCCCTATATTCAATACTATTAATATTAATTTTCAGTCTGTCTTGTTTTGCCAATTCTGCTAACCAACTTATCTCAGAGGCAATTGATGACAGCCTAAGTGCTGAAGAACAAATTCAAATTCTTAAGCAGCTTCAAAATAATGTACTCGTAAAATCTCACTCAGATACGCTTGGTTTGGTACAATACATCATTGCTCACCGATATAATTATATCAATGAATCAGATAGCACGATCTTTTATTCATCAAGAGCGATTATCTCTTTTGAGGATTCAAGTTATAATGGTTATAGATACATTAATTCTTATCTATTAAGAGGGGAATCGTTTTTAAAAAGAGGAAATCATTTGAGTGCGGAACAAGACTTCTATTTTATTATCAACTACAAATCAGATGATCAAGATATCATAAGCGCTAAAGGTTACACCCATATTAGAATTGCTGAAATATTCAGAAAAACAGCTGAGTATGAATCTTGTATTACTCATTTACTCTCAGTGATCAATAATAAAGAATTTGAATCATATATAGATTATGATAAGGCCTGTATTCTTAGAGAGTTGAGCTATGCTTATTATTTTTTAAATAATCCTGAAACGATAGAATTAGCTCAAGAATACATAGACGAATCAACAGATAAATTTCGCTCTACTCCGGAAGAGAATAGTGGCTATATAGAAAATATTACATTAAACTTAAATCATAAAGCCAATCTATCAGCATTAGTAGGAGATACATTAATGGCACTTAGTATTCTACAAAAATCATATCAAATCAATAAACCTTTAAAAAACGAGCCAATATTTCAGAATTTAAGGGCACTAAGTTTAATCAAACAGATGTACCTTCTAAATAAGACCAAAAAATATGTTCAGTCTGAAATACTATCAAAAAAAATTAGAGAATCAGATACATTCCTAAACAACCCTAATTACAAAGAGACGCATGCTTTTTACTTAATTCGAAAAATCGAGCTTTTAAAAGAAACTGGTCGAATAAAAGCAGCCATGAGCGTATCTGATGAACTAAAAAATCTACTCTTCAAGACGTCAAACTTTAATAACATCAAACAATTTCAAAATGTATTACACAAAAATTTAATCATTGAAGGGCAGATTCTTGAATTCGATATCAATAGAAAAACGAATCAACTTGAAAAGAACAAATTATTAGCCTTACAGATTGATTCATTAATCGACCTTCACATACAAGATTTATATTTTACCTCCAGCATCAGGAATTTACAAGGCAACATATCTGAATTCTATAAAGATATGATTGACTTTAGCTTTGAGATAAAAAATGAAAATTTATTCTGGCATTTTTCAGAAAAATTAAACAATCTACTCATCCTTCGTAACATTCGAATCGATGAAGAAGAAGTAGATGATCAAAATAAATCCTCATTTACAAAGAATATAGAGTTACAGATTTCTGAACTTGAAAACGAATTATTCTTAAGCGAAACCATAAACCCTGAAAGGAAAAAAGAAATAAAGCAAGAAATAATCAAGATAAAATCAGAATTGCTTAGTGCATACCAACAGCGAGCATCCTATTTTGATGATATCAACTTTAACATATCGTCCATACCACAATCCCAAACGAAGTTAGCAAAAGACGAATCAATGATCAAATATACGTTTGGGCAAAATGTACTCTATGGTATTCATATAACAAGAAATATCGTTGAATTTAAAGAATTAGAAAGTATAGAGACGATTCAATCTAACTGTAATGAATGGTATAAAATAATTTCAGAAGGCGCCTCTGATACTGAGACAACACAAAGACTGAATGTCATCTCTAAGCAACTACACAATTCACTAATTAACCCTTGGAGTAGGCTTTCACCATCGATCAGCATCGTACCTGAAGCAGAATTACACTACCTCAATTTTGATGCATTGCAAAATTCAGAAGGAGAATATGTCATTCAGAATCACAGCATTCATTATATGCCATCCGCCTCATTCGGTTTAAGTTATCAAGGTAAATCAAGTGCGATTGGTAAAACATCTATGTTCATTCCAGATTATCAAAATTCTGATATGACTGCCTTGAAGAATGTAGAGCTAAGTCAATTAGAAGAACTTCAAAATGTATCAATATTTGCGCAAGTCGACGCAACAAAAGAAAACTTCATTAATGCCCTGAAAGAAAGTGATATCATCCATTATGGAGGGCATGCCATCTTAGAAGAAAAGAATAATCAATTTTCTCATCTGATGCTTCAGATGGATACGACACGCTCTTCCAGTGTCATTACCTTAGGAGATCTCTATGCTCTGCGGACAGATGCAGAGCTTGTCAGTCTACCATCTTGCAACACAGCTACTGGGGCATTATTAGCCGGTGAAGGCATCTCTAATATCTCAAGAGGTTTCTTCTTCGCCGGAGCAAAGTCAATCATCAGCACATTGTGGCAAGCTAATGATAAGAGCACCAATGCTATCATGAATGACTTCTACAAACATCTGAAAACAGGTATAAAAAAGGGGCAAGCTTTAAGATTGGCTAAGCTTGATTATTTAAGCAATTCGCCTGAATACTTAAGGCACCCCTATTATTGGGCTGGATTGACCATGACTGGACATAATTCATCATTTAAATTCAATAAAACTTCTGAATTAAAATATTTATTACTGATTGGAATAGCCTTATTGGGACTCATTTTGGCATTGAGGAAATTTAAAAATCATGAAACTCCTCAGATTTAAAAGAATAATTTCTAATTAAAATCAGCATATAACAAATACTTCTCCCGAATCTCTTTAAAATCCTCTATCCCACCTTGCCAGCCTTTCCTAATCTCTTCAGCTGAATACCCTTGCTCAATTTGCTTCTTCAGCATCGGCGTTCCAGCTAATTTATCGAAGAAATTATTATCCAGAAAAAAGGCTTCGCCTCGATCATTCAGCTCTTTATAATATTTCACTAACCAGTCTAACATCAGCTTATTCTGAGTCTTAATCCAGATAGGGTCTAACTGACTCAAGTCTTCTCCATAGCACTTTTTATCTTGCAGCTTGGGATATTTAGATCCAGGGCCAGAAAGTGGTGTAAACTTAAAATTCGATTGGATAGCAGGATGTCCGACTAATTGAAATTGTTTATCTGTACCTCTTCCGATACTCACATTCGTCCCTTCAAAAAAGCATAGAGATGGATATAGCAAAATGGACCTGAGGTTCGGTAAATTAGGTGACGGCTTTATTGGCAAATCATAAAGTGTATTATGATCGTAATTACTACAAGGAATTACATTGAGAGAAGTCTTAGCTCCATCTATAAGCCACTGTTCTCCATTCACCATAAGTGCATACTCACCTATAGTCATACCATACACCACAGGTACTTGATGCATCCCTATGAACGATGTTAATTCTTTCTGTAGGATGGGCCCATCTATATAATGCCCATTAGGATTAGGCCGGTCTAAGACGATCATATGTACATCACTTTCGGCAGCAGCTTCCATAACATAAGTCATCGTAGAGATGTATGTATAGAATCTGACTCCAACATCTTGGATATCAAATATGATAACGTCTAAGCCATCCATATGAGCTGAAGTTGGCTTACGATTCTTGCCATATAGTGAGATCACTTCGATGCCTCTATATAGATTATCTTTTACCTTTTCGCCTGCATCAGCTTCTCCTTTGAAGCCGTGCTCGGGAGCAAATATTTTATGAACATCGATCTCAAGGCCAAGTAATGTATCGATCAGGTGAGTCTTCCCTACCCGACTCGTATGATTAATGACTAAGCCTACTTTCTTATTTTGTAAGTCTGGTATGTATAACTGCAGTCTCTCAGCAGCTGGAATAACTTCAGGAACTTGTGTACCGATTTCTTTATCTGTCTCAAGAGAATTCGTATTAAATTTATTTTCTATATTTCCAACACATGAAATCAATGATATCATCGTTACAAGTACCAGCAAGAATCCCAAAAAGCTATGCCTAAAAGAAAGTATGCCATCGTCGATATCGAGACGACAGGCGGAATGTATAAGCGTGATAAAATCACCGAAATTGCGATTGTACTTCATGATGGAGCTAAGGTATTAAGTCAGTTTAGCACTTTGATCAATCCTGAAAGATCTATTCCTCCAGAGATCACACGTATAACGGGGATTACGAATGCTATGGTGCAAGAAGCACCTAAATTCTATGAAGTAGCCAAAGAATTAGTCGAGATCATGGATGGAGCGATATTCGTAGCCCATAATGTCAGATTCGACTATAGCTTCATCAAAAATGAATTCAAAGCTCTTGGATATACATTTACTAAGCGTCAGCTGTGTACCGTAAAACTATCGAGAAAAGCCTTCCCCAGACTGACTTCATATAGTCTGGGCAACTTAATAACACACTTCAACATCAGTGTCAATGCCAGGCATCGGGCCTTGGATGACACTTTAGCTACCGTAGAATTATTTAAAAAAATCGTTGCCCAATTTGATGAAGCGGACGAACTTAAAACCTTCATCAATCAAGGTATAAAAGAAGCACAACTACCAAAAGGCATCAGTATCGATCAGTTACATGACCTCCCAGAAGAAGCAGGAGTCTATTACTTCATCAATGACTATCAAAGAGTCGTCTACATAGGTAAAGCTAAAAACATAAAGTCAAGAGTATTTCAGCACTTTAGTAAAATCACAAGTAAATCTGCTAAGCTTTACCAACAAGTCAAAGAGATCAGCTACGAGCTCACAGGCAATGAGCTTATCGCACTCCTTCACGAAGCAAGCGAGATAAAGCTGCGACAGCCAGAGATTAATAAAGCTATGCGCCGCAAGTCTTTTCCCTACTTCCTGAATCAGTCAATAAACGAAGAAGGATTTAAGACATTGGAAATCCTAAAGTCAAGTGATAAGAACTTAATCAAAGCAAATCAACTTCATGAATATGACAAACTAAGCTATGGTCGCAATCACCTAATCAATATTATACAAGAGTACGATGTCTGCCAGAAGAGAGTCAGCTGCAGAGGACTCACTCAGCAGGTATGCCATTGCGGTGGATATTGTGAGCAGCCCAGCATGGCATATCATAATGATACGATTGAGGTGATCACAGCTGACCTCAAATCACTTTTTGATCATGACTTTATCATCGTCGATGAAGGTAGAACACAGGGAGAAAAATCTGTGGTCCTCATTGAAGAAGGTCGTTATCATGGCTATGGCTATCTATCAGAAGAAGGCGTCCAGTATGGGGTAGAAGAAATTAAAGAAGCCATCCGAGAGACAAAGTTCTATCCAATTATGAATAAGATTATTTGGAATTATCTACAGCATAATAAGCCGAGGCTTATTAGAATTTGAGTGATGTTTATTGGTTAAGGGTAATGAAGGTGAGGTAAATCAATAGTGAATGGTCAAGATCCTTAACCACGGGGCAGTTGTGATTAGCTTTCAATTTGTACTTTAGCTGTGGTGAATCACAGGAGAAATCTTTCATATTAACGACACTGTTTACTGATACACTATGAGTGGGATCATGAAAACATTTTTTGATAGAATTTCTAACTGCCTGAAAGTAGAAAAGGAGATTGGCTGAAAATTACTAGGTATGGATATGGCAATCATTAGCTGTGGCTCTGACAGAGCTCTGAAATAAAAATTTCATATGCCTTGTATGGAGTCAGCACACTACTTAGGGATGAATTATATATCCGATGTATGCTCTGGATAGAAGATGATATTATACCACAGTGAGTACAGCTAAAGTTAGATAACTTAATAAAAGCAATATTTTAAATCGTGACGTTCTATGAAAATTTGCGAGAGCAAATATGACTTCGACTTTAATGATTAAAGAAGCTGTATATAATTGATCAAGAGAAGTAAATTTTATTTATGCCGTTTACAATTTTATAATTTATACGATGACTTAAAGATCACATGGTGATCTCGCGATCTGAAATTTCATAAAAAGATTGAACGTCTACTGAAATGAGCATAGCGGAATGCTCTCATATTTGAGACTGTCTACAACGAATAATAACTAACTATGCAAGCACCTAATGATTAAGTTCCACTAAATGCCCATACATCTACTGCATCAGTTGATTATCAGCTTTCTGGTAAGACTCAAGCCATTCACTAACTCAATTTTTAGAATAATGACGCCCTGCTCTAATCCATTCAAGGTATAACTATCAGATCGGATATCATTATGAATTCTAATCACTTTACCATCGCCGCTCAACAAGTGAATATTTCTCATAGATTCTGAGCAGTCGATATTAATATATTCTCTCGCCGGGAGTGGATAGATGTCAAGCTCCACACCATCTGCAGCTGCTACATCATTAGAACTGGTTATGATTTGATCTAGCGAAACTTCATACGATCTCTCGACTTGTCCATTCTCAGAAGTTACGGTATAGAATGTGGGCAGGGATAGATTTATTTTAGAAGTCCCGCTTATTTGCGATTCACCATCGATATCCACTCTGCCATTTTGAGAATAGTCGAATTGAGCTATAGCACTCGTATAGTTAAAAGTCAAGGGCCCACCGTATGTCGCCTCTAAGCCGTCAATTGTAAATTGTGGCCCACTCTTTAATTTATAGCTAAGCAAAAAAGCAGCGTCACTTTTCTCACTGAGCTTAGTCGTGTATAAGCTTTCATCAATACCCTTGACCATATTATTGAGAAATATAGTAGAAGAGTCGCTATAGAATTTATAGAAATCTAATTCTGACTTATGTCCAGGATATGGGGCAAAATGATGAGTGTCATCTTGATTTCTCCATGTGGCCAGGTAGGCTATCTTAGAGGCAATGGGGCTGTTTTTGATTGGATCTAAGACTGCCTCAGTGTGCCATTTATCTATGGAAAGATTATTTCTGTCACCTATCTCTGTGATAGCTGCTACCTTGTCTAAGGAGTCAGCTAATGAAACAACGGACTCTAAGTGACCCATGAATCGGCTGATCTCAAGTTCTGTTCCTGAATCAAAATAGAAATCCAGTCCTAATAGATCCACATAGTCATTGCCAGGATACCGGTATTTATACGGCTTTAAGCCATTGATCTGGCTACCGTCAGGGGAAAATGCATATATCAAATTATGAACACCCATGCTGTCTCTTAGATACTCGACTGTATATTGCCACAATGCAATATAGTCCTGCTCAGGCATATTACTTCCCCACCAAAACCACCATCCATTATGCTCGTGGTAAGGTCTAAATATAATGGGAATAGATCTACCATCTTCTCCTCTCATGGATTTGGCAGCTTTCGCCATGATCGCTAGCTTTTTCTTATATAAGTCATTATTAGCATTCCCAGGAAGTAGAGACTTTCCTATCTCCCTATTATTCGGCAAGTCGTTACTATAGAAGCTTACTCCTTTAGGATCATATTGGTGCCAGCAGAAAGACGTCACCACACCCAAATCATGAGACGATTCGACTCTATATTTTATTCTCTCATTAGATTGATCCCTCGTGATACTGTTAGCATCCCAACTAAAGAAAGCAGGATATGATCCAGTGACGTCCTTCACATCACTTCTATCATCATTACCGCTCCACCCCACTCCATATCCTGTAGGATCATGCATGCCATACATGAATCGTGGCCCCTTTAATTTATGTAGATTTTCAAGAAGCACTTTAGAAGAATATACCATGGATCCATCCACTGCTGATTTCTTCAGATCGAAGACTGTATTTTGCTCATGCCTGATACACACATCATACAGCTCTAAGGCTAATGAGTCCAGAGCCACCTGACTTCCTGCAGATTCTAGATCTAAAAGAAACAGATTATAATAATCGATAGCTGACATGAGCGCATCTATATCCTCTTGAGTGTTATCTCCTTGCCCCTCTCCTACGACGGAGGATTGGAGTAGGTTAGTCGCATCAATCACAGCATGCTCTAAGAAATCACCATCCAGCGGAAGCATAGATACACTGCCAATACTTATCTCGTCAAATTCAACCGTAGCGGATTTCTCCGCACTACTCGACGGATCAAAATAGATATACATTGCTTTAATCGGTAGGACTGAAGAATTTGTTAATTCATAAAAGAATTCATACCATTCGCCATCACCTTCTAATACTTTTTCTAACCAGTCGCTGCCGCCAGCAGTGTTCTCGGGCTTTAATACTAAATTAATTCTCTGGTCTGATCGGACTTTAATCCTGAGGATTGGATTCTCAGAGACATTTACTGCTGATGGTAACTGAAGGTTAAATTGATCCCATATCCAGCTATCGGCAGTTCTGTTATATTCTACTACTAGAGCTCCGTCTGATACTGAGCCTGCATACGTATTATGAGGAAACTCCCAGCCAGACGGCAATGAGTCCCCTTCGAAGTTTTCAACAAAGCTTTCTTGTCCGAACAGGACCATTGGAAGGATGCCTATTAAAAATAGATAAATTGCTTTCATGCTCATTTGTGATTTATTTCAATTCTTCCAATATAGGTTATATTATCGAACTCTATTCTTACGATATTGTTTTCGGTTTCGTCATGTAAAATATATTTGACTGGTACCATATAATCATAAAGTTGGTCACCAAGACTAAACTCTTCAAACTCGTATGAAGCTGGCAGAAAATTTATTCCGTCTGAGGAAGTTGAGAAGCTAAGACTCGCCGTAGGTTCTTTAGAGAAGGCGTAGACCACTACTTTTTGGATGTTACCTTCTGTACGATACTGCACTTCGCTTCCTTTGACTCCCTTCATGCGAGTCAGCATCTCCTTATAGTCTCTATCACCTCCTGACTCAATGGTGACATTTTTACTGCTTAAAGACTTCGCTGTATTAGCTGGATGATCCACAAAAAGTTTTGATTCAATGGCATCTACACTGATCACATTAGAATAGTCTGAGGATCCTGATTCGTTTACAGCTTTCATTTTATATAGATAAGATTTTCCTATTTCAGAATTCTCATCTATGAATCCTGGGAAATAAGGCCTATCGGTCTCTGATGCGTAAGGTTCTATTAATTCCCATGCTGTCTCACCTTTTTCTTGTCTATATATCTGATAGTATCTCGCTCCCATCGATCCCTGCCACCTCAGCGTATTACCATCCAAACAAGGAAGCATTTTGGGTGGAGCTGGTATGCTCACCTCGGGCACGTCCTTACCCTGAATCTCAAAAGCTGATTCTCTAAATATTCTGAGTAGATTCTCCTCATCATAATTCTCGCCGCTGACAAATCCTGGCCAATGAAACGCCTTGTACAAGTCTAAGCCTGCTGGTTCTGAGTGCCAATAAAATCCTCCCTCACGATGATGATGCCTTATGCTCCATGACATGGCTCCACATATGCGCTGCTCTTTCATTAAATAATCTAAAACCATCTTTAAGCCTGTGGTACTGACAAAGCCAAACTCACCTACAAAATAAGGTTTTCTCCCATCGATCGTCTCTACTTTAGCTTTAATATTCCTGAGCATATCCATGGGATCTATTTCATAATGATGCGATGATATAATATCAATGTGCTCATCTGTGAATGCCTCTGCATAGAAAGGAGTATCATCAACAGCATGATAACCATCCATGAATAAATGATTAGCATCTAAAGATTTGACATGAGCTGCGAGTCGCTGAACCCAGGGGTATGGATTTTGTAGTTCATTACCTGATTCCCAGCAAAATATGGCTTTATCTTCTATATATTTTTTACCATTGATGGTATTGGTCCTATTGAGCAGGTGGTCCACAGTGGCTTGAAAATCCGACCAAAGCTGCTCATCTGTCCAAAAGTCATCGTAGGTTTTATCTCTAAACTCAGCATAGTTAGGTACCCCTCCAAACCATTGCCAGTTATTTAAAAACGGGATAATGACTCTGACCCCTATCTCATCTGCGAGAGACATCACCAGGTCTAAATTTTTAAATGCCTCTTCATTAAAAACACCGGGTGCCTCAACGTAGGTTACTGCATCAGCTGGCATCTTACTACTTCTCACTGGAAGAGTATACATCCTCACGACCTGCCCTCCCATCTCCTTGATAGTCATCAGCGCATCTCTAATTTCGTATTCAGTAGGAAGAGTGTAAGGGTTACTGGACTCGAACTTTAACTCATCCTCTACATAATTGAGGTTAGGGATATTCCATGATATGAATCTCACCGTATCCTGACCATCTAAAAGATTATATCCTTCTGCAGTAATAAAATTGTCAAAGCCAATAGGTGTAGCCTCTGTGGTCTCAGCCACATCGCACTGAAAGAATAATACTGAAAACAATACAAGAAGAGCAATTCTACTCATGATTCTATTTTGGAGAACATCGTAATCTAATAATCTAAAGCCCACACCACTAATCATATTATTAGACTATCGAATTCATATTTAAAATTTAATTCGTCATTTTTAATAATTCAAAATACATGCGACCATTGTGATAGGGTGCTTTCCAGGCACTACTTTTTGACAGATTCTGCACGGGTTTTAATTCTTCACTAATCTTCCAGTACCACTCCCCTCCCCCTTCATCAATGACGTGATCATGTATAAATTCAAAAATTCCTACAGCTATATTTTCATACTTTATATTGCCAGCTATATTATACGCAAATAAAAACCCTACCACAGCTTCCGCTTGCGGCCACCAATCGTATGTAGTATCTAGATGACCATCCTCTATTTCATTTTTGAGTCCTCCAACTGCAGCTATTCCTGATTCCATCGTCACATCAGCAATTCGTATGGATAGCCGCTCAGCCGTTTTTATAAGTTCGGAGTCCCCACTTACTTCGGCGGCCTCCTGCATCAGCCAGGCTGATTCAATGTCGTGGCCATAGGAGACTATATTCGACTTCAGATTCCAATCCATATCAAAGAATAATTCGAAATGACCAGTGTCACTATTAAAAAACTGAGTTGCATATAATTTTAGCAATCGCTCTAATGAGGCTGTCACCTTAGATATTTTAGACACTCTCGACAAAGTAGTATACGCTTCTAATAGGTGTAAGTGGGTGTTCATGGACTTAGGCTCGTTCATATCTTTTGAGCTGAGCCTAAAGTCAGTAAGCATTTTCCATTCAGAATCCAGGGCTTCAATATAGCCGCTCATATCCAGGTCCCATGCATGAGTTTCAATCAAATCGAAAGTATCTAAGGCTATGTTCAGTGCCTTACTGTTGCCACTCAGTGAGTGGTATTCGCTCAATGCATATATCGCAAATGCCTGAGCGTATATTTGTTTCCGATCATTTAATAGATTAAAACTTGCATCTACTTCCCAATAAAAGCCTCCACGACTCTTATCATAAAAATTATTGATTAATTCCTCATATAATAGATCTGCATAATTTCGATAGTGATCAAATTCTTTTAGTTGACTTAATACTGAAAAATACCATAATAGACGAGTCCTTTGTATGATAACGTACGGTGCTTTATTATTCGGAATATTCTCATTGCTCACTTCTGCATAGAATCGACTATTCTCGCTGTCATAGCCATAGTCGCACCACCAGCTAGTCAGTGATTCCAAATCTATTTTTGCTTGCTTTAATAAGCCGCCACGACGCGTATTTTCCTCTATAGACATATCAATGGCTCAGGTTTTGATTGATAAGTGCAATACGGTCTTTATTATTTAAATGAGAATGATATTTATCCGTAGGCGTGTGCATGCAATAATGTACTAGGCGGTCCACAGTGCTGGTAGCTACGTGCATTCTCGTATCAGAAGAAGCATAGTATATGAATACCTCATCATTCTGATTAGCAATCCATCCATTACTAAACACTACATTACTAACATCACCTATTCTCTCTGATCGCTGCGGAGCTATCACGTGCCCCGACGGCGCATGGATGATTTTCCAAGGTTCATCCAGCTTGGTCATAAACATATACAATACATATCTCAGACCAGCAGCCGTGTTTCTCACTCCGTGAGCTAGGTGCATCCATCCCTCCTTAGTTTTAATTGGGGCAGGCCCTTGACCATTTTTTAATTCCTTAATTGTATGGTATTGTTTGTTGTCTATAATGTCTTCATCATTAATCACCGGATTAGTCATATCCTTGGTCAGTGCCCAGCCTATACCACCACCTTTTCCTACAGTAATGAAGCCATCCTGAGGTCGCGTATATAATGCATATTCTCCATTTATAAATTCTGGATGTAGCACGACATTTCGTTGCTGATTGGACTTACTTTTTAAATCGGGTAATCTCTCCCAAATCTCAAGATCTTTAGTTCTGACTATACCACAATTAGCTAATGCCGTCGAAGTATCATTCACTGAGTCGTCCTTTCTCTCAGTGCAAAAGAGACCATATATCCATCCATCCTCATGAGCTACAAGCCGCATATCATAGACATTGACATCAGGTGTCTCTGTTTGAGGTAGGTCTATTGGCTTATCTCTGAAGACAAAATTATCCACACCATTAGGACTCTCTGCTAATGCAAAAAAAGACTTCCTATCATTGCCTTCGACTCTTACGCATAGGATATACTTGTTGTCATGAAGAATGGCCCCTGCATTAAAGGTGGCATTAATACCCATAGTCTCTACTAATAATGGGTTAGCCGCTTTGTCTAAATTATACTTCCAGAAATAGGGAATATGCGCTGACGTGATGATCGGTCTCTGCCATCGACTATACACACCATTATTGGAGATTTCAATTTCGTTAGACCTACTAATTATCTCTTGATAGTCATTTTTAAGCTGACCCAACCTATTGTCATAAGAATCAAATTTCATGTACCACTTATATTTAGGGAGAAATTATTTTAGAATCTGTATTTAGAAACTGCTTAAACTGGTCTTGCTGCGGCAGTAGATCTTGGGCATGATCTGGATAATCTTCAATCTTATCATACCAGAATATCTTCAGAAAGATACTTGTCGCGATTACGAAAGCACCAGCTATACACATTTTACTAAAGTCTTGAATAACCAAGAAAATAGGCATCGCAGTCAGGCTCGTTTGCCATATCACGCCCACTACACAGTTAGCCATATCTCTCGCAAATGAATTGTTTTTTCTAAGATCGGGAAAATCGACTAATAGAGATTCGTAGACAGGTTTCCAAAATCCCCACGGCCGGGTCTTTAGATAAAACTTCTTCAGTACCTCAGCATCGTCTGGAGGCTTCATATACGTGCCTACTATACAGCCTGTAAAGGATATAAGTAAATTAATTGGAAAAGCTTCTAAAGCTGATAGCTCAGGGAAGACGAGTGGTAAAATAGCCGCAGCCAGGATACCTCCCATCATGCCATAATAATACCCGTTACCATTAAATCGCCACCAGTACCATTTCAATAGATTGGCAGCGGCATAGCCACCATATAGTGCACTCACAAACCAGTCAATAAGGCTCGTCAGTGAAGATAAGAACATAGCGAAAGTAATACCCAAGATGACCACCGCCACGGAGGCTACGTATGACAATTTTATCAGACTTTTCTCTGAAGCATTTTTATTGATGTAATTTTTATAAATGTCGTTCACCAAATAAGCAGGTGCTGTATTGACAGCAGCGGCAAAAGATGACATGAATGCGGCCAACAATCCAGCGAGTAGCAAACCCATCAATCCGACTGGTATGAAGGTTTTGATAGCAAAAGGCAGTATCATCTCGAAATCTATCTGGTCACCCATTCCATTGAATTCCTCATTGAGGAATACCAATGCTAATATAGCTAAGCCAGCAATCAACATGTATCTTGGAAAAAGTAAAACCAGATTAACAAAGGCACTCATCTTCGAGGCTTCCTTAGGAGTCTTGGCAGAGAGGATGCGCTGCATGTCATAATTAGGGGCAGGGCCAGCAAGACTTTGGATGATGCCTTTTAATAATATCATCATAAAGAAGGCCGTAAATAACTGCCAGCCGTCACTCTCAATTTGATTCTGTACGGATGGTAAAATAGTAGACCAGTCAAGGTCAAGCTCCCATCCAAAAAATATATCTGTCCAATTCTCAGGAATATACTTAGCCAGTAATTCTGGAGATACTCTTGACATAGCAATGATGCCAATAATTACGCTGGCGACAGTCATGATCACATACTGGAGTACTTCGGTGAAAACAACACTATACATACCGCCCTTAACTACGTACACTGTGGTCAGAGATGTAATAATCAGACCGTAGTAAATTTCGTTGTAATACGGATCAGCGGAGAGCTGCCATGGAAGAAAGACAGTAGCAAATTTCCCTATACCTATAAAACCGTAAGCCACATAAGTGATCACTACTGCTACAGCAAATATGATAACAATTAGGTGGGCTAACTTTGCACCTTGGCCATTTCCAAATCTAAACTTTATCCATTCTGCTCCAGTCATCACACCCGACCTACGCAGCCAAATGGACAGGAAAATCATTAGAAAAATTTGGTTAAAAACAGGCCACATCCAGGGAATCCAAACACTCTTAAGTCCGTAAACAAATAGAAGCATGACCATCCACATCGTCCCACTTATATCAAACATGCCTGAGGCGTTAGAAAGGCCTAAATAATACCATGGAATTTTGTTACCGCCTAAGAAGTAACTGCTGGTGTCTGCTGAAGCTTTTTTTGATATATAAAATCCTATGAACACAGTTGCTATTAAGTAGATAGCAATGATAGCAGCATCTATGATGTGAAGTTCCATATATTAAAATGTTTGCAATGGCTGGTGAGAGAAAGGAAAGGATGAGGTATTACAGCCTCATCCTCTACAATATATAATAGGAATTGTTATTTAAGCACTATTGCACCATCGGGAGAGCCGTCAGAAATGTGTATATCATCTACATGTACTTCGTAGATATCTCCTTCAGCATGGCCATTAGAATTAAAGCCAAATTTCAGAAGCTGAAAGTCAGCTAAGTTAGGACCTTGACCCCACTTCCATTCTTCTATCTGCGACAATTGGATACTGAATTGTTTCCATTCTGAACCGATGTCTTCGTAATTACCACCTGGATGCCATCCTGACTCTCCAGCACTATCTGCAAACGCCATTTCAATTAACTGAGTACTACCATCGCTGGTTCTCGCCCAAAAATTGATGCATGGATCTACTAAGCCTGAAAAATCATTAGAAGTTTCATCAAATAGATTACCGGTCCAAGTCCAATTTTCTTTGACTACTTCTATTTCTACTGCTAAGTAACCATCTCCCTGCGCAGCGTCACCATTAGCATAGGATGGTGTTGGCTTTGCATCAGTCTGCCATCCCTCTGGGTTATCAGGAGAGAATCCTGAAACAAATATAGAATCTATAGGAACAGATGTATCCTCAAAGTCAAATGCTGTATAGACTCTGGTGTAAGCAGGAGCAGCGGTCTTTGGATATAGATTAGCGCCACTCGGAGCACCATCTGTAAGCGTGACGAAATCTAAATGTACTTCATAGATATCACCCTGCTCTTGTCCCTCAATATTGAAACCAAATTTCATTCCTGAAAGCGTTGCAAAATCAATTCCATCTCCCCATTTCCAGTCATCAGTATCATTCACCTCTTGCAGGTTGATGCTGAATTGTTGCCAGTCACCATTGACTTCTGAATATACTCCGCCAGGGTGGTATCCAGACTCGCCACTTGCGTCAGAAAATGCTATTTCGAAAAGTGCTGGCTTCGCGTTGCTCGTCCTAACCCAGAAATTAAAATGAGGTGAAGACAATGCAGACGCGTCAATGGCCATATCGTCAAAAAGGTTACTGGTCCATGCCCACGTGGCATTCACTACCTCTATCTCATTGATGAAGTAATATTCTCCTTGAGCAGCATCACCTGAACCTATGCTTCCAACAGCTCTTCCGTCAGACTGCCATCCATTAGGATTATCTGGCACATAGCCTGAAGTGAATATAGAGTCGGCTACTGGCTGATTTTCAAAATCAAAATAAGTATAAAAGTCACCTGTGGCCATGCTCATAGGATATTCTATAGCTCCAGACTCAGCACCATCTGATACATAAATATCATCAATGTGTATTTCAAATATATCGCCTTGGTCTTGAGCTTCAGTATTAAAGCCAAACTTCAATAATGAAATGGTGGCTGGATCAATTCCATCTCCCCATTTCCACTCTTCGCTCTCATTTATTTTAGCAATATTGAGGCTGAACTGTTGCCAGTTTCCATTGACTTCGGAGTAGACGCCACCCGGATGATATCCAGACTCTCCAGAATCATCTACAAATGCTATTTCCATCAGTGCAGGCTTTCCATTACTGGTTCTCACCCAGAAGTTGAGCGTTGGTTCTGCTAAGGATGAAAGATCTAATCCTTCCGTTGATTTGAATAAGTTACTGGTCCAAGTCCATCCAGGATTGATGACTTCTAATTCATTAATGAAGTAATATTCTCCTTGAGCAGCATCTCCACTGCCTAGACTAGCAGTCGCTTTAGCGTTCTCTTGAAATCCATTAGGATTATCAGGAGTGTATCCCGTAGAAAAAATAGAATCAATAACGGGCTGATCTTCAAAATCAAGAAATGTAAAAAATCCACTTGATTGAGATGAGGTGTTACAGAGTAGATCATTAGGATTCTCATCACAGAAACATACTGGATCAACTTCGAATGAACAACAGAGTGCATCATCAGGATTTTCCTGACAGAAGCAGTCTGGATTAGCTTCGAATGTACATACGATGTTACAAAGTGGATTGTTTGGATTTTCTTGACAGAAGCAAACTGGATCTTGAGAATAAGTACAGCCTATAGTCACTTCATCATCTTTACTACAAGAAGAAAAATAGACTATCCCTGTCAACAGGAGAAGTATTTTTAGTGTTTTTAAAAGTTTCATATTTAGTATTTTTTCATTTTACAAATAAAATTAATAGCCTGGGTTCTGACTAATACCCCAGTCTTCTAAATCTTTAGTCGGTATTGGAAATAATGGGATGGGATTACCAGCGCTGCCAGCCACGGTGACTGTAGAAAGCGATGACAGCACCCGATTAGCAAAGTCAGTATCATTAGAATCTGAATTGTTTGTATAGGTATCACCAATCACTTTCGCATATCTACCTGTTCTGACCAAGTCCATGAATCGGAGAGTCTCCATGCCTAACTCACGCCTTCTTTCTAAATAGATAAAATCCAAAAGAGCCTGACCACTCTGAGGTATGACAGTATTATCTAATGGAGGAAAGCCTGTAGGCATATATCCATAAATGTCATTAGGATCATAGCCTTGCGGAAATGTGCTTAAGCTTGCTCTATTTCTGATCAGCTCAATATTAGATATCGCCTTGCCAGCGTCACCCGTATGATAAGCTGCTTCAGCATTCATCAGAATAACATCAGCGTATCTAAATCGACGCAGGTTAGCTTCTGAGCCTTTCTGCGTATTCCATACAGCTGGGTCAAGGATCGCTTTTCTATGGAAATACCCCGTCTTGTTACGCTCGTTAGGAACCATCTCTATACCAAAAGCAAATTCTCCAATGCCCATGGCCGTAGAGGCACGTCTAGGATCATTAGCTTCAAAAGACTCTGCAAGGTCAGCTGTGGGTGTATTGAATCCCCAGCCTCCCATAAAGAATGGTGACTGAAAAAGCGTCCACATAGATCCGGTAGAAGGTCCTCTTTCAAAACTGGATAATCCATTATCTATAGACTGTATTTCCCATATTGATTCTTCGTTATTCTCTCCCTCGACAGACCAAATTCTAGCATAATTACTGGCTAATCGATATCTACCATAGTCACCATTTATAATTTCATCTGTAACTGTAAGTAGATCATTCCAGCTGTGGTTATTCCCATTCTCAGTACCTAGCTGATACATGATGGATCGGGCCAGATATGCTGCCGCAGCTCCTCTGGTAGCGACTCCTGGATCTACATCGCCTTTATTAGGTAGGACGTCCTTTGCAAAATTTAAGTCCGCATCTATCAGATCATAAATCTCTGCTATACTTGCTCGAGTGAAGGCTCTATCATTAATTTCTTCTGAGCCAACAGGTTTCTCAAATCTTGGCACTCCTCCGAATATAGTGACTAAGTGTAAGTACGCATATGCCCTTACAAATTTTGCCTCACCCTCGAATTGGCTTACCACATTAGCATCTAATTTAGAGCCCTCAAGACTCAATAGCACAACGTTAGCCCTATTGATGGCGACCCAATACTTACCCCAGAGCGTCGTGACATTGCCATTAGCTCCATTCGTATTGAATTCTTTAAGTCTTTGGATATCGACTTGGTCAGCATCGGTGGACCCTTTCTCAGCGTCATCAGTACAGATATCGCCGATGATGAATTCATAGCTGTGACCATTAAATCCATTAGATGAAGACTCTCCCCAAGTGATAGCGTCATACATGCCATTGAGCACAAGTCGCGCCGAATTCTTATCCTGAAAAGCGCCGTCTATGGTCTGTAAGCCCCTTGGTTCTTCTTCTAAAAAGTCTGAACAAGAATGTAAGCCTATCAACAGGCAGCCAATAAATATTGCCTTGATTAAAATGTTAGTATTCATAATATTTCTTTCTAAAATGTGATGTTAGTACCTACAATAAATGTCTTAGCAACTGGATATACGCCGTAGTCCACTCCGGGAGAAAAAGAATCACCAAACGCAGATCCTATCTCTGGATCTAATCCAGAATAGCCTGTCAGCGTCAACAAATTGTCCCCTGAAATATATACGCGCACATTGGATAAACCAAAGGAGGACAAAATGGTTTCAGGCAGTGTGTAGCCTAATTGGATATTACGGATTCTAAAGAAAGATCCATCTTCAATGAATCTTTCACTATAAAGTGAATTATCTGTCAAGCCATTAGTGACCCTTGGTTCTGTATTAGAGGATCCTTCGCCGCTCCATCTATTTATACGATTAGCCGCCAGATTAGATTCTAACGGGTTTGAATTTTGTAGCCAGTAGCTTCTTATATTAGCTATCTCATTACCTTGCGTACCGAGCACAGCTATGCTCAGATCAAAATCTGAATAATCAAGATTTACATATGCACCGTATGTAAAATCTGGTACGGAGCTGCCCTGAAACGTTAAGTCATCCTCATCTATCTTCCCATCAAAATTAGTATCTCGATATCTGATGTCTCCGGGTTTGGCATTTCTTTGTAATGGTCTAGCTTGTGCTCGTACAGATTCACCCTCGCTATTGGTATAGTATCCAAATACCTTTCCATTTTCAATCTCTATATTGTTCAGCTGATTTCCTCTAGCATCAATAGGTAAACCATTAGCATCCAATGCAATATGCCGCTCTACCTCACCTGTGTTTTGAAATATGCCGTTGGTCTCCAGCGCGAAGAAAGACGCAAATTCATATCCGATCAATGTCCTGGTCGCTGGAAATCCAATTTTCTGTACTCGGTCTCCACCGGTGATAAAGTCTCCATTTCCTAAGTCAGTGACCTCATTATCTATAGCAGAAATGTTACCTCCCACGGTAAGACCTAATTTTCCGATTCTGGCTCGATACTGTGCAGTAAATTCAATTCCAGTATTGACCATTGAGGCGGCATTAGATGCGGCACCATTAGCTCCAGCAAATCCTGGAGTCGGAATAGAAGACACGAGCAGGTCGTTTGTATTTTTTTTGAAGTAGTCGATTCCTACAGTCAATTGATCTTGCCAAAAGCCGAGATCAATTCCAAAATTCAACATTTCAGAAATTTCCCATTTCAGATCCGTAGCCGGTAAGACATTAGGCGCAAGACCTTGAGCTGGCGTTTGATTATTCAGTGCATAATTCCAATTAGGAGACAACAAGGCAAAAGTGGCATAATTGCCGATGGGATCTTGGTTACCTACTTGTCCCCAACCTGCACGTATCTTTAGCCGATTTATAAAGCTATTGGAGTTGAAAAAATCCTCATTATGGACGCTCCATCCTGCTGAAAATGAGGGAAATGTGCCCCACTTATTCCCGGCTGCAAACTTGCTGGAACCATCTCTCCTGATTGTAGCAGTGACGTAATACTTATTGTTATATGAATAGTTAGCTCTACCAAAAAATGATAGTAAACTAAACTGACCTTCATTATCACGACCTACGAGTGATGATAGATCTCCACCCAGGCTAATGTATCTTAAGGCTTCAGCTTCTGGTACGTCCTGGACAAATAATTGATTGAATTGATCTAATCTCTGAAATGCCTCAGTACCAATCATCGCATTCCAGCTATGATCACCTCTTGCTAGGTTATAAGTCAGATAGTTAGATATCTGAAGTACTCTTAAGTTTCGCTCTTCTTCTGTTAGGCTAGATATATTAGTGGACTCATTACTAGATAGTTGAGGGAAAAAGCTACTATTTAAATTTCTACCTTCCACAACATTAACTACGGGTGAATAGAACGATCCGGATTGTCTTCTCTGATCTAAGGTGATCTGAGAGTTCAATTTCAGGTTATCATGAAAGTTAATTTTAGATCTCATAGTCCCCACGTATCTATCCCATGTATTGCTATTATATTGGGTTAAGAAAACGCCCTTAGCCGGGTTAGGTAGATCGGTAAGTCCAGTTCTATTCCAGTCACCTGTCACGATATCATATACAGGATTAATCGGATCTTTACTTAGCGCTGTGGCCAATGGGCCTGAGAATGGGTCTTCATCAAAATTAGATGCTTCATTTCGCGAGTATCTGATTTCGGCGCCAAGATTTAACCACGACTTCACATCCATATCCGCACCAAAGTTAAATTGGTATCTGTTAGAATAAGTTCTATTGACTATTCCTTCTTGATCATAATAGAGACCGCCAAGATTATAATTCACTTTGCCTTCTGAGCCTCTTATATTGACACCATGAGACATGATACTCGCCCGATCGCGAAATACCACATCCTGCCAATCAGTCCCTAACTCATCTAGTCCTAAGCCATCCTGAATCCATGATCTTTTGGATGGTTCGACAATAGCATCGAGATTATTCTCACCATTAGACACTGCTTCCAGATAGACTTCAGCATAGTCCTGTGCATTAAGCAAATCCGAAGTTTTATTAGGTGTCTGAAATCCTCCCCAAGAATTTAGCTCGATGATGGCGTTTCCTTCTTTATCACCACCATTCTTAGTTGTGATCAATATGACGCCATTGGCACCTCGAGACCCATAGATTGCGGTCGCAGAGGCATCTTTCAATACTTCCATTGACGCTATCTCATTAGGACTAATATTTGATACATCTCCTGTTATAAACCCATCCACCACGTAGAGAGGTGATGCATTTTGAAATGAACCTACGCCTCTGATCTGAATAGTAGATCCCTGACCTGGCGCACCAGAATTGGCATTGACAGTGAGACCAGCTACTTTTCCTTGTAAATTACGAGCTATACCGGGTGAGGCTATCTTCTCAAGTTGCTCCACATCTACACTGGCTACAGAACCAGTTACATCTCCTTTTTTTGCCACACCGTAACCTATCACTACGACTTCTTCAAACACCTCAGAATTAATCTCCATGGCTACAGCGTATTCAGAGTTTCCTTCGGTAACGACTACTTCTTTAGTATCGTAACCTATATAGCTGAATATAAGTACATCCCCGGCTTCAGCCTTAATGGCATAGTCACCATTAAAGTCCGAGACAGTTCCCATATCCTGACTTTCTTTTTGGAGAATATTGACTCCTATTAAAGCTTCTCCTGTACTACTATCTGTAACAGTACCAGTTATATCCTGAGCTTCAGTATATAATACACTGAGAAGGCACATTATTGTAAATACTATTTTTTCCATGCTGTTAAAATATCTATTTTTTCTTCTGTGAAATATTAGTTTCACAATATCTAATATGGTTTCGTCGAAATGTACGAATAAAGCAAAAATAGCAATGTCTCTTTATAATCATAGGGGTATTCACTGCATTATAGGGGGACAATTCATGCATTAGCTTAACTTTACTGCAGGCAAGTGCCGGATTTCGTTCTTTTGTTAAATTTTATTCATCATCATTTTTTAAAGAGTCAGAAAATAAATTCATGATCCGCACCCTGTCAATAATGTTGTTAATCATACCGTTAGCTATCGTTAGCCTATGCCAAACTCGTGATGACTATATCCCTTCTGATACTATCAAGATAAACGAGAATGACCATACTATAATAAAATCTAACGAGAGTGGTTTTGATACCATAAACATCCCAGATCAATGGCATAGTGACACCTACAAGCTTCAGGCTACAGAGGACAGCAAGATAACATTAGAACTAGAAAACAAAATGCTCATAAGCTATGATCCAGAAATAGCTCAATGGTCCGCGGAGAAGCCACGCAGTAAAGTAAGTAAGAGTGAAGATTCTAATCACATCTACTATGCCTCGAAGAAACGAGAAAATCCTTTTTCTAATAAAGTATTGATTCCCATATACTTCTTATTAGGCTCTACACTAATTTACGGCTTGATCAGAATCATCTTGCTCAAAAGTGAATATGATATCAAATTAAATCTTGAAAAAATAGAACGCGGTAAGATAGAAGAGATAAATCAGGTGAAAATCAACTTCTATAATATGATCTCCCACGAGCTCAAAACACCTCTGACCCTGATCATCGGCCCCATACAAGAATTAAAACAGGAGGCGCCTACCGAGAAAAATTTGATTCTTTTAGACTACGTAGAGAAGAACGCGAATAGGTTAAAAACCTTAATCGATGAAATACTCGACTATAAAAATCATGAATTTGAGTACTTCGATCTTAACCTCAGGCTCAACTCACTTAGTGACTTCGTCCAAGAAATATGCCTCAACTTTAGAGATAATGCTGCTCGTAAGAGCGTCAGTATCAACCTAACCATTGATCTCGACAAAGAATACATGTTCTTTGACTCCAAGTTAATGGAGCTGGTCCTGAATAATCTTATCATTAACGCCCTCAAGTTTGCTCCTGTCAATTCTAAAATCGATATAACAGTATGGGATAATGGTAGAGGACCAAACTTTAGCATCTCGGATGAAGGTCCAGGTATTCCAGAAAAAGACCTCCCACACATCTTTAACAAATATTATCAAGGGAGCAATGGATCAAATAAGGGCAACGGCATAGGACTTGCCTTGGCCAAAGAAATAATTATTAAGCACTTAGGTAAGATTAAAGTAAACGTAGAAAACCGAGAAACGACATTTTCATTTTTCTTCAAACCAAATTTAGAGGAAGTCCTACCCCACTATGCTGACGACAATAGCTTAATACTCGAGCAGATCGAAAATCTTAATCAGAAACCTACACGAGATCGAGATAAAAGCGTGTTAATCATTGATGACAATGATGATATCAGGAATTATATCAATTTCCACCTTAAGTCAACATTCAATATAATACAAGCTCGTAATGGCGTGGAGGGGTATGAAGAAGCTCAAACACATGTTCCTGATTTAATTATCTCTGACATAGCCATGCCGCAGATGGATGGTATAACCATGTGTAGTATGATCAAGTCAAACCCCATCACCAATCATATACCTGTCATACTGCTCACAGCAAGAGTCAGAGATGAATATTACAAAAGTAGTCTTATCCATGGTGCTGATGCCTACTTGACTAAGCCCTTTGACATTCATATGCTCCAGCAGAAGGTCAATAATCTTTTAACTCAAATAGATCGCATCCAGAAGAAAGTGCAGTCACAAATCACCACAGTGGAGAGTGCAAGCCCCAAGACCGCATACAGCAATGAGTTTGTAAATAGATTTATTCAAGTCGTGAAAGATAATTTTACCGATCCCAAGTTCTCCATAGAATTCATAGCGAATACTCTTAATCTTAGCTCATCTCAGTGCTACAGAAAAATAAAATCGCTCACTGGCTCGACTCCAAATCAAATAATAAAGAATATCAGATTAGAACAAGCACACAGATTAATTATCGAGACTGACATGTCTATTTCTCATATTCTTGTAGAAATGGGTATGAGCGATCCAAAGTATTTTAGAAGAATATTTAAAGAGAAATACAGCCTGACGCCTAGCGAGGTTCGAAAATCAAATAAAGAAAAAACTACTTCTATTTGATCAAGATTACATTTCTGCCTATCAACACTGCATTCTTTCTGATATGACGTGGAACGCTGGGCCGATAAATGCCCCTGTACAGCATTGCAGTAAAGTATGCCTCCATTGAGTGAGGTCAAGAGGGAGAAAATACTAAGTGTTTTTTGTGATGTGATGACGTGATGCATATGATCATATTCAAAACCCGTCATAGACATTTCATATTTATATTTACTATCTTAAGATCAAATTCGCATACTCCAAAAAAACTAAATTATGCCAAATATTAAACAAGCCTTGATAATATCAGGAGGCGGAGCATTAGGTGCTTGGGGTGTAGGCGTAGCGAGAGCACTCGTAGAATCTAAAGGACGTCATTACTCTACCGTCATCGGGACAAGTACAGGAGCACTAATGGGTCCACTGATTTTAGCAAATCAGTTTGATCAATTGGTGACTGCTTATACTTCAGTGAGACAAAGTGATATTTTCAATGTCAACCCCTTCAATGATAAAGGAGATATTAAAAGACTTGCAGCTGCATGGAGAGTGATCAGAGGTAAAAAGACCTTAGGTGAATCTGAAAATCTCAAGGCACTCATAAAAGAATTCTTCACGGTAGAACTCTTTAACGAACTACGCAATAGCTCTAAGACATTTGGAGCGACGACGGTCAGCCTGACCACCGCTCTTAGCGAAGTAAAAGTCTTAAAAGACAATTCCTATAATGATATAGTGGACTGGATATGGGCGTCGGCTAATAACCCCGTCTTCATGTCTACCCTGAGTAAAGATAATCAGCTGTGGACTGATGGCGGCTTAAAGGATTATGCTCCGATTAATTATGTATTGCAGGAAAATCTCGCAGATGAAATAGATGTAATCTTACACACCACCACTCAACTTACCAATCGTAATTTTAGCAAAATCAATAACGTCTTTGACATAGTACTGCGGACCATCGATATATTCCTCTCTGATGTCACTCAGAATGATATTGAAAATGCAAAGCTCCAAGTCCAGCTCGATCATACTGTGAAAATCAATTTCTTCTATATGAATCCTAATCAAAAAGAATTGATCGGAAATAGTCTGATATTCAATAAAGATAAAATGAATCAGATTCTAAATGAAGGCTATGAGTCAGTCGTGAATGATACTATTATCATGAGTCCTTGCAAAGTTAGTGTAGATGGCTTAATACAACCCGCCAATGTGACTCCATAAAATATATCTTTGCTTTCAGTTATGCTAACGCCCATTTATAGAGTAGTTTCTTGGCTGAGTTATGAAGTCTATACTTATGATTAATAAAAAATTGGCATTAGTCGGATTAATTTTAGTCTTGATTGCATTTATATCATCTCTGATAGACCTGATAAGTAAAGGAGTAACTTCTGAGATAACAGGTCAAGCTGTGATCGAAACATTAGTCTTTTTCATCTTATCTTTGATGATGATCATCATTTATCGCCGAGCTGCTTCACATAAAAAGAAACCAGAATAGAGATCAGAGTGACTGATCTACTATTAGATTTCTCACACCTTAAAACTCCTAGACAGAATCACACATGCTGATCAATTAAAATCTGACTGACGTCAGGATCTACCACGACAATACTGGCACGACCTGTAGAAGAATCATCTGCCTCAGAGACAATATGTATTCCTGACTTTTTAAGTTTATGTTGAATTTTCCTTACCTCTGCAAAATCTTCTGTTAGCTGTATTTGCTGATTCCACCAGAATTATAAGTTAGAATATTTAGATCAAACATCCCCTGAAATAAGCTCATCGTTGCATTCTCGTTTTGCATAATCAGCTAAATCATTTTCATATCTCTAGCAAACTGAGTGAATCCTAATTTCTCGTAAAAGGCTCTAAAGACCTAAAAGTTATTTACTGAGAAGCTAATGGAAATGGCGAATAATTCCATAGTTATAATTTTTTGATCACTGTCATAATAGGGCTTATTCTGATAACAATAAGCAGTGGTAGATTAATCGTAAGCGTCTTTACTTGATGAACTATCTACTATCGCTTGATTGTAGGTCTATTCTAATTATGGAATTAGAATTTAAATATTCTATTTAGTCGTGCGCGACTAAAATATTATCATATCTTTGACTTAAGCAACCATGCAGAAAAAAGACAAAATATTAGAGACCGCTATAGAAGTATTTAATGACAAAGGCTACCATGCCGTCACACTGACGGATGTAGCCCATGCCTGTGAGATGAGCCGTGGTAATCTGGCTTACCATTTTAAATACAAAAAACACATCCTTAATGACCTCATCGTCCGGATGGTAAATCAAGTGCGTCACATACAGTTAGGTCGAAAAGACTACCCTGCATTTATTAATTTAAGTCTGGATGTAAAGACATGTGGAATACTCCAAGACAAGTACAAATTCATATTTCGAGATAGCTCTGTACTGGAGCATAACAGTGTGAAGCGAGTTATGAAGATCTGGTCCGAGATATCAATCAAGCGAAACTTGGAAGCATTTGCCTTCGGGATAGAAGTCGGGACGATGAAGCCCGAACCATTCGATGGGCTCTACCATCAGCTATCTGTCAATGCCTGGATGGTCGCATACTACTGGGTGGCACAGCAGTCTGTCAGGTCAGTAGGCTCACATGAAGAAGCAGAGAAGATCGTCTGGAGCACCGTCGTCCCTCACTTCACGGAGAAGGGTCTGGCTGCATTTCAAAAACGATACGGTGCTGATTATTTTGATCACGGTGGTATACCTGTCACAGCATATCAAAAAGAAATCCAATTATTCTAAATCGAATAAAAACCAAATATGTACCAAAGCTATTTTACGGAAGAACACCACTTATTCAGAGAAGGATTAAAGGCATTCTTGCAGAAAGAAGTCGTACCCCATATCGATGAGTGGGAAAAGACGGGGACTATACCCAGGGAGATCTGGCCGAAATTCGGCGAGATGGGCTACTTTGGACTTAAGACGCCAGAAGCTTATGGTGGTCTGGATTTAGATATATTTTACACACTGATTTTCTTAGAAGAGCTACAGCGGATTAATTCTGGTGGGTTCGCTGCAGCCATGTGGGCGCATGAATACTTAGCCATGACTCACCTCAATGCAGAAGGAAGTGAAGCCATCAAAGAAAAATACCTCAGGGGCAGTGTGAACGGAGAGATGATCGGATGCTTATGCATCAGTGAGCCAGTCGGTGGTTCTGACGTAGGCGCCATGCGGACAATAGCTGTGAAAGAAGGAGACGAATATGTCATCAACGGGTCCAAAACATTCATCACCAATGGTGTCTATTCTGATTATCTTATCGTGATCGCTCGGATGGATATAGAAGAGAACCCTAAATCAAAAGGTGTCTTCTTAGTAGATAGAGATACACCTGGCATCAGCGCGACTAAGCTGGATAAGTTAGGCTGGAAAGCTTCTGATACTGGCGAGATCGCATTTGACAATGTCAGAATACCGGCTGATCACCTGATGGGTGAGCCAGGCAAAGGATTCTATTATGTCATGCAGCACTTTGCACTGGAAAGACTCATCATGGGAATTAATGCGCATGCTCGCGCTGAGTATGCCCTCGAGTATACATTACAATATATGTCAGAGAGAGTAGCTTTTGGAAAGTCGATTGATCAGTTTCAAGCTCTGAGACATCGTATATCTGAGATGGCTACAGAGGTAGAAATGATTAAGTCATTTAACTACTATGTGGCAGCTCAACTACAAGCAGGAACCTATGTGGTAAAAGAAGCCTGTATGTCTAAACTTCAGTCCACTAAAGTAGCTGACCAGGTCATCTATGACTGCCTGCAGTACTTAGGAGGATATGGCTACATGGAAGAATATCCACTTGCTAGAATGTTTCGCGATAGTCGTCTGGGTCCTATAGGCGGTGGTACTTCCGAAATCTTAAAAGAGATCATCTCTAAGATGGTCATTGATAAAAAGCAATATAAAACTGAGATATAAGCGAGCTTGAAGTGAATTAAAACCATGACTGATTTAAAACTTATAGAATGCCCTAGAGATGCCATGCAAGGCATCAAAAAATTCATTCCGACTTCAGTGAAAGCTCAATATGCGAATCAGTTATTAAAGGTAGGATTCGCTCGAATAGATATAGGAAGTTTTGTCAGCCCTAAGGCGATTCCGCAGATGAAAGATACTTCAGAACTCATGAAGCTATTAGATCTCAGCCAGACTACTTCGGAGCTATCAGTCATCGTCGCTAATAAAAGGGGCGCTCATGATGCTGTGGTTTTTGAAGAGGTAGATGTATTGGGCTATCCATTCTCGATATCAGAGACATTCCAGATCAGAAATACTAATGCAACTATAGAAGAATCATTCTTACGAGTTGCAGACATCCAAGCCATTGCTATAAAGTATAGTAAGCAGTTACTCATTTATATTTCTATGGGCTTTGGCAATCCTTATGGTGATGAATGGAATGCTGAGATCGTAGAATCTTATGTCAGCAAGCTGTACAGCTTAGGCATCAGACGATTCTCACTGTCAGATACGATAGGTGTCTCTTCTCCTGAAAACATCAAATATATATTCTTACAGTTAATCCCGAGATTTCCCGATTGCGAATTCAATGCCCATCTGCATACGACTCCAGATAAATGGGAAGAAAAAGTCCATGCGGCTTATATGAGTGGCTGTCGGAGTTTTGATGGAGCTATGAGAGGCTATGGAGGATGCCCTATGGCGAAGGATGAGCTGACTGGTAATATGCCAATGGAGAAGATGATCAGTTATTTTCAAAAACACCAAATTGAGACTGGACTTCATGAGAGTGAATTCGAACAGGCTCTAAGTGATTCAGGTCATATATTTCATTGAGATAAATTCTAACTCAGTTCAAATTTTGAAGAAGAACAGCGATCATTGAACTTTCCCAAATCCGCCAAAGACAGTGTCTTTCCATTGCCTCTAAGAATTCTCTTTTTACCTTTAAAATTTTCATGCTCATATAGAACATATGACTCTCCTTCTGCCAGCTGATACCTGACAGACGATAGCTTATCATTGAATGAACTGCCTTGCACTTTTAGTTTTCTATAGGATGGAATCTCAGCATGATGATGACCATAGAGCTTCAGGACTCTTCCTTTAAAATGCTTGTGCTCATACAGCTCTATGATACCACTGCTATGAGCCGTTATCTTCCTGACATCTGAATTCAGTACTTCGTCAAATTCAGCAAGGTTAATCATCTTACCAGTCTTCCAGTGGTGGGCACTGTAAAGGATCAGCCTACCCTGCTTTGTGACTTTCAGTCCGGTAGCTGCTGACATATTGTATTGGTGCTTGCCTTTTGAAAAGTCTTTCACAAGTACTTGATAGAGTGAGCGAGTTGGTTTTTTATCATGATCATTATTTTTCAATTCATATGCATACAGTTTGTTGGTTCCGTCTATCGTCGGAGCTGTCTTTTTAGTATTACAATAGCCAGTTATAAATATACGCCCATCCTTCTGCAGCAACAGGTCAATCGATTGGAAACTTGGTCTCCTACCTGTCCGCCCCTTTACAGAATCAATAGCTATAGAATCTATTAAATCAAACCCTTCAGTAAGTTTTTTAGTCTTAGACTCATACAGATCGAATCGATTAGTATCGTCATCGCTGTCTGTCCATACAATTAATAAAAACCGACCATCATCATATCTAAGCATACTGACTGCTCCAGCTTTCTGTTTCACCCGATCTATGCCATAAGCCACTATTTTGATATCATTCACATCGCTGAGATCATAAAATGTAATTCTGGAGTGAGTCTGTTTTTGGCCACCTATGATCATCTCTCCTTCCATCGGAACGAGTAGAATATCTCCACACATGGAGATACCACCTGCATGCCACATGGGACCTTTATGAAGAGTCAGAATATCTTTCAATTCATCATGGTCATCTATCCTATTATTCTGCAAAATATTAGATCCAAGCGCATGATTCCTATGGCTCTTAGTACTATCTATTCGGATAATGAATAGCTGTGCCACAGAAGAATTCTTAGACCCTCCAGAAAGTATAAAGTAGTGATCAAGTCTCGTTCTACAGATCCCTTGGAAGTGATTATCTATGGTCACATATTCTAACGATGGAATTACATTGTGATGATGTGCCGAGATATATTGTCCTCTCACATGCAGGGCTTTAATGGAGGATAATACATCATCAGCTTTATGATTTTCTTGAATCATGTCAGGATCCAATGCAAGTATTTCGGCTGGATAGTTACCTATGAATTTTATCACATGACTTCGCTTGATTCATGAAAGTAAAGTAATCAAGCTGTAGCCGATTAAAGAATAAATACCCCTCAATTATATATCTATTCTACCCTTAATAGTACTTTAGGTACAATAAAAAAGTACCCTTAATATGATTTAATCTTTTAAAAGACTTCCTAATAAAATGGCTGGATTAATGGCAACACTTCTTTATAAATTTGTAAATTCCATTCTAAAGTTATGCCGATGCTATTTTATACCGATAGCTATCGGTGGGAAAATAGATCGAGAATAATACCCGAAGGAAATAAGTATGCTGGTTTAAAAAGCCCCAAACCAGTTTCTCTTCGGTATAGAGCCCATTTTAATCAAAAAATAAATCAATGAAATACATCTTATCCATCGACCAAGGCACCACATCATGTCGAGCCATATTATTCAATAAAGAAGGAAGCATCTGCGGGACCGCACAGCAAGAATTCACTCAGATATATCCTAAGCCAGCATGGGTAGAGCATAATGCCAATGAAATATGGAATACACAGCTCTCCGTCAGTAAGCAAGTCATGGAAGATATAGGTATCACAGCTGAAGATATCGCAGCCATAGGCATCACCAATCAAAGGGAGACCGTCGTCGTCTGGGATAAGCGCACAGGCAAACCGATACATAATGCCATCGTCTGGCAAGACAGAAGGACAGCAGAATACTGTGATGAACTGAAGGCCAAGGGCATGAAGGAATACATCAGAGACAACACTGGACTCGTAGTCGATGCATACTTCTCTGGGACCAAATTGAAGTGGCTGCTAGACAATGTAGAAGGAGCAAGAGAGCTGGCAGAAGAAGGTCACTTGCTATTCGGGACTATCGACTCTTGGCTCGTATGGAAACTGACAGATGGAAGCGTACACATCACTGATTATACTAATGCGTCTAGAACTCTGATCTATAATATTAAAGAACTGAAATGGGATGATAAACTCCTTGAGGAGATGAATATCCCAGCTTCGGTCTTGCCAGAAGTAAAGCAGTCGAGTGAAGTATATGGATACACGACACTTTTTGGCGGTAATATTCCAATTGCTGGAATCGCAGGAGATCAGCAGGCAGCACTATTCGGACAAGCCTGTCACGAGCCGGGCATGGCTAAGAACACTTATGGCACAGGATGCTTTATGCTCATGAATACTGGTGAGAAGATGGTGACGTCAGAATCAGGATTACTCACGACCATCGCATGGGGTATAGATGGCAAAGTGACTTATGCTTTGGAAGGATCTATCTTCATAGCTGGTGCTGCTGTACAGTGGCTGAGGGATAGTATGAAGATGATCGATGATTCACCAGACTCAGAGTACTTCGCAGAGAAAGTCGTTGACTCTGAGGGGGTTGTTGTCGTTCCAGCATTTGCAGGACTTGGTGCACCTTACTGGGACATGTATGCTCGTGGCGCGATATTCGGACTGACCAGAGGCTCAGGCAAATCTCACATCATCAGAGCTACATTAGAATCTTTAGCCTACCAGACTCGTGATGTACTCGATGCTATGAATAAAGATTCGGGTATCCATCTACAGACCCTAAAAGTCGATGGAGGTGCTTGTGCAAATAATCTACTCATGCAGTTCCAATCAGACATTTTAGGTGTTCCCGTAGAAAGACCAAAAGTAATAGAGACCACTGCTCTTGGCGCTGCATACTTAGCAGGACTCGCAGTGGGCTTTTGGCAGAAATCTGACGTCAGTGATAAGTGGCAGTTAGATCAACAATTCAGCCCAGAGATGTCTGAAGAAGATCAGAAAAAACTATATCACAGATGGCAAGTGGCTGTGAAGCGTACTATGAACTGGGAGACGGAAATTAATGATGTGAGTTAAGCATCGCTCGTTGGGAAATTTAATTAGAGACTTCTGAGAGACATAGACACCATTTAAGTATTCATTTTATGAATACTGAGTTCGTTTTAGAACTATATCAATATAATCAGTACTGTAAAATAAGTAGCTCTATACTATGGCGAAATTACATATAAAAGAAATTATCGGTCATCTTGAACGTGATATGAGAAAAGCATTGGAAGCTACAATGAGAGAGCATTTTCCTGATCAAGAATTCAATGGTAAAGCAGTTTATAAAACATTTAATCAACAGGTAGAAAAAAAATGTAATACTTGGGAAATCATTCCAAACAAATACATTAAGTCATAATGATTATCAGTGCCGATATTTCCAGCCAATGATCAATAAATAGAAATCTATTACACTACCCTGCTCTCTACCTCACCAGTCCTAAAAAAAGAACTGATATTGCTATGAACTTCTATCATCATATCTTTTCTGGCTTTAGTCGTATTCGTGCCTATGTGGGGCGTGAGCACTACATTATCTAATGATCGATATGCTTCTGGTATTTCGGGCTCTTTCCAAAAAACGTCTAATCCTGCTCCTGCAATATTTTTATGCTGCAGAGCATGAAGTAATGCTCCTTCATTGACGACTCCTCCTCTTGCAGAATTGATCAAGTAAGCAGTAGACTTCATCAAGGCCAATTCTTTTTCATTAATAAAAGAACTTGTATCATCATTCAGTGGTAGATGAAGAGTTACCACATCTGATTCTCTCAATAAATCTTGTAAACTTCTATATTCCACTTCAAGATCTGATTCTTCCGCACTATCTAATCGCTTCCTTTTATGATAGATGACCCTCATTCCAAAAGCTTGTGCTAAAACAGCGACTGCCTGCCCGATTCTTCCGAAACCGACTATGCCTAAGGTTTTATCAATTAAGGAATTTCCAACGATCTGAGGCCCGTCAAAAGATTCAAGAAGATCAGCTTTCAGTTTTGAATCTAAGATTGAAATCTTCCTTAAGACTGCCAGCATCAAGCCCATCGTCAAATGAGCTGTTGGAGCTGTTACACTAATCGGAGTATTAGAGACAACAATACCTTTTTTCTCTGCATAATCTACGTCAATCTTATCATAGCCGACTCCAAAATTACTGATGACTTTTAGCTTAGTGCCTTGATCCATAAGTGCTTGATCGACTTTAAGACCGAATACCATCAAACCATCATAATCTTTGATCATATCCATCGTCTCTTGATAAAAATCAGCTTTACCTGGGATACAAACAAAATCTATTTCTGGATCAAATTTGGCTAGGCTTTTTGGCTTTAAAGGCCATGTGATGAGGACTTTGGGTTTCATAAGCTTTACACGTATATTCATGACAAGATAAGCTTATCAAGATTAATACAATCAAAGGATTAGTCTACATTATAAATTGTATTACTTTACTGTCTAAGGACAGATAATTGGCTCTGACCTCAAGGTTCCGTCATCTTCTATTCTGATTCTATAACAGTTGCCGCTGGGCGATTTTAAGATGACGCCGTTTTCAGCTTCGTTAATATATACGTCTCCACTTTCGGTTTCGATCATTGCGTCAGGTAAAGCTGCTGGTGCGCTGTTGTAAACGACCTCTACAGAGGCGCTTTCATTAATAATGGAAAATCCAAAATAAGGATCTTCATAGTTACTATTAGCTATCGCTGAAAGTGATTTGTTCCCGTTAATAGTATCTTTAATAGTCAGCGTATATAGACAAGAATATGTTGTATTGTTAGTTTGAAAAGGCTGAAGATTATATATAGGGCCTTTGGAACTGAAGATTTGATTGAGCACATTAATTTCACCTAAAGGCTGATTGCCATTATTTGTTACTGTAGCAGTAGAAGAAATGTCGATCAATAGCGTCTTCCAATTAACATTGTATAATTTCGATTCAGCGCTTTAAACCAAGCTATTTCATATCGCCTTCTCTGCCTCCAGTGGATGGTCCTTCAGCAAGTCAGCTGGATCATAAAAGCCCTTTTTATCCTTTATTTTAGCCCTGATTTTTTTGACAAATTCTGGTTTGATCACAGAGGCTTCATTGCCAAAAGAATTACGCACATATGTCAAGACGGCAGCAATTTCTTCATCATTAAGCATCCCTTCATATGGCGTCATGGGGACTGTACCTGCGTAGTCTAACCCACCCACTCGCATGGGGCCATAAAGTCCTTTAAGCGCGATCTTCACAAGCCTTTCTTCATTACCCATCGTCCAGTTAGTCCCTGCTAATGGCGGATACCCCGTTACTGATAGACCTTTCCCATTTTCTTGATGGCAGGTACCGCAGAAGCCTTCTCTACCATATATTTCTTTACCTGAGGCGTATGCCAATAGATCATCTCCTTTTAGATGTGCTGGTACTTCTCCAGCTTTCTTAGCAGGCTTTACCGATTTGTCATTTAAGTGAGCGAAAGCAGTCTCGTGGGCATGTACCATCCACTTATCTAATGGATGCTGCTCAGCTATAGCAATTACTTCGACGCCAGCTTCCTTATCGAGCCAAGAGGCTGCCACGATGGCTTCCAGCCTCACCCGACCATGTTCGTCAGCGGCTGCTCTTTTCAATAATTCAGTCTGATTCTCTAACAGATGACCATTATATCTGACGACTCTGACAGCTGCGGCACGAGCTCTGAAATCATGGGCACTCATGACTTTTTCTATCAGATCTTCATTTACAATATTCAGCCCCCAGTACGTCCACATAGCTTCTACGAGATGATGCTCATACTTCGGATCATCAGTATCTATATTTTCGATCCATGAAACCAAAGCCTGACTCACTTTATCTTGATCTCTGGCTCTGAGTTCTCTCTTAGTTCTATACCGACTTCTATATTCTGGCAGCTTTAGATTATCTAATAATTCTTCTATCGTGGCATCGACGATCTTAGCAGGCTCGACTAATGGTCTGGATGGATAGGTGACTCTGTAGATTCTCCCATGCACATGATCTCTATAAGGGTCTCGGGCATTGTGCTGCATATGACCAACTAAAACATTATGCCAGTCAACGATATACAACGACCCATCTGGCGCAATTTCCATATCGACAGGGCGGAAATTTTGGTCATCAGAGACAAAAAGGTCTTGCCTAAATTTAAAGTCGAATCCGGTACCATCGTCCATCACTTGATGCTGCTTACATCCAAGAAACCCAATTGAATTATTAAGGATGATATCGCCTTGCACTTCGGCGGGAAAATGCCGGCTGGAGATAAACTCTAATCCAGAAGTAGGTCTGACTTTATCTTCATCATCTATCAGGTCATATGACTTATGAGTCGAAACTCCATATCTGGACTTTACAGTTCCTGGCATCATCCATCGCACGGCAGGACCAGATGTCTCGGCGAATATCGGCTGCCCCCAATCATCAAATGCTATCCCCCACGGATTAGGAATCGATAGTTGTGCTGTTCTCTCTAAGTGTCTTCTCTGAGGAGAGAAGCGGTAGAAGCCTCCATTAGTCGCTCTGACTGTACCGTAGGATGTCTCTACATTGGTGTGTAAGAAGACGCCCTCTCCCATGTAGATAGCTCCTGACGGATCAGCACAGAATGCACTAATCACATGATGTGTATCATGATCATCAAAGCCACTCATGATGATATCCACTTCATCTGCTCGATCATCTCCATCAGTATCTCTGAATAATTTTAGGTTAGTCCCCTGAGATATATAGACACCTTCTGGAGCAAGTTCAAATCCAACGGGAATGTGCAATCCATCAGCAAATACGGTTCGCTTATCAGCTTTTCCATCTTTGTCAGTATCTTCAAGGATGATTAGTTTATCATTCGGTTTAGGGTCTCCTGGTTTGTAGTGAGGGTAAGTCGGCATCACTGCCACCCAAAGCCGCCCTGCATTGTCAAATGATATTTGGACGGGATTCGCTAATTCGGAAAATTCTTTCTCCGATGCGAACAAGTCTATTTTATATCCATCAGGCACTTTGATCGTCGCTAATGCATCATCTCCGTATAAGTACTCTCCTTCCCCACTACCATTATCTCCAGGTTTAAAATTAGATTCTACAGCGGGAAGAATATGTGTCTTGGCATCTGCTGCGACTAAGTCAAAGTCATTCCCTTTGGCTGCTTCCCAAATCGCTTGATCCCTAAGATCAGTCATTTCTCTAATCTTCTTTATTTCATCTGGATAATTATCAGGTCCGAATGGATTATATCTTCTCCCGAATACATGGATACCATTAGGAATCTTGAAGTCATTGTGCCAGAACCAGTTTTTTTCCAATACAGCTTCATGAATTTTGGACCAGTAAGTCTTAGCTTTTGCATTTACTTCTCCACTAAATATCTGATCAACGATATACGCTGAAAATTTCTCATATCCCTGATCACTAAGTTGAGTGCCATCCACTGTCAGATCTCCGCTGGCACCAAACCATTTTACAGAGGGCGTGAACACATCTACGAAAGGAATATTTTTTTCAGTAGCAACTGCTTTCATTCCGTCTGCATACATTTTCAGGTTTTCATTTTCTATGCTGCCATCTGGCACGTCATACTTACCTCCTATATCTTCAAATGCAATTGGAGATATCAAGACCAATTGTGGGGCAGATTTGCCATTGTATTTTTGCTGATTCGTATGATCTATGAATGCTCGTAATTCATTCTTCCATGTCTCTAATCCTGCTTCTCCTTGATACGATTCGCTGAATCCAAAAAAACCTAAGATGATATCTGCCTTATGATCCGTCAGCCATTCATCCTCAGATGGCAAGTGCCCTTCACTTCCTGATGCTTTAGCTAACTCATCTTGAAATTCTTCTGCACCCGGAAATGCCCAAGGCTCATCGCGACCAGAGTGTGGTCTAAAGCCTGGCGTGTTACCACCATCACACATATTTCTAATATAGAGCGTGCTATCTGGAAACCGGACATGTAGCTCAGTCTCGAAGTAGCCATAATAGAGCATCCTGGAGCAAAGGTTATTACCTACTAAGAGAATATGACTTTCCTTTTTTAACTGGACTAAAGGCTTATAGGATGACTGGCACTTGATTAATAAAATACTCACTAAAATGAGTAACATTATTTTCATTAGTTGCTTAGCGGATAGGATCATTCTTTACGATCTTTTGTAATTATCTAACTATTGTATTTCTTCTCTATTAGCTCTATCAGTAAGTCTACTCCTTTGCGGACAAATGTTGGATCTTCAACATATTCTTCACAATCAACAATTTTAATCGCAGGATTAAGATGCGCTATGATGTAGCTGAAAAATGCATCGTCCGATTCATGATCGTACAGTGCCGCTCCTAATTTAGAGTATCTTCCTACCCCACCTCTGGGGATCATTAATACTGCATGATCGGTAGTCGTATTCAATCGATCACAAATACTCTTCGCGACTTTGATTATTTCATCTTTATTCAATCGTGGTACGAAGACAACAGGACTATGAAATACATAATCATGATCTTTAAATTCTTCAGGCACTACATTAGGAGCCACAAGAATCCCTAAATGTTCTGCACCTCCTGGACATAGTACTTGAGGTAAGCCCAATGACCCAGCTACTGTCAGTCGCTCAGGCCCTCCTGCTCTTAGCACTGACCACACATCATCTGCGATCTCACCCATCGCATAGTCAAATACTGCACCTATAATTCCTTCTTTCATCATCTGCTCCATGGCCTGGCCACCTGAACCTACAGCGTGGAATACGATGACTTCATAGCCTTTTTCTTCTATGTACTTTATTGCTTCCATCGCACCGATGGTCAGTACACCTAAGTTAGACATTCCGATGAGGGGTCGATCACTTTTCTCTACTGCAAATTGTATATCTACATCCGCCATTCCACAAGCAGCTGCTGCAGCATTGGCTAATATTTTTCTGGTGAATGGATTCAATTTTAAAATATCACTTACAGAAAACATCATGGTAATATCCTTGATTCCCACGAAACCTGAAGTGTCACCTGAAGCCATGGTAGAGACCATGATCTTAGGCAGTCCATAAGGCAATGCCTGCATGATATCGCAGCAGCTTGAAGTGCCTTGAGTACCGCCTAATCCAAGGACGGCATGGACCTCATCATTCTCTATTTTTTGCAATAAAATTTTAGTCGCTCCAGCGACCATGACTGGACCCGCTTCTTCCCTCGTAGGTTGTGCTAATAATTGACTCATACTCGATCCGCCCTCCTCTGCAACTATGTCCCTTGATACACTCGCCTCGATTCCAGCCACTCCGACGACACCTATATCAATCAACAAAGCATTGCATCCCCTTTTTTCGATTTGCTCTATCAGATAACCCGCTTCTTGATCCTTTGTATCCAGGGTGATGAGTAGAGCAATCGTTTTTCGCATACTATTATATTAACTATTTGGGAATCTTAAATCAGCAAATTCTTTAGCAGTACTGAGTACGGCTTTCTCGATCGGTATTCTTTCTGTTGATGATCCGGTCCAGATACCGTCACACGATGTATGATTCAGGACATACTGAAAGTCAGATGGGTTGACTAAGGCAGACCCGTGAGCAATCAATAAGACTTCTGGCATTAATTTTCTTAACACTTGATTCGCTGCTTCTATGCGTTCTGCGGCCTGTTCTATATTTTCACCTGAGTCATAGCCTTTTAATCCCCCTTGAGTCGTCCCACAGTGAAAGCAGAATACATCTGGCTGAGCCTCCGATACAATTCTTCTGGCATCTTCCATTGTGAAGGCTAATCCGATAGACACCATGTCCATTTCTTTAGCCAGCTTCAGCATCTCTATCTCATGATCCAGCGTGATACCACTTTTAGTTAAGACTCGATATATCTCACTATCGGGATCAACATAACTAATAGAGGGGCCTATATTGGATGCAGAGTATGCTCCCATTTCTTTGCACTGATTTAGGACCATGCGCATATCCTTCAGCGGATCATTTGGATTTAAGCAGGCACAGATGAACGCATCACCCTTAATGGCAGGCATGATGTCTTCTCTGGTGTAATCCAGTGTCTGTTTGTTAGAGTCTAAGATGGGCCACATCATGGCCATCGTCCCCATACCATTAGCTCTGAGCCTGGCACCTGAGAATGTATTGATGCAGTCTACCCCCGCTTTCTCTAATAACTGCGCAACTAAGCCACTACCAGCTGAGGCTATAAAAATGGGGATTCGGTCAGCTTTCTTTTTTCGAAGTTTGTTCAAGATCTCCTCTCGAGATGTGTGTTTTACGATCATGTATTTATACTCTCATTTTGTGCTTCCTAAAATAGTATTTTATCGGGTAATTATTTGGTTATC
>Ga0209831_1000152_pt1 | contig 61010 bp, 100 predicted proteins | sample Maine_Asex4_meta_FD_187451 | JGI IMG/M metagenome (GOLD analysis project Ga0209831, IMG submission 187451) | Marine algal microbial communities from Maine, USA - Maine_Asex4_metaG (SPAdes) (version 2) | ecosystem: Host-associated > Algae > Red algae > Unclassified | place: Maine, USA... | reverse complement strand
GCCGTTCACGCGTGGCTCCCGATGCGGACCTGATACCCGGCGAGCGTCGGGTGCTCGTAGCGCGACACGTCGCAGCACCCGAAGCTGTGCCCCGCCTCCATCCATCCGATCCAGTCGTCCTCGTCGGCGTGGAATATCGATGGCGGGATGACGGCGAGCCAGTCCTCGTCGCCGCCGTTGTTGCTCAGGGCGCGCAGGTCGGCCGGTGCATCGTGGAATCGCCAGATTCGAATGTAATCGGTTTCGGGCATGTCGATTTCGTCGCTGTCAGGCACTAGCCGCCTCCCTCTCGAAAAACCAGCGCCGCGCCACATCCGACAGGTGGCGCTTGACATCTTTCGGCTCGAATCCCTGTTCATGGATCGTCAGGTTTTCCTCCACGCAGCAGTCCGACACCACGTAGCTCAGGTACGCGCCGAGATTGCGGCGCGACACGTCCAGCTTGTGCTCGTCCAAGTAATCGATGCCTTGCTTCATCCGCTCTTCGGTCATCAGCAATTCGCCCAGCGCGCGCAGTCGCTCGGCGCGCTCCGCATCGGCCGGCGCGAGCGTCCGGACCTTCGCCTTGCTGTGCTTCTCGCCCTTGACCTTGAATGCGATATCCCGGTAGCCATCGTCCATGCAGCGCCACACGATGCCCTCACCAATGCCGCTGACACCGAACGCCTTCGCCACCGGACACTCGGCCTCGACGCGATCAGTCATCTCGATCATGCGGTTGCGGTCGCGCTCGGATGCATTGAGATCCACGACGAGCTCAAAGGTTGGGAAATCCACGATGAAGTGGACGCGATCGTCCGGCGTATCGAAGAGCCGAAGGTTTAGCCACTCGCCGCCAGCGCGAATGCCGAAGATGAAAAACTGCTTCGGCAGCTCGCTGATCCCGACGCCTTTCTGGATGCCCCGCCCACACCACTCGCCGTAAATCGCCACCGTGTCGTCGGCAAGATCGCTAGCCATGCTGCGCGCCTCGGCCGCCATCACTGACCAGTCGACGGTTGCCGCAAACGATGCGAAGCCGTTGTTGTCATCAGTAGGCGTCAGGATGCGATTGCGCGACTGATAGTGGACCGCGCCGTCCGGGCGACAGACCACGCCGCCGTTGGTGCCGTGCAGCTTCACGGCGCCCTGGAATGTCAGCTCGGGCAGCCGTTTCGGCTCGCGCATGATCGGCTCGCCGGCCTCGTCCAGCCCTTGAAACGATGCGCGGCGCTTGATCTCGTGCGCGGCGTCACGGAATTGGCCGATCTTCGGGTACTTGATCATTTCAGTGGTCATGAGTCGTCTCCGTTGGGTTGATCGGCCGGCCAGTCCGCCAGCACGCCCTCGATGCGCCTCATCGCGATGCGCGCATCCTCGCAAGCGACTTCCAGCACGTAGGCGCGCTGCTTGTCGTTGGCCGCAACCTGCGCGCCCACGGCGATGTCGTCCGCGCGCTGTAGCTGATCGCAGGCGCTGCGCAGGCGGGCGCGTAGCTCGGTCATGTCGGTCATGCGAGTGCTCCTGTCGGCCACCAGCACCAAGCCAGCACGGCGAGGGCGAGCGGCCAGGCGATGGCGGTGGCGAGGTGAAAGTGGGTGTCGGTGGTCATCGAATCAGCTCCATCTGATTCGTCACAAAGCCGCCCGGCACGCGGCGCACGAATCCATGGCGCGTGAGCAAGCAGAGCTGCGCGTACACCCATCGGCGAGTCCGCGCGCCGCGAGCAAGTGTCGACGGCTTTACTGTAGTAGGCGGCATGGATAGCCACAGGCGAATGGCCGCCTCTGTCAATTCAGGATCAGGCGCCGGCAACGTGGCGATCATGGCTTCGCTCCTTTCGGCGCTGGATGGACGGGGCCGCCACTTCCTGAGCAGCGGATGCCGGGGGCGTTGGTGTGCGCGATGGCGATCAGTCGGTGCGCACGCTCGACGGCTGCGACCGTCTTGCCGCACTCCGTGCAAACGCCCGCTTTAACGGCGCTCACAACGCCCCCAGCCCGGCCATCAGCCGCTTGTGATCCCCATCCGCCCGAGCCTGCCGCAATTTCAGCGCGAACCCTCGGCACGTCGGTGCACCCTCCTCGGCGCCTTCGCGATCGGCCATCAGCTGCACGGTCATGCTCGACGTGTCGACGTGGCCATCCCACTCGTGGCAGCAGAATCGCGCATCCGATCCTGCGAGCGTGTAGACCATCTGCTCGGTGGCGTCCGACGTCGTGCTCGCGGACTGATTCGCGCACGAGCCCAGGCGGAACGCGCAGCCATCGCACACCGCAGTCGCCGCCACGCCATCGGCCAGCACCACGCCGGACAGCGCGCCGCGCAGGCTCGGTAGGTTCAGCATGTCCGCATCGCGCTCGGATCCGCCCTCGATCAGACAGACCGTGCGCATCATCTCGTCGTGATTCGCGATCACCGATCGAGCAAGCGCGACGACGTTCCCCAGCAGTGCCGCGCCATCGCCGTTCAGCCGGTCGCCGAACAGATCGGCGAAGGTGGCGGCCATGTCCTCGGTGCTGGACTCGCACATCGACAGCAGGACGGCGGCGTCGATCGGGGCGAGTCGGTAGTCGGTAGTCATGACGTTTCTCCTCGTGCCGCCATCGCCTCGGGCGTCCACGGCATGTGACGGATGCGGTACTGCGCGCGAGTCTCGGCGGTCAGCGCGTCCGCCTCGGGCGCCGTGCCGTGCTTGCGAATCGCGGCCAGCAGCTCACGCCGGGTGTGGCCGCAGGGCAGGTCTGCCAGAGCGATGGCTACGGGTTGCAGGCTGATGGTCTTCATGGGAACACCCCACCGATCAACTCCCGAACCCGGCCAGACCCGAGCCGCGCCCGCGACACGCGCAGCAACGTATCCAGATTCACGCCCAGCGGACGGGTCTGCCCGCGCCGCCAGCCGTCGAGCGTGCGCAGCGATACCCCCAGGGCGACGCGCGCCTCGTACCGGCTCGTGTCGCGGATCAGGGCATCGACGATCGCCATCACGACGCGCGTCGGACAATCGGCCTCGGTGCTGCGAGTCCCGCATGACGGCTTCGGCTTCTCGGCTACCAGCCGGGCGGCGAGGGCCTGTCGCTCTCGGATCAGCGGCGTCATGACGAAGACCCGCGATAGCTATCCCAGTCGAAAACCAGCGCCGTGCCGCTGTGTCTTAGCCGATCGATCATGCGCTCGTCGGTCGCCGACGCCAGCTCGCCGAGCGACAGGTTCGAGATGACAACCGTCGGGCGCTGTTCTTGGTATCGCTCGTCGATGATCTCGAACAGCGTCGCCCGATCGTGATCGCTCGCCAGCTTTACCCCCAGTTCGTCGAGCACCAGCAGGTCGACTCCGGCGAACCGGTTGATCGCCTGCAGCTCGGTGTACTCGGCCGTCTTTCCGTAGGCACCGCGCACGTAGCGCATCATTGCGGTGGCAGTGGCGTACAGCACGCTCGCCCCGCGATCGGACAGCGACAGCGCCATGCGACAGGCAAGGTGCGTCTTGCCGGTGCCGGGCCGGCCGCACAAGATCAGCGATGCCCCGGTACCCATGTGCTCCTCGAACGCCTCGGCGTAGGCCTTGATCGCGGCCAGATTCGCCACCGCTCGCGGCGTGGGCGGATCGAACGGCTTCGCACTCAGGACTCGCGCCGGGATGCCGATGCGCAGGATTCGCTTCTCGCGAAGACGCGCGCGCCGCTCGTCCTGTTCGCGTCGCTCGGCGCGCTCCCCGGCCTCGGTGGCCAGCGTCGAGCACTGTGGACACGTCGGATCTTCGTTGCGCAGCTTGCCCGTCAACCACATCGAGCCGACCGTGTACCCGCCGTGCTGCGGACACTCTCCAGACACGGTGTCGGCCGCGCCTTCGGGCCGGGCAAACAGATCATCGTCGCCGGCCAGCGGCAGCGGGCCAATCATGCGACACCTCCGGCGACGTTCCAGCCCTCGGTGCCGGCGGTGTAATCGCGATTAGCGAAACCGGTGTGGTTGGATGGCGTCGAATTTCCTGAGGACCTCTTCGCCCTACCGGTCGGCGCTGGACGATCGGCCTCGGCTTGGATGTCCGCCACAATGCCGCGCAGAAACACCGGCGAGCCGGGCTGCTCGCCGAGCTTCGCGGTCGCGATCTCCATCGCCTCATCGATCACCGCGACGGTGGCCAGGTCGGTCGACCACTGGCGATACATCGCCATGGACTTCGCCGACTTCGCCTGACTCCAGTCGTAGCCGTGCGCTTGCACGAAGTGCTGCGCCCACGCGCCGGGCGTGCTCGGGACCGCCTGCTGCTGGCTCGCGGCATCGCCCGCCCCCTGCGCAGCTCTTGAAGGGTTAACTGAAGGATTAGGCGGGCACTGTGCCCCCCCCTTCGGACTCTCTGCCCCCCTTCCGGACTCTCTGCCCCCCATAGGGGGGCGATCTGCCCCCCCTTCAGGAATGGCGCTCCCAGGCATCGGCGCCGGTGCCGGACCCGGCCCGGATACGGGCCTTTCCCAGTCTCCGACCACGCGGTATCGGTTGGCGTAGCGCGTGCCTTCCGAAGAGATTCCGCCGCGCACAATGACTCGCAGCAGGCCGGCAGCTTCAAGCCCGCGCAGGTGTCGCCGCACGGTGCGCTGGTCACACTCGCACATCGTTGCGATGTGGGAAACGGACGGCCAGCAGTCGCCAGAGATCTCGTCGGCGTTGTCGGCCAGCTTCAACAGAATCAATTTTCTCATAGGCGAGCGGACGCACTGATCCCAGGCCCAGGTTGTGGCGCGGTTGCTCATCAGTGCAACACCCCGTCTGTGACGCTGGGCGTCGCTGCGGGGTTGGCGGCTAGCTCGGGTGCCGCCTCCGGCTCACGGGGCGGCTTCGAGTTCGCGAGCCACTCCCGCTCGGCACGCATTTCTGAGTAAGCGATCGCCATCAAGCCCGCTTGCCGAGAGACCCATTCGACCGCATCGTTGAACGCGGAATGGCCAATGCAGCCGCGCGTCAGGCCGAGGCGGTCTTCGACCTGCGGCCGACAGAAGTCCTGCGCGTACTCGATGTAGGCGTGCGTGCGCGGCTCGGGCGAGTCGATCGCCCCGATGACCAGATTCCAGCGCTGCAGGATGAAGTGGCGCGCCGAATCGGCGTCCAGCCTGAAGAACTCGCGCTGCGGGTTCGCGCGCCAGTCAGCGAGCTCCACGTGCACGTCGCGCTCCAGCGCGTGGCAGTCATCCACTAGCACCTCGAACTCCAGATCGAACGGCGTTGGCAGCCCCGTGTCGTTCCGGTAGAAGGCTTCGGCGCGCCCGGTGCCGCCGTGCATTGATCGCCCGATCTTCACGATGCCGGGCATGCTCGGGTTCGACAGGACGTAGACGTATCCCTTGCGGCAGGCGATCATGCCGACGCCCCTCGATCCGCCATCCGCTCGCACCTATCCAGCCGAGCCGGGAACGCGGGCACCCCGAACTCCGCTGCCAGCCGCCGAAGTCTGGTCGTCATCTCGTGGCTGTTCAGCACGGCCACGGCAGCGGCGCGTTTCTCGGCCGGGCGCGCGGCTGGTGTAGAATGTCGATTCGTCATATCAGTGCTCTTGGTGAGTGATGTGATGCGCGGCGCACCGGGTTGCATCGGTGCGCCGCCCCTATTCTATCGCGATCCGTGCCTGACAGCCGGCCGGATCGCTACCGGGAACCGCCCGGCTCGGTCGTGATTCATGCGGCCACCTGATCGCGCACCAGGCGGCGCTCCGGATCGAGCACGACCATTGCCCTGCCCGATCGCTTCGGGATTTGGACCACATCGCTCAGCTCGCCGTTGGTCAGCACGCGGCCGACCATCTCTCGCGAGCAGCCGACCATTTGCGCAATCAGCCGGCGCGACACGCGGATCTGCATGCCGTCCGGGTGGGTCATCGCCGATGGCTGGCTGGCGAGGTATTTCAGCGCCACCAAGACGCGATCGGCGACGGGCACATGCGGGCTGCCGGCCATGAGCTCGGCGCGGCGCAGAGACTCGGCAAACGCCGCGCGGGCTAAGCCGCTTCTCGCCTCGTCCGACAGGCGATCCACGGGCCAGTGATGCCACTCGACGCCCGTGTGGGCGATCACTTCATACGGCGACGGCAGGCCCAGCAGCGCCACTTCGGGCAGCACCCACGATCCGCGCTCGTGCACGGAAAGCATTCGTACGGGCCGGTCGTCGCGCGTGATGACGTGCGCGATGCCTGAGCGGATCCAGATCGCGCCGATTCTCTCGCCACACGTCACGAGCGACGCGCGCCGCGGCGTGGTGCGCGGATCGTCGGGCCGCCCGACGTATCGAGCGGCCAGCCTGGGCGTGGCGATCACGCCGTCCGCTTGACCTGCACGCGCGTATCGCTGTGCGTCAGCGTCACCGCGAACGTCCGATCGGCCACGGCCTCGCCGCCGGCGGACTTCCACTTCGTGATGCTGGACGCGACGCCAGCACGCACGCGCACCGGATCGCGACCGGCCGGCACCGGCTCACTGAATCGCCGGCCGACCTCGAGACCGGCAACCCGGTCGAGGCGGGTCGGTACCGACGCAAGCTTCGGGACGGGCTTCGCCTTCGGGGCGGCGCTGGTCTTGCGGGCGGTCTTGGCCATGGAAGTGGTCTCGGTGGTGGACGGGGTGGTGGACGGGGTGCGGCGGGATCGGCGAGCGGTCACGCCGCGCGCGTCTCGGCAGCGATCGGCAGCGCTTCGTTGTCTTCGGGCGTCTCGTCGGGCTCGGCATCCGGCGCATCCGGCGGACCACGTCGCGCCGCGGCCAGCGAATCGACACCGGCGCGCATGGCATCCACGCTGCCGTCGACGAGCCCGGCGTCGCGCTCCGCATCCCACACCTCGATCCCGAGCGCGAGACGGCGCGCCGCGTTCTCACGGCGCACGTCGGTCGTGAACTGGCCGTGCTCGGCGAGGTAGGCGTTCGCCCAAGCGAGGCGCTGCTCCCAGATGCGCGCGTCCGGCTCGTTGTCGAACTTCCGGCCGTCATCAGTGATGCACTGGATCTTCATCGAAGTTGCTCCTTCTCGGTGTTGGTGAAAGTGGCAGCCCAGCCGCCCGGCACGACGACCACGCTGGATGCCGGTGCATGACTGGCGATGACGCTCGTCGCCGCGGCCATGGCGATCACGCTGCCAAGCGTCGTGGCGGGCATTGCGAGGCGGCCGTGCATGGAAGATGCCACCGAGCACGCGAGCAGGCGCACGCCGGGTGTTGCGGCAGCGATGGCGAGAGTCAGAGCGGCGGCGATCGGCAGCAGCGCGAGGCCAGCACCGGCAGTCTCGAGCACGATGCGCGAGGCCGGGATGACGGCGCCGAGCACGGGAGCGGCGAGGATGAGGCCGAGGGCGTCGCGGTCGATCATGCTGCTTTCGGCTGCGCGGAATCGGATACGGCCCGACGCAACGCCGCGCCCTTGCCGACAGCATCGCACGCCGTCACGATCGCGCACTGGAATCTGTAGTTGGGCAGATCCGGCCAGCCGTACAGCGTCGATGGCTTGATCCGCATGGTGGCCGCAGCGTCGGCGACATTGCCGTCGTGGGCGGCGATCAGCGCAGATCGCGTGACGCTCTCGATGTCAATACGTGGGGATGGCATGTGACGTGCTCCGGTTCAGTTGCCGGCAACCGTACCAGTGTTGGCGCCCAATGTCTACTCAAGTCCGTTACGGAACTGCCGAAATATATTTACGGGCGACGGTTGACACGACGCACGGCTTACCGTAACTTCTGTCTCACGCCAACAACACGGAACCTCACATGGCCGCATACGACCCCCGCACCAACAACTACGCCAGCCGCCACGAGGTGACCATCCTCACCGGCGAGACCGACGCCCTCGCTCAGTGCGCCGTCTGCTGCGCCATCAACGCCACGCACACCCTGCGCCTGCCGCACCTGCCCAGCTACCGCGAGTGCCGCGTGTGGCTCGACGAGCCGACGTACGCCCTGCTGCTCGCCGCTGAGTACCGTGCCGCGCAGGTAGCGGCATGAGCGCCCGCATCGCAGATACGGCCAGGATCGCGCCGAGTGCTACTGTTTCGGATGCCCGCATCGGCCCGTACGCCAGCGTCGACTCTTACGCGCGCGTCGGCTCGTTTGCCCGCATCGGCGCGGACGCCAGCGTCGGTTCGTACGCTCGCATCGGCTCGTACGCCAGCGTCGGCTTGTACGCTCGCATCGACTCGTGCGCCAGCGTCGGCTTGTACGCCAGCGTCGGCTCGGCCGCCCACATCGGCTTGGGTGCCCACATCGGCTCGCACGCCCGAGTCGCTTCGGGTGCCCGTGTCGGCTCGTACGCTCGCATCGACTCGGGTGCCTATATCGGCTCGGCCGCCCGCATCACGCGCTGCACCGACGCCCTGCATTACGGCCCGATCGGCTCGGAGGATCGGTACGTCACGATGTACCGGCTGGCGGACGGCAGCGAGGCGCTGCACTGCGGCTGCTGGACCGGCTCGCTCGACGAGCTATCGGAGCGCATCGAGCACGAGAGCGCACACGGCTGGCACAGCGCGATCAGCGAGCGATGTCGCGACGAGTACCGCGCGCTGATCGCGCTGTGCCGGGCCCACTTGGCGCGACATGACTGGTCGGCCGATCGCGAGCAGACCGATGCCGAGGCGGGCGACGAGCGGATGTGGGCGGAGCAGCGCGCAGCCGTCGAGAAGGCCAAATTGGATCGCTCGGCATGAGCATCTACGAGCAGCAGGCTGACCGCGCCGCCGAGTACGCCCGCACCGACGCCATCGAGCGTCACTACACCGACATTGAGCCGCCCGCCGACACGGAGCGCCGCGCCAGCACCGTGGCCCGAGTCGGCGAGATGTCGATCCGGGAGCTCACCGACTGGGACGACGACGAGCAGGCGCAGGTGGCGAGCATGGCCGAGCCGCTGCGCACGCTGTACATCGCCCACCGGCGCGCTCGCGTCGTGGCAATCGTTGACGATTTTGAGGAGCAGGTATGAACAAGCGATGCGAGTGGATGCACATCACGTTTCAAGCCGAGGCGCTGGCGCTGCGCGAGTACCCGTCAACGCTTGAGCGCGCCATCGAAATGCAGGTTGGGCGGGACGTATGGGCAGATGTAGCCACCGCCATGGCGTACGCCGATGCCAGCGAATCGGCGCGCATCGCTGCCGCGACCAGGGTGCGCGACATGATGGCCGATCGACTGGTCAGGCGGATCGGTGGGCAGCAAGCCGTGCAGGAGCGCGCAGCATGAGCGCCTGCGACCTGTGCTGCCACCGCTGCAGCCACGACGAGCTGTCCGGCTGCTGCAGCTGCGACGCACTCACGTGCAGCGACTGCACGCACGAGAGCGAGGGCGAGACGCAGTGCGCGGCGTGCCACGACGAGGCGATGGCCGATGCCTGGGCGATGTACGGCGGGCTGACGCGTGAGCAGTTGCTGGCTGTGCGGCCGTGTGGCGCGGGAGCGCGGGCATGAGCGGCCCGAGGGAAGGTGACCTGCGCGTCTGGTGGGTGCCGCAAGTGCCGTGCAAGGCTTTCCAATTCCCTGTCGACAGCGCCAAGGAAGGATGGGTGCTGACCAACGCTCTCGCTCAATACGACCTTTTCCAGCTTGAGCACAACATCAAGCCTGACTACTGCAATGCCGGAGGGCTGAACGTGTTTGAAGATGGCGAATGGTGCGAATGGTACTCCGAGGATGGCGACGAGCTGGATGAGCACGCGGTGCAGCAGGGGTGGCCGGCATGAGCGGCGAGGAGCGGGGTGGCCCCTACTTCGTCGGAGGAGGAGGCCCGCTGTACTGGATCACGAGGAAGGATCACGATCGCACGACGTGCGGATCGGACGTGCTGCAGGCAAGCATTCTTGCCGCTGACATGAACCACCTGCACGCCCGCGCCGAGGCCGCCGAGCAGGAGCGGGACAAGCTGCGCGAGGAGCTGGACGAGCTGCAGGCCCGGCACGATGCGTTGGTGGTGGCGGGGCGTGCTGTCATCGGAATTGCCGATCGGACTGGCGCAGTGCTAGACATTGAGGATGAAATGCAGGGTTTGCGCGACGCCCTGCCCGCTGTCGAGCCGGTGCTGCCGGCGTGCGTTCACTGTGGCAGCAATGACGTGGCCGTGGACAGCGACGAATCTAGCGCGTGGCTGCACTGCAATGCCTGTTCGGCAGAAGGGCCGATGAAGGGCACCGCCGATGAAGCCATCGCCGCCTACGGCCGAGCCAACCGGGAGTCGCAGTCGTGACCGCCCATCGCCAGATGCCGGCCGACTCCGGTATCGCCATCCGCCAGGAAGCACCCGGCGGCCGTCCCGACCGCCAGCGCGACGAGGCAGCACGCGACATGACCGAGACCGTCGTCGTCAACACCATCGATCGCGTGTGCGCGTTGCATGCGGTGCGCTCGCTGCCGGCGGTGCGGATTGAGGCGGATGGGGGCGAGCCGATCATCGGATTTACTGACCTTGGAGAGAACACATGAACGACATGACCCTGATCGACGACGCAGCCGGCACGATGACGCCGCACAGTGGCCTGCAGGCGAGCGACGTGTCGCCGGTGCTGCAGATCGTGCGAGCGCAGCCGAACATCAATCCCGACGCGCTGCAGAAGCTGCTGGACGCCGAGCACCAGGAGCGCCGATTCGTGGCCCGCCGCGAGTGGATGGCGGCCATGACGAGGTTTCGTCGAGACGTAGGGCCGACCGGGCGCTCGGGCAGCAACACGCACCTGCGCAGCAAGTACGCAACGATCGACGACCTGCTCAACGCTGCGCGCGCCCCGCTGTCGTCGAACGGTCTGACGGTGCGCTGGGAGCAGCGCCAAGAGCGCGACCCGGCATGGACCACGGCGGTATGCATCGTCAGCCACCGCGACGGGCACGAGGAGCGCACCGAGTTCGGCGTGCCCGTCGAGCAGGGCAAGGGCATCAACGCAGCGCAAGCGTGGGGCATCTCGTCGGCGTACGCCCGCCGGTACGCGCTGTCGGCGGCGCTGGGGATCGCGGCCGAGGGCGACAACGATGCGCAGACGATCCAGGCTGCACCCGAGGTGGTGCCGGCCACGGAGCGGCAGATCACGGAACTGTCCGCGCTGATAGACAAGGCGGAAACGGCAACGCCCGGCACGAAGGCGGCATTCGTCGCGGCCTACGTGAAGAAGTACGGGGCGGCCGACAACGGCATCGGCGTGGCCCTGCCCGCTCAAGCCGTGGCGAAGGCGGCGCAGGCGCTGTCCGCGAAGCTGCCGGCAGCGGAGGCGCCCGAATGAGCGAGCAACTGAGTGAAGCGTGGCGGCTGTCTCGGCACGGACTCATCACCGCGTCGCGCGCCGATCAGTTGGTGATGCCGAAGACCGGAAAGGTATCGGCATCGGCCGCGTCGCTCGGCAGGCGGCTCGCACTTGAGGTCCACCTGGGTCGCTGGATCGATGAGTCCGGATCGACGTGGGCGATGGAGCGAGGGATCGAACTCGAAGCGGTCGCACGCACTGAATACGAAGCGGAGCGGCTGGTCGAGGTGATCGAGTCCGGCTTCATCGCATCCGGCCAGATCGGGTGCAGCCCGGACGGACTGGTGGGCGCGGACGGCGGCGTCGAGATCAAAAACCCGCTCGTCAACGGCTACACCGAGGCCGCCGAGCACATCGACGAGCACGGCACCGTGCCGAGCGCCTACATCGCGCAGTGCCGGCTGAGCCTGATGGTCACGGATCGCGCCTGGTGGGATTGCGTCGTGCACTACCCCGGCGCACCGCTGGCGGTTGCAAGGCTGGAGCGCGACGCCGAGGCCGAGGCGCTGATGCAGGCCGGCATCGATGCGTGCCTGAAAGCGCGCGACGTGATGCTGGAACGACTTCGCCGGATGTCCGGCATCGAACAACTGGAGAACGCAGCATGAGCAACGGCAACAACTTCGAGGCCACCGGCCGCATCACTCACCTGGCGAAAGCTGCGCGGGAGATCAGCGCCACCTTCCGCGTGCGCGAGTTCGTCATCGAGCTGGAAGATGGCAACTACCCTCAACTCGCGAAGATGGAAACGACGCAGGACAAGTGCGATCTGTTGAATGACTTCGCGGTGGGCGACGAGGTGCGCGTCCGGTTCAACCTGCGCGGAAAGCAGACGGACCAGGGCAAGGTATTCACGAGCTTGCAGGCCTGGAAGATCGACCGGGCCGGGGTTGCGCCCGCACCGCAGCAGTCCGCGCCGGCCGACGCCTTCGAAGAACCGCCTTTCTGATGCGCCCGATATCAGCCTACGCCGCCGAGCAGCGCGCATTCTCCCGCGAGACCTTCGGCCCTGGCAAGCGACGCGCCGGCATCCTGCAGCACATCCGAAAGGAGCTTGTCGAGGTCGAGTCGGCCGAGGGCGAGGACCTGCTGTACGAATGGGTCGACGTGATGATTCTCGCGCTCGACGGCGCATGGCGTGCCGGATTCAGCCCGGACGAGATCGAGGCGGCGCTGTGGGCAAAGCTGGCACGCAATCGACAGCGCACGTGGCCGGACTGGCGGGACGTGCCGGATGGGCAGGCGATCGAGCATGTGCGGGAGATGGGCGAATGAGTAGCCGACGCATCTACAAGTTCTCCATCGACTTCGGCGTCACGCAAGAAATCGCGATTCCGATGGGTGCCCGCATCGTGCACGTTGGCATGCAGGTGGACGCGGTGTGTGTATGGGTCGACGGCGATACCGCTAGGAATAGCCACTCCCGCTGGCTCAGGGTCTACGGCACGGGCCATCCCGTGCATCCGCGCGCCGAGTACGTCGGCACTGCCATGACGCCAGACGGGGCTTTCGTCTGGCACGTTTTCGAGGAAATGGAGATGCCGGCATGACCAAGCACATCGAAGAGCTGCAGCGCCAGCTGGAGCAGGCGAAAGGCAAGGCCGGGCAGCTGCGTGGGTCGCTTGGCGAGGCTGAGCGGCGCGTGGCTTCGCTGCAAGTCGAGATCGCGGAAGCCGAGCACGGCTATAAGGAAGGCGATCCGGTCTGGATCGTCGCGCGCGCCTATAGCCGTGTAGACGATGCGCGCAAGCCCGCGTTTTTTGCGGGGTGGATGGCTGGCTACAGAGCGCGTCCGGCCTATCGAATCGAGAAGAAGGACGGCTCGCCTGGCAAGGATGTCCGCGACTGCCATATAGACAGCATCGAGCCGCGCGAGGTCGAATCGTGAGCGCCGCCATCCCCGCCACCGCCCCGCTGGCGTGGCGCGACGCGGCCACATCCCATCCGGCCATCGAGCCGGGGCTGGACTACTACGGGTCACGCCGCAGCCGATACGTGTACATGCGATCGCCCGACAGCGTGTACCCGGATGATCCGGAGCACGACTGCATCGGCGCGACTGTCTGGATCGAGTCAGACGGCGGCGAGCACGAGGAGCCGTACGTCGGCTGGCTGATCGGCGGGATGGAGGCGATGGAGGAGCAGCTTGTGGGCGAGACGTGGATTGACAGGCCGACCGAGGAGGCAAGCGAATGAATACCCGATACATGCACGAGGGCCGCGGTGCCGACGCGCCGCCCGAGACGAGCGTGGAGCGTTTCTGCGCCGCCCTGGCAGCCGAGGAGCAGGACTACTCCTGCCGCCTGGATCACGACGGCGCGGTGCGGTTTAGGCCGGCAGGTCACGAGAAGCCGAAGGCGTACACGGTGGCGGAGATGTGCGAGCGGCTGGGGGTGGCGTTGTGAGTGACAAGCGCGAGGCGCTGGACGCGCTGATCCGGCCGGTAGTGCGATCGACATACGAGGTCGATTCGTCTTGGTCGGGCTTTCTTGAGCAACTGCGGGGCATGTGCGGCGAAGGCGGCAGCCTGATCATGAACCCCGACTTCCAGCGCGGGCACGTGTGGACCAGCGATCAGCAGCGGCTGTTTCTGGAGAACCACCTGCGCGGCATCCTGCCGTCGAGCGCGATGTCGGTGCAATTCAACGCGCCCGACTGGGACCCGCATCGCGCCCGCGAGCCGACCGACCTGACGACCGACCTGGTGTGCCTGGACGGGCTGCAGCGAATCACGGCCGTCATGGGATTCATGGACGGTGAGGTGCGCCCTTTCGGGCTGCATGTCGACGATCTTGCCGGCACGCCGTACACGCCGCGCATCACGATCTCGCGCTTTCGCGTGGCGATCTACTCACACCGGACGCGGGCAGCGGTGCTGCAGCACTACCTGGACTTCAACACGGGCGGCACGGTGCATACGCAGGATGAGATCGAGCGTGTGCAGCGGTTGCTGGCGGAGGCGAGCGAATGAGCATCAACGAAGACGACCCCGTGCTGATACAAGCCGGGGACATCCTGATCGGCGAGCTGGGCATCGTCGGCAGCGCGGAGAAGCTCGCCATCGTGCGGCGTGCGCTGCGGCTGCTGGCGCGTGATGTGGAGCGAGAGACGCGCGGCAAGGCGGCGGACGCGGCGACCGATCTGGTAGAGCGAATACGAGCGATGGAGGTGAGGTTGTGAAGCACGATGTGAAGTGGCTGCGCGAGTACGTGTGTGATCTGGCCCGTAGCAGGCCGATAACGCCGCAGCAGGTCGGTATGCAATCGGCCATGGCCTACGCTGAGCACATGGCCCGCTGGCGCACGGATGAGCCGGAGCGCGACGACCAGTACGAGGTTGCGATCGTCACGGCGGACGATGACGTCGACCGCGCCCTGGTCGGCTGGTGGGGCGGCCGCTGGTGCACCGAGGATCGCGTCATCGGCTGGCGCGAGCTGGTGGCGCTGCCGGAGGTTGGGTCGTGACTCCCGAAAAGACACACGAAGTGGCGCGACTGCTCGTCAGACTGCACAAGGAAATCGCCTGCATGAAACTGACACCGACGAAGCGGCGGAAGACTATCGAGGCTGCGGAGATGGGGCTGGCCGCTGTACTGGACGTCATTCCTGATCGGGCCGATGCGACTGAGGAGATGATCCGGACGCGCGCCGGCTGCCTGATCGACCCGCGATGCGCTCGCGCAACATGACTCGCGACGAGCACCACACCATCCGCGCGCTGACGCTCGTCGTGGTGGCAGAGACGGCACTGCGCGAGGCGTACGGCTCGCTCGGGGCGATGACGCCGGCTGACGAGCACCGGTCGCTGCTCAACCGCGTGTGCGACGTGCAGGACGGTGCACGCGGGATTCGGGAGCGGCTGCAGGCGCTGCTGCCGGATGTGTACGATTCAATCCCTGCCCCCACCCCCGGAGCAATCCCCATGACCACCCTCCCCATCCACGCCACCACCGACACGAACCCGCCCGATGCCCGGACCATTGCGCCGCTGTGGCTGCAGGCTGGTTCCGCAGTCGGCTGCGAGGCGATGTCAGTACGCCTCGAAGGCGACGACGTGCTGCTGTGCGCGTGGCTGCTGTGCGAGAACGAGGATGACGAGCCCGACTTCGAGCGGCGCCTCGATCCTGACCGCGTTGACGACCCGAGCTACTGGTCGGGACTGTCCGATGAGCTACACGCGCTCGACCTGTACGAGGCAGGCGAGTAGCCACGCAATGCATACCACCCCCGAGCAATCCCCATGACCACCACCGAGACCACCGCCATGACCGACCGCTACAGCTACGAAAAGCACGCCACCGGCTACACCCTGTACGACGGCCGCTCCAGCGAGCAGCACGGCTACAACATCGCGAACATGCGAGAGGTCGACCACCTGCGACTGGACGGGCTGATGCAGGCGGCCAACCGTGCGGGCAGCCCCGCGCCTGCCGCTGAGCCCGTCGACGCTACCGACGACCGCGAGCAGCACGACCGCGAGCACGAGATATCCGGCCTGCTCATGCAGCTCGTCATGGGCCGCGACGCCGCGCAGGGCATGCGCCTGTCTGGACGGATTCAGGAGCTTATTACAGCATCGAACGCATGGCATGCGGGCCAGGAGCCAACCCTATGACCACCCTCGCCACCCACCCCGCCGCCACGCCCCCACCCGTCGCACGCCAGCACGACGACGAGCACGGCCGGTACGACGAGAGCGTCATCGTGCACGGCTGGTATCGCCGGCACTTCGCGCCTGTCTACCGTATCGATGCAGTAGGCGACCAGCCCGTGCGCTGGGTCGGCCAGGGCCTCGGTGATCTGCGCCCACCGGACTGGTACGTGGTCGTGCCGGATGAGCTGGCGGGCCGTGGGCCGGTCCGGTGAGCGCTCCGAAGCGCATCCAGCGAAAGCGCACGAAAGGCTGGCGGATGCCGGAGAGAGCGGTGAGCGTTGCGCGGCCGGGCCGCTGGGGGAGTCCCTACGTCATCGGATCGGCTATCCGCGATGAGATCGACTGGATTGCGGTGAAGGGGAGAGGAGAGGTCAATAATCCGTGCGCGTCGTGGACAGTCGATGAGATCGACTGGATTGCGGTGAAGGGGAGAGGAGAGGTCAATAATCCGTGCGCGTCGTGGACAGTCGATGAGATCGACTGGATTGCGGTGAAGGGGCGGGAGTCGGGCCGGTGAGCCTTCAATCTCGTCCCGCCGTCCAGTGTCGCGGCCACCGCATTCCTCGCTGTCAGTACGCCGCATTCTGCTCGACGCTCAAGGCGAGCGGCGGCGTTATCGACAGCGTTTGCAGCATTGATGAGACCACTTACATGAGCTTCCATTTCCCGGACAGCGCCAGCCACAACGACTGGTCGCGCCGACAGTCGCGAATGGAGACGCCTATCGTCGAGAAGCGAAGCGACCAGCCGTGGCGGTGCTGGCTGCGGCGCTGCATGCGTGTGCTGTTGCGGGAGCCGGACCGGTGAGCGCCCGCCACTTCCACCTGCAACGCATCCGCGACCCGGACCTGGCGCTGTACTCTGGCCGATGCTTGAGCCGTGAGCGCGGCCTGCCTGCCTACATGATGCGCCGACACGACACACGCATACGCTGCTGGCGGCAGATCACGCGGATGCGCGATGGGGCCTCGGCGGTGACGTGGCTGTTTCTGTGCTCACCGAGGGTCCAGCCGTAACCGCCCGATCGCTCGTCAGCCCGTCGTGCCCGGCAGAATCGCCAGCTTCGGATGCGGCTCGCCGCCCACGCGGTTGAAGTCGCCGCCGACGTACAGCCCGTCCGCCGTCACGTCGATCGCGTTGATCGAGCGCATGCCGTCCACCTTCGGAAGCCACGACACATCCATCTTGCCAGTACGCTTGTCGTGCCGGGTCAGCCGGTCGGCATCCTTGTTTCCTGCGACTATCTCGTAGTGCCCGCCGAAGTAGACGTGCCGCCCTTTGGCCACAGCCACGGCTTGCGCGTTGCCGTCCGTTTCGACCTCCCACACCTGCTCGCCGCTGACGAGATTCACAGCCGCCATCCGCCCGCCCGGCCCGCCGATCGCGACGTACAGCTGGGCGGCATCGGCGGCGAGGTCGATCACGTCGTGCGATGCGTCGGCGCTGTCGAGGCGCGCGCCGCTGAACGGATCCAGCAGCACGAGCCCGCGCTGCCGCCGCCCGCCGGCCGATCCGAACGTGCCGCCGGCCCACAGCCCGGCGCCTGTCAGCACGAGGGCTTTCACGTCGTCGTCCAGTCGGGCATCGAAGCCGGTGAAGGTTGCGCCGGTGCCTGTATCGAGCGCAGCGAGGTGCGACACGGCATGCCCGCCAACAAGGCTGAACATCCCGCCGATGAACACCCGGCTTTCGCCGACCGCGATCGCCCGGAGCGGGCGGTTGATCGTGCCGGCACTCCAGCCCGTCAGCTCGCCGTCGATGATGTCGAGCGCGGCGACGCGCGACCGCGGCTCGCCGTTGACGCTCTTGAACGCGCCGCCGACGTACAGCGTGCGCCCGTCCGGCGCCAGCGCCAGCGCGCGTACGTCGCCGTCGAAATCGGGCGCGAAATTGGTCGGCTCGCCGGTGCGCCGGTCGAAAGTCGCGAAGTTCCGGCGCCTCTTCATCTCGCCCCCGAGGTGCACGATCTGCTCGAACTCGCCGCCGACGTAGAGCATGTCACCAGCAACGAGCACACGGTGCACTTCGCCGACGACGCCCCAGTCGCCGACCGCGTCGGTGCCGATGGGCTGCAGTTCGGCGGCAGGCGCCGTGCCCGGCACCGGGCCGGGGGCGGGCACGGGCGGCGGGGGCGTGGGCGGCGGCGGTGCCGGTGCGGGGTCCGGCGAGACGCCCGACAGCAGCGCATCCGGTAGCTGAAAGTCGATCCGGACGGTGCCGGATTTCTGGTCGACATCGATCGTGCCGGTGATGGTGGTGGGGGTGACCATGGGGTTCTCCTGGGCGTGTTGTGGTGAGCGGTTCAGATCGGCCCGCAGGCGGCGTCCGCCAGCCGGATAAAGTGGTCGCCGGACACCGGCGCGTACGAGGCATGCGCCGAGTTACCTGACGTCCCGCACTCCGACGGAAATCTCTATCACATTGCCCTCCGGGTTGAAATCTTCCAGAGCCCATCCGGGGTCTTCTATATTATATAGATAAGGCAATTCGCCCGGCCCGTACACGCGGTTTCGCTGAAATGCATGACCGTGACTCGGCGAGCTGCTGCCGCTGCCCGCCACCCTGATAAGTGATGTCTTGAAGCGATCGTCCGGGATCTGGCCGCTGATGTACAGGTCGTTCGAGATGATCTCGATGCGTCGCTCGCCCGTGCCGCCGTTCGCCATTGTCAGGAACGCGCCGTCGTAATTAGCGGTCACTTCGAACCGTGAGCGCGTGTGCGCTAGATGCACATCGCTGGTGTCGTTGAATTGCACGCTGAGCAGCGTGTTCTTCTTACGCGTGCCGAGCGCGCCGGCGTCTTCTGTCCAGTCGTAGTGATTCGCGATTGCAAGCACGCCACCAACACCCTGCGCTTTGATAAATCGCTTTCCTGCATTGATGCAGCGGTTCGCGAATATCTTGAATGCGTCTCTCGTGTAGCTCGTGCAGTCCTGCAGCTTGATGAACTCGGCGTCATCGCGTGCGCCGTTGCTCTGTAAGTTTGTGACCGTGTTAAGCGCCAGCAAGCCGTTTCCGGCAGGGTGATCATCTGACGAGTTGACGATGAATGAATTGGCCTGCGCGGAGAACGGCGAGCTGTTATCTCCTTCGCGGTCGCCGAGAAGATTTTCGAATGTATTGCCGACCGCTCGCCAGTTGGTCGCGCCGCGACTGCGCACAGCCGAAAAGTTTCTGCCAGTCGTCGTGCGGCAGTCCTTAATTTCGCAGTCGATGATCTCGCATCCGTTCGATGTGTTGTAGAGAACCCAGCCGTACTCTACGTCTGATCGTCCGGCGCCATCGATGCGAATATCAAAGAATCTGACATTGTCGCCGAAGACCCGGAACGTATCCGCACCGCGCGGCGAGACGCGCATGTCGAATAGATCGCATGCGCCATTTAAAGACAACGCATTTATCTGGTACAAGCGCCCTTGGCCGTCGAAAGATGCCCCTACATTGGCGTCCAGCATTGCCCGGATCGCCGAGGTGTCATCACCGCCTGACGGCGACGGCAGCACTACCGAATTGCCAGGCTTCTGCGGACGGGCCACAAGCGTGACCGTCTCCGCCGACTCATCGACCGTCCAGTACCGCGCATCCGGGTTCTGGATCAGCCATTCCGCGAGGTGATATTCGCCGTACCGATTCTCGCCCGCCAATGGGAAGTTGGGCACGGCGGTGAGCCCGGTCACCCCGGAGCGGATCTGCGCGAATGTCGTTGCGCCGCTGGCACCCTCGACCGTGAACGACGCCTCCACGAACTGATCCGGATCGTACCCGACGCTGTCGCGCCAGAAGTACAAGCGTGCGATACGCGTCCCGGCACTGAGCGATGCGGCGATGCTGCGCGTCGAACCGGTCACGCTCGGCCCTTGATCCACGTCACCGATCCACAGATCCCATCGCATGTCGTCGGGTGCGTTGTCATGCAGCCAACCGATTGCGCGCTGCCCGGCTTCGAGCGTGGCACCTTCGAGCGGCGAGCCATCGAACAGCAGCACGGGCACAGACGGCGGCGCCACGAACAACTTCACAGCGCGTGACACGCCACCGACCGTGATCGTCGTCAGCGCCACATCGAGCGCATCTTCCTGCGCCGCCGTCAGCGTCACATCGTAATCGGCGCCGCTGATCGGGATCGTGTGCGGCCCGACGATAAGCTCCGTCTCGCCGCCTGTCAGCCCTCGAACGCGCAGGGTCACGCGGACAGTGCCTGCGCTTCCCAGCTATCGCTATGCGGGTCTGTGGCTTCGGACGTGGCGGTGGTCGGGTCGTTGTCGCCATTATCAGTGCGCGTGATGCGGATGCGCGTGTCGCCTTCTTCCAGGGCGATCGAGTAGGTCGACACGCGATCATCGGTGCGCTCGCGATAGTCCGCCAGCGACTGCTGCACCTCGGCCAGCGCGGTGGCCGGCAGCACGCCCTCGGTGACGGGCTCGGAGACGGAGATGGACGGCAGGATCTTGCCGAAGTATCGGGACGTGCTGTAGCGCTCGGGCATTGTCTGGCTCCTGTCTAGGGGAATGGTGACGCCTCACGGCGTGTCTGATCAGTGTAGGGCGGGCTATGATCGGGGCATGGGTCGAGCGATACTGATGATGTGCTGCTATGCGGTTGCTGGCGGGTCGGGGCTGGCGGTCAATGCGCTATGGGGGCTGCCGGGTGTGATGGTGTGGCTGGTGGTGTGCCTGGTGCTGGGGTGGCTGTTTGCGCCGGATGGGTGGGATTACTGAGCCGCGTAGCCGCCTGCCACGACGGGGAGCGGGGAGAGCGCGCCGGCAGGTGTGGGCGATGCTCGCAACGACTGCCCGATCAGGCGGCCATTCTCGATGCCCTGCGCGATCTCGATCAGCTTCGCTACGCCCGGCACGCTGCCGTACCCGGTCGATGCCATTCTCGCCAGCCGCTCGGCGGTGCCGGATGATCTCGCCCGATCGCCCTTGAGCATGATCGCATCCATCGCCGTCACGAATCGCTTGAGCTTGCCGATCTCGGCCGGCGTGTACAGCTCGCGCGTGACCGCCTCGCCGCCGTCGCCAAGTGCCGCCTTCAGGTCCGACACCATCGCCTGCATGCCCTTGGCGTCCGTATTCTTGCGCCGGGCGATCGAATACAGGTAGGTCTCACGCAGCGCGTTGAACTCCTGCGTATTCTTGCCGCCCACCGCTTCCGCGTATTGCTTGACGACACGCCCCGCGCCATTCTTCGACAGCCCGGTGGACCCGAAGACGAAGCGTGCGATCTCGTGCGGCTCGGCGTCCTCGTCGAGCATCTGTTTGATGATCTTGCCCGCCCCGTCGTCGGTGTTGAACTTTCGCGCGTGCTGGGCGTAGATCCCCCGCGCCTTCTTCAGAGCCTCCATTGCACTGGGATCGCCTCGGAACAGATTCGCATCGATCGCCTCGCTGATCGACTTGTCGAACTCCTGCTTGACGATCGTCATCGCCCGGTGGTCGGTCGGATTGCGCTTCGTGTCGTCGAGCAGGTTGTTGATCTTCCGGCGTGTGTTTTCCACCTGGCTGATCGTTGTGCGCGGGTTAGCGTCCAGCTCCTTGATCACGCGCAACGCTGCTGGGGTCAGGGATTGAACCGGGCTGTTGAGATCATCCGTCAGCACCCCTGCCCGCTCAAGCGCGCCCTTGACCCGATTCGGCAGTTCCAGCATCACCTCGTCGGCAAACTCGCCGTCGAACGACTCGGCCACCCTGTACGCATCGTCCACTTCGCGCTGAGAGGCCGCACGAGCGCGCAACAGGCCCTCGTGCGCCACCTGGGCGGACTGGTTGCGGGTTGCTCCCTGCGCCCGCCCTCCCGAGAAGCCTGCGCCGAAGTCATCCACCAACCGCTCGATGTTGTCGGCGTTGTTGCGCTCGGACTGCAGGATGCGCGCGCCCTCGCCATCGGGCAGGGATCGTAGCGCCTCCTCGCGGTTGAGCTGGGTTTCCTGCGCCTTGATCTCGTCCACGTTGCGCGCAGGCATCGCCCGGCCGCGCGACACCTCGAAGCCGAATTCATCGCGCGCCATCGCAGCGCCCGGCGTCTCGACATCGGCCCGGTGCACTCGCTTGGTGGCGAACTCGATGGCCTGCTCACGAGTCATGCCCGTCAGGTCGCCCATCGGCAGCTCGTCCGCATCGAGCTGGCGGGCCATCTCGGCGTATCGCTCGGCCTGCGTCATGCGCGACCACTTGTCCACGCCGAACTTCTTCGCCACGGCCCCGACCGCACGCCCCAGCACGGGCGCCACGGCCTCGGAGCCTGCCCCCAGGGCACCGGTCAGGATCACCTGCTGTGCGTCGATCTCGTCGCGCCCTGCGGCCATCTGCATGCCGGCATCCGTGGCACCCGATGCGGCGGCCCCCATGCTCGCCCGTGCCGCCATGCCGAAGCGACCCACGGCCTGAGCGGCACGGCCTGCCGGGATGAATGCGCCGGCCTTGGCGGTGAAGCGTGCGACATCGGCGGTGTCCAGGCCGGGGCGGTTGACATACGCCACGGGCTTGCCGTCGCGCATCAGCATCGCGTTGCCGTTGGCGTCCTCGCCGGCTGAGAGATCCGGGTGATTCTCCAGCAGGGTCTTCATCCAGTCCTTATCGTCACCGAAGGCTGCCGACGCAAGCCCGGACAGCGACTTGTTGAGCCCGGCTTCGGCGGCGTCCGGCATGTCGGGGTACTCGGCATCGCCCGCGATCATGCCGCCCAGCGCGCGCGCGGGCTTCTCGATGAAGTCGGGCATCATGCGCGAGACGAAACCGGGCTTTTCGGCGGGCGCGGCAGGGGCGCCCAGGAAGTATTCGTTGAACGTGTCGCGATCCTTGCCGGACTTCTGGATCTGCGTTTCGTACACGTAGTCGGCAACGGCCTGCCTATCCTTGCCGCGAAGCTCCGGGTTCTGCTCCAGGAAAAGCTCAATTCCCGCCACGCGATGCCTCCCACTTCTCGAAGTCGCTCAACACGGCGGCGGGGTTTGCGGCGGCATCCAAGCTGCTCTGTGCCTCTGCTGTCGGCGTGGTCATCCTTGACAGACTCGGCGTCCAGTTGCGCAGACCGAAGTGCTCGCCTTCGGGAATGCTCTTCAGGTGCTCATTAGCCTCGTTGTACATCAGCTTGGCGTCATTCATACCCCGCCGGAGGATTCCGAGAATAATCTTGTTGGCGCGCGGGTCGGTGGAAAAACTGGGCATGCTGGACTCGATTACCGACATGTCTTTGTCGGATATGACGCCCTCCAGTTTAGACGTTTGCTCAAGGATCATAGGGACAACGGCCGCCTGATACGCTTGCATCGACGCGCCGGCCTCGGTGCCAAGGTACTCGCCCGCTTTCGCCAGCAACGCGGGGACCTTGCCGGTATCGGTGGACGCGCCGATCTGCTCCAGCACGTCGAGCGTGGCTTCGGCCCGGCCTGCGGACACTGCGGCATTGCGCATCCTTACGAATTCCTCGCCATCAGCTGCGTCCAACTTGTCCGTAAACTCGTTGGAGCCGCCCATGTTGTTGACGATGTTGACGCCTTGCGGGTTGTTCTGAGCCTTGAAGTTCTCCAGAACCAGCTCGCCGTCTATCTTGCGCCGGTGGTCGACTTCTTTCTGGCCCTCCGTATAGCGCCGCTCGTCGGCCAGTAGCGCATCCTCACGCTCGATCTTCGCCTGCGCCCCCAGCGTCTGCCGCTCAGCGTCCGCTTCACGTATCGCGGCATCGTGCTCGAATCCACGCGCCTGCACCGCGTCCTGCTGGGCAAACTGTACGCCCTGCTCCTCGGACCGATACTGCGCCATGCGCTTCTCGCGCCTTGCCGAGACGCTGTCCTCGATGATCGCCTGCGTGTACTGATTCACGCCAGCGGCAGCACCAGCGGCCGCTCCTGCCCAGTTGATGCCCATCTATGCGCTCTCGGTTGCCCAGTCGTTCGCCCAGTCGGTGACGACCCATGCGTCCACTGTAGGAGGGCCGACAGGCGGCATCACGATCGGCGGCAGCTCGCCCGGATCGATCGGCTCGGTCGGCGGCCTGATCGGTCGTGGATTGGCGCCCGTCTCGTGAATCCACAAACGGCTCGGCAGGGCCACGCTGGATGCGATCCCGAGCGCCGAGGCCATGTACGAATACACCTCCCAGCCACTGCGCCTGTCGACCATCGTGCGGCGCGTGGAGCCGTCCGTGAGAAGCGCGTACACGTACTCCGCGCTGATCGCGATCTGCACGATGCTCGACTTCGGCGCGATCTGCACCCACGCGGCCAGTCGCTCGATCGGGCGCACGTACAGCGACCCGTCGCCCAGGCGTGCATAGACATTCTCGGTGTCATGATCGACCTGTACGACACCCGAAAGCGCGCTATCACCGGGAAGTTGCGTGAAGGCGGGCTCGACCAGATTGCGGCTGTAGATCACGCCACGCGCGGTGATGCTGATCTCATCGCCCGCGATCGACACCGATGTGATGCCGGGCGGGGCGATGATGCGCTCCCAGGCGGGCGACAGGCGCGAGCGCGAGTACAGCCCTTGCGCGCCGTAGACATACAGCCGCTCGTCACTGGACCCGACACCGACCGGAAGCTCGGGCGGCGGTGCTATCGGGTCGAGCGTGTCGAGCGTAGCCTGTGCGCGCCGGATGACGCGACCGCCCTCGATCGTGTAGACGAATCCATCGCCGACCGCGAGCGTGCCCATGTCAGTTCCAGGAGACCGTGCGCCATTCGGTACCGACCAGCACGTGCGAGCGTGCCGAGCCTGCATTCACGACCGGATCGACGATGCCGTCCACGGTGCCCTCGATCGTCGCGGCGCCTGATACCACCAGCAGGTCGAAGCAGTTGCCATCGGTCGGCAGCACGACGCGCACGTTGCCGGACACGATGTAGCGCCCGCCCGTGTTGAGCTGCGTGTTGACCGTGATCGTCTGCCAGCCGGACAGGTGGATCAGGGACTCGTCGGCCTCGTCGGCGTCCAGGCGGGTCGACTTGTCGCGCCTCAGAGAGACCTTGAGACCGCTGACGGCCGGCGTGGATGGTGGCGTGACGGTCGGGTCAGGATCGGGATCGGGGTTGGGATCGACAGGCGTGGTGGTGCCTCCGCCCGGCACGATACCGGACCCGCTGTTGCCGGTCGGATCATTCGGTGTCGGCAGCATGCCGCGCGAGTGATAGCCGGTCTCGTCCGGGAAGCCGCCACCGCCCGCCTCGAGGCCCGGCATCTGGTAGCACTTGGCGCTCCAGAGCTGCAGCATCATGCTGTCGCCAGTCAATGTCGAGCCTTGGCCCTTGGTGTACGAATGCCGGCTGTTGGTCACGAAGTCGCCGAGCACGGCCATGTTGACGAAAAGCCGCTTCGGCGCACCCGGATCGTCCGCCCACCACGGCGGCGCGTGACAGCCTGCCACGCGCCGGAATTCGCCCGGCCCATCGGCGGCACCCTGTTTCGTGTACCACTCGACGGTATTCGGGATCTTGCCGTAGTCGGCCGCATTCGGGCCGTGGTGGTACACGCGCAGCGTGTGCCGTTGGCCGTAGTCGACGTACCCCTCGCCGCCGATCGGCACCGCGATCTGCGTGCCGTGCTGCACCGAGCGCGCCCATTCCGGGTGTGCCACGACCGGGTCCAGCCCGTTGAAGGCGGCGTAGTCCTCCATCGTGTAATTGCCGTTGGCATCTTTCGGCAGCACCGCATCGAAGACATCGAACTCGCCGTCTCGATTCTCGGTAAGCCTTGCGGCATGCATGTTGTGGTGCTTGTTGTACACCGCACCGCCGCCCGGCCATTCCGTGTAGTCGACCTCGGTGGCGTTGCCCCAGCGCTGCGCGAAATTGTGCGTCGGGAACCCCGGCACGTTGAACATCTCGCGCGCGTTTGCCCAGCCCCACAGGGCCACGAAATTGTCGCGGTGATCGGGGAGCTGCATGTCGAACTCCCACATGCCGAAGCGCTGCGAGAAGCCGCCTCCGGTGTCGAGCATCTGCGAGATCCACGGCAGGTGGCGGACCATCTTGATCGTCGCACCCTGTCGGAAGAATTCCCACTCAGCAGGCGTCAACTCGCCGTCCATGATGCGCAGCGTGTGCATCGCGACGGGGTCGATCCATCCGCTTGCGTCATACGCCGCGATCGGGTCGTTGTCGCCAGACGGGTCAATAATCTGGTCAATCCTCACGTACCGATAGATGCCGCCGACATCCGAATGAAGCCGGACCCACGTGTAGGGGTACTGCCTGTATTTCGTCTCCTGGAATAGCTCGGTGTCGCCGATCAGCTCATCGCGCAGGTAGCGCTCGACGCCGACGTGCTCGCGGTCCCAGAGGTAATGCCCGTTGGATGACGGCACTTTCGGCTTGTAGCGCTCTCCTTTCACCTGGAACGTGCGAGCGGCCTCGTCGACATTCTGCGATCGGAAGTTGAAACCAAAATCACACCGGGCGCGATCCAGCATCGAGTCGGGCGTGCGACGCGCCTCTACCTGTAGCACGCCGTCCACAACGCGGGTCAGCGGCGGCTCGCCGAACTCAGTCAGCTCGTAGTCGCGGCAGTAGTATTGGCCCTCACTGTTGATGACGGTCTGTGCGCCGATGCCGATCGGGATCTGCGCTACAGCTGACCATCCACCATTATCGTCGCGCAGCTCGGTCGGGACCGTGCCCGGATTTGGCGACGTGCCGCCCTTGGCGTTGTACAGCCATGGGTACCCTCTCAGTGGCCACTGGCCCTCAGTGAGCACGCTTTCGCCCCTTGAGAAATCGGAATCAAAGGTGGGCAACAGCCCCGGAATGTCGGGCGGCGGCGGCCCTACATGTGTGAAAAATGGCATCTAGCCGAGCATCCCCTGTACGCCTTGCGGCGGTTGTCCCTGCGGCATCGGCTGACCGCCAGCCGGGCCGATCATCCCCTGGCCCTGCGGTGCGCCCTGTGGGGCCTGCCCGGCTTCCGGGTCGGCGTATCGTTGCTGCATGTAGTCCACGACCGACTTGCCTTGCTCGTGCTGCTCGGGCGTGGCCTCGGTCGACATCTGCTCGATCGCCGCTTTGATATTCGGGTCCATCTCGCCGATGCGCCGGAATGCCTCCATCTGGAATTCGTAAACGCTCGCCGGCACGCCACCCACAAGCGGCTCGGCCGGGAATGACCCCATCGACAGGCCGATGTCGGCGATGTCCTGCGTTATCTCGTCGATCGCCTGCGCGGCATTGTCCTCGTTGACCGGGCTGCCATTCTGGCTATGCAGCTGCATGACCTGCGAGTAGATGATCTCGGCGACCTGCCCCGCGACGACGGGGCCTTGCGAGATCATGTCGTCGAAACGCTGACTGGCGTTGTCGTCGTGCAGGATGCGAAGTGCGTTGGATGCGACATCATTCACCCCCCCCGGCGCCCCCATGTCCTCGCCCGGCATGGCGCCTGCCCCGCCCTGCGGCATAGGCTGCCCGCCGGCCGGGCCGAGCATCCCTTGTGCGGGCATGGGCGCCTGTGCGGGCTGTGGCGGTGCCTGCTGCGGCATGGGCGGCTGCGCACCCTGCGGCGCCGATTGCGGTGCCTGCCCGGTGCTCGCGCCCTGCGCCGGTGTCGGTGCGCGCATCGGCTTGATCGAGCGCGCCATCGGCAGATCGCTATCCGGCTTTGATCGGCCCGAGTGAATCAGCCCGCCCCCTGTACGTGACAGCTCCATCAGTTTAGGTATCCCTGTCGCGGCCCGATCGGCTGCGCCTGTGCGCGCCGGAACGTGCCGTACGCGGTGGCGGACGCGCCCGGCAGGTAGCCGGTCATGCGCTGCGCCTGCGGTGCCTCGATGGTCGGCGCGGCGATCGTCTGCGCGGCCATGCGCTGCGGCTGCGGTGCGCGCGGGCCGATCTCGCCCTCGAATCCGCTGTCTCGCAGCTCGTAGGCTTTGCGGTCCGCCTCGGCCTGTGCCTTGACCTGCTCTCGCGCGATATCCTCGGCCGATGGCTGCATGGCGCCTGCCGCCATCTGTGTGCCGGTGTTGAGGATCGCAGCTTGCGTCAGGGGCGCCGCATTCGCGAAGGCCCCGCCGACCGCCTTGGCTCCGGTCACGATCGCTTTTCCAGCCGTGGCGGCTGCGCTGCCGAGCGTGGTGGCAGAGCCCGCAGTCGCGGCCCCCGCCGCCGCTGCCGAATTCGCAGCCCCCGCCGCTGCAGCGGTCATGCTCCCCGATGCGCTGGCGGATGCAGCCGAGGTGGCGACAGCGCCCGTGCCGGCCCCGGCTGCGGCGCCCGATGCCAGCAGCGCCCATCCGACGTAGACAACGGCTGCAACGGCTGCGACGATCACAACCGCTTTCACCACCTTCTTGAAGGTCTTCTTCGCGTCACTCATCGCTTGCTTCCAGCATGTACATCCCGCCTGTTTTCCTGAATCCGGCACGCTCGATCAACCTTGCAGCCCGTGCCGACCCGGACTGCACGTCCATGCCGATCAGCACCGCGCCTTTCGACCTTGCCCACCCACTGTAGGCACGGATCAACGCCATACCTTCGCCCGAGTCGCACCAGAAGCAATGATCGGAGGCGACAAGCCCTGCGTGGATGTCCAGCGGCGACACCGAGCACGCCAGCACGCCCCGGATCTTGTCGTCGATCACCGACACGAAACACTCGCACTGCTGGTGCCCGAGCCAGCGCTGCGTGGTCTTGATCAGTCGCATCTCGTCCACGGGCAGGCTCGGGTACACCTCCTCCCATGCGCGCGCGACGATGCGGCGCAGGCTTGCCGAGTCTGCAAGGGTGGCTCGTCGGATCACACCGGCCCCGCCACCCATCGCGAGCCGTTCCAGGTCCAGCGATACTGACGACCCTCCACCCCGAAGTTCACACCCTGCGGCGGGGGATGCGGACTGTTGTAATCCCAGTCTCCGAAGTTTTCCTGTTGCTCTCCGCGCGCGTTGGTGAAAGTGAAATCACCGGGCGGGATACCATTCGCATCCTCGATCGCGCGGGTGCTGTTGCGCTCATTGCGCTCTATCTCCTGAATGCCCGCCTGCCGACGATTGGGGCCGATATTGGGGTTGGCGTACAGGGCGGCTATCTGGGCTTGGCTGTTGATGCGTATTTGCGCGATCTGATCACGCCCCGCCTGCTGGCTATTCAGCCCGGCATTCAGGCGCGCAGCGTCCTGCTGCTGCTGCGAATTCTCGAACTGCAGCCGGCCGTTGATGTCGCCCTGCTCGCCCTGGAGGCGTGAGTTGATATCTCCCTGGTTGCCCTGCTGCTGGATCACGAAGCCATTCTGATCGCGCTGCAGCCCGGCGTTGATACGCCCCTGCTCGGTCTGCAGGCGCGAGTTGATATCGCCCTGCTGCCCCTGCAGGCGCCCCTGGATGACGCCCTGCTCGGACTGAAGCCGGCTGTTGATCGTGCCCTGGTTGTTTTGCTGGCCGATCACGTAGCCGGACTGCTCGCGCTGGAGTCGGCTGTTGATATCGCCCTGCTGTCCCTGCAGCCGACCCTGGATGACGCCCTGCTCGGATTGGAGCCGCGAGTTGATGCCGCCCTGATTGTCCTGCTGCCGGATCACGAAACCGCTTTGCTGCTGCTGCAATCCGCCCTGTTGCCGGTACGCTGCATCCTGGAAGTCAGCTTGTGCGTAGGTCTGCGCGTCCTGCTGCGCGATCGGGAGCGCGGCCTGGATGCGCGCGCCCTCGGCGGCCTGCACGCCCATCGTGCTGTTGAGCAGCCCGCGTGACTGAGCCTGCCGCTCGCCCGATGCCTGCGCTTGGCGCATGTAGCGGCTATCACGCCCCAACAGGCCCGTCAGGCGATTCTCGACGGTTGAGCGGTCGCGTACATTGGTCTGCTGCTGCAACAGGCCCTGTGGCTGCTGATTCATCGGCGACGCTGGCCTCGCTTGCGTGTGTGGACGGTCATGGCGTGCAGCTCGTGGCTGTGATCACTCGTCGGATCAAGACGGATCGCCTGCCTGAGCCCCGATCCGACCAGGTCTGCGAGCAGGTAGAAGCGGCGACTGAAGCGGTTCAGCAGCTCGTCACGAAACGACACCGCGTCCACGTCGATCTCGTCCGTCTCGACAGGCACGGTGCCGGACTGCTCGGCCCCGCCACCGTCGATGATGTTGGCAACGCTCATCTGCAGCCCCGGGTCCCCCGTCAGCTCGATCTCCATGTGCGAAAACCGCTTGCGTGACCGACTCGTCCCGTAATCGTAGGGCGGGGTCTGCAGGAATGCACCGATTGCGCGCCCGTCCAGGTCGTTGCCCACATCCAGCCGATACACCCACCCGTCAGCGGTGCCGATGAATTGCTGCTCCTCGTCGTCATTCACGCTGCACACGGATGTGATGTCCACGCCCAGGTCCACCTCGGCAGCGCCTGCCATGCCCTCGGCGCCGAAGGTGAGATACAACGCCCGGCCGTCTTGGTTGAATAGCCGGTACTGGCTTTTCTCCCGGCTGGTGGTGGCGTAGACCTTGGCCGAGCGCACGATGCGCTGGTACGTGGCGTCGAAGCGCTGGGATAGCGTCTTGCTCGTGAAATTGCCGAAGGTGTCGGACGCTGCAAAGGTCGAGATGCCGCGACGATCGGCGAAGACAGTAGTGGGGAGATTGGCGATCGTGCCGGGGATCGCGCCCGCTCGGTCCGACCAGTCCTGCAGCGTCCAGTCGTCCACATTCGAGCCCTGCAGCACGCGGATACGCTCGGCGCAGAAGATCGCGAGCGCATCCCCCGGCACGATGGCGAATCCGGTGACGGCAGCGCCCACCTGGATGTCTCCCGCGCCCTGGCTTGCATCGAAGTTGTCCGGCTCGCCCGGCTTGGAGTGCAGCACGTTGCCCGCATCGAAGCCGAGAAACAGCGACTCTTGATGCGCGGTGATGTGGGTCGCGCCGGAGGGGGCCGGTACGATCGTCACCGCCTGCAGCGTGATCCGATGCGGCGTGATGCGCCCGTTGACCACATAGATCGCCTCCGGGTCGCTGGCGAATCGGTAGCGCACCGACGCCCATTGGCCGGCGCCCACATCGGCGATGCGCCCGATAAGCGACCAGCCACGCGCCAGCGGGGAGGCGTCAAGCTCGGCGCGGTACACGCCGGCATCCTCGCCGTCCGTGCGGATCGCCACCAGCGAGGGGCCGATCTGCGCGAGCAGCACGACCGGGCCATCGCCGGGCGCCGCCTGCGCGATCGATCCGGGGTTGGTGCTGAATGTCTCGCGAATGCTGTCTCTTGTGACGGCCCTCATCGTCGGCGCCAGATCCAGCACGACCGACCCGGGCAGGAAGTACGGCGTCCACTCGGCGCCGACCTCGTACTGATCCGTCGCCCGGTCGCGCTCGATCGCCACGAGAAAAGAGTCCGCATCGGCGGCCTGGAACTTACTCGCCACGACCCGCCCGCGCACCCCATTGCTGGACGTGACGAAGGTGCCGATCGGCATCGTCAGTCGCCCACTCACTGACAGTACGACAACGGCATCGGGGCTGACCGACACGTCCCCGCCCGACCATCGACGCATGCCGCCGATGCGCCGGTACCCGCCGCTTGCGATCACCTCGTAATTCAGGCTGCGCGCGATGCTGCCGGGGGCGGCATCCGATGCGCTCGATGCCTCGTCCAGCCCGCCGGCAAAGAGAATCGTCTCGACGCGGTCCATTCAGTAGGTCCGCATGATCAGCGGCACCTCGGGCGAGTAGGTGCGGCTGTAGTCGCTGCCCGGCAGGCATGCAGCCTCCAGGCGGGTCATCCATGCCTGATAGGCGGACTCGGCGCGGCTCATCAGGTCGAAGGCTTCTTCGGACTCGTGGTAGCGCACCAGCGCGCCGTGCACGATCAAGTCGTGGAAGTCGGCAGGGATCAGCGGCTCGTCGTCATCGAGGCGCAGCGTGGTCGGGCGCAGCACGCACTCGGCGCGCAGCAGCCAGTCCTCGTCGCGTACCGACGCGAAATGGATCACGCCGGCTGGGTCGATCGCGAATTGCGTGGGCAGGTCGGTCGTCACAGCCGGGCCTTGCGCATTGATCAGCCGGCGCATGCTTGCCCAGCTCATCGCCACCAGCTGCCGGCGCTCGACCTCGTCGCGGGCGAATACCGCGTGCGCGCTGATGCGCTCGACATCACTGCCGGTGTCGCGCGGGTCGATGCGATCAGCACCCGGTGGTACGTCCATGTCGATGTCGACCGATCGGTATGTCCAGTCGGTCCACTCGGATTCGACCAGCAAGCACGCCTCCTGCACGAAGTCGGCGATCTGCGCCAGACGCCCTGTGGCGCCCTGTAGCGTGTCGGGGGCGCCTCGGTTGGCCCCGGCCACGCCTGCGCGTCTGACGACCTCCTGACAGAGCGCGAGGTAGGTCATGCGTCGTCGGCGGTCGCCAGCTTCTCGCGCAGCAGGTAGCCTTCCAGCTCCCACAGCTTGCCGCGAGCATTGGCGCGGGCGATCTTCTCCCCTAGCTCCTTGTCGAAATTCTCCGGGCTGGCGCACGCGCTGATGCCGGTCACCGTGAAGCCATTGCGGACCTTCAGGGCGCACACGGTCAGCACGCCATGCAGCACCGCGAATTCGGCCACGGCGCCATCGGCCAGCTCGTCGATCAGCGCCGGGGTCAAGCGTGGCGCGGTCAGGCCCTTGTCCTGAATCTCCTGCTCTACGTCGGTTTCGTTACTCATCTCTCAGCCCTCGTCAGTTGCGTGCATCGTGTCCACGAGCGCCAGCACCTCGGCCCGCTTCAGGTTGGATTTGACATCGACATCATGCGACTCGATGTACTCGGTCACTTCCGGCACGGTGTACTCCGACAGCGCATCGGCCGCCGTGGTCTCGCTCAATGCGCGCACGAGCAAGTCCTGCTTGATGTCGTTGCCCATGAGGATCTTCATCACCTCGCCCAGCGTCAGGCCCTCGGCGGCCTCTCGGCGCAGCGTGGCAAGCTCGTTGTCATCGACCACGCCATCCTCGCGGGCCTCGACCTGCTCGGTGGCCTCGCACGGCTCGCCGTTGCGGTCCAGGTACTCATCGCCCCGGACGTACACCGCCTCGCCCATCGCCGGCGACATCTGCGCGTAGCCTTCCATCATCAGCCGCTTTCGTGTCGCGGCCTGACGGATCTGGCGCTCGGCGAATTGCTCGCTCGACAGGCTCACGTCTCGTCCCCCGTCACCGACATGGCCTCGCACCCGGCCGAGCCCGGCCGATACTCGTTACGAGCCCCTTCCGACTTCCATCGATAGCCCACCAGCGGCTCGCGCTCGACGATGCCGGTCTTCAGGCTGCCCGACGTGGCCGCGCTCTTGCCCGTGAACCGGATCTCGCCGTACTCCGTGCCATCCTCGATCCGTACGCTGTCTCGCTGCATTTCTCATGTGTCCCATGTAGACGGGGCCGACGCGAATGGCCGGCCCCGCTGATCACCTCCTAGACCTGCCGGTTTAGACGAAGCGGTACGTCTTGCCCTTGGACTTGACTGTGGTCTTGGCGTTGGCTTTCGGCCGCTCGCCCTGACCGTGGCCTTGACCCATGCTCTCCAGGCTATTCTTGATCTGGTAGTGCTCGGACAGACCGGACGCCAGACTCGGCCCCTTGGTCTGACCCATCGGGCCCTCCGGTCGGCCGTGCTTCATCCACTCGCTTTCTTTTGCGTCACTCATCGCTCATGTGCTCCTGTGGTGGTGGGGGATCAGACGGATGTCCAGTGGACGCATCGCGCATCCGCTGCATCCAGGCGAGCCGGTGCGAAGCCGAGCAGCGCGTACCACGCGACACCCTTGCCGCGACCGTAGTCGTCGGGGATCTTGCCGCGAATCTCCTCGGGCAGTACGCAGCCTTCCACGACCACGTCATCGCCGAAGAAGAACGCCTCGTCGCCGTTGTTGCCGGTGAAGTCGCCCGATGCGGCCACGTTGGTCTGCTCGACGAAGCGTACGCCTGCGTGGCGCCCCTTCTCGCCGTTGCGGATCATCTGGAAGCCATCAGCGGTGTACTGCTGGATGTTTTCCAGATTCTTCTCGACCACCCGGTACGTGGTGGGTCGGGCGATGCAGTAGTAGTCGCCGTGGCTGTGGGTCGGGATGTTGCGCTCACGCATCTGGAGGGCGATCTCCTTGACGTGGTCGGTGGTCAGGGCGGCACCATTGGCAGCGGCGGGCGTGCCGTTTTCGGTGATCGTGATGGCGGTCGCACTGTTGCCACCCTGCGGCACCACTTTCAACGGGGTCTTCCTGAATTGCAGGTACGCGTCGTAGTCGAAGGTCTGAGCCGCATCGCGCTCCATCGCCTTCTTGATGATCTCGTACACGGGGTGCGCGGACAGGTCATCCAGCTTGCCGCTGTAGGGCACGCTGTTGCCGTACTCGGTCACCGTCAGGGTGCCTTGCTTGGCCTGCAGGCGCGTGGACGGCATGCGCTCGGTTTCGAGCAGTGCACGGCCTTGCGTCTCGACATCGCCGTACACATTCCAGTGGAACATGGCGCCCTTGCCCGTCCCCGACATCGTCGGCTCGGGCAGCTCGCAGAATTGACGGTACCGGCAGCGTGCCTGCACCAGAATCCGCAGCTTGTCGGACAGGTTGTCCGAGTACATGTAGCCACCGATTTCATCGGCGACCCAGAGCTGGCCGGCTCCCTCGGCGGGCGCGTTGGCGCCCAGATCAGCCAGTGTTGGCATGTGTCATTCGTTTCCTATGTCGGATGGGGGTATCAACCGCTGCCGCGAGATGCGCGCATGCGATTCAGCGTTGACTGCGTGTCCCGCTGCTGCGGGGGTGCGGTCAGGGGCGCGCGGGCAGACGGGGCCACGGCGGCGGATGCCGCATGAGCCTGCTTGCCCGGCGCGCGCTGCGACAGGGGAGGAGGGGCGACGGGGGCCGGTGCGAATCTCGCCAAGTGCTCGCGTGTCAGGCGGACCGCCTCGCTGATATTCTCAGACGGATTGGTCATGCCCGATTCGGCAAGCTGCGCCGAGTAGTCGTTAGCCATCTGCCGGGTAAACGGGTCATCGAGGATCGCCTTGGACGCGGGGTCTTCCGATACCCGTGCCTGCGCCTGCCGGACTTCGAGTTGCTGCAAGACCTGCTCGGTCGTGCGCGATGCAATCTCGTCCGGGTTGACGCTCGGTGACTCTCTCGACAGCCGCTCGGCAATGGCTCGCCGTGCCTCTGTGCCCTTCTCATCGCCATCGAAGATCATCGAATTGATCATCTCCTCGGTGATGCCCTGCCGGCCGTCCGTTGGGGATGGGCCGTGCTGTGCAGCGTCCTGGGATGGCTGCACCCGAGTCACGCCTGACTCGGTCAATTGACGTCTCGCCGCTGCCGCCTCTTCCAGCCGCTTCGAGCCCGTCTTGTATTTTTGTGCGTTGGCGATCAGATCCGCCAGCGACTCTTCCTGCTCGGTGCCGTCCACCTTCTGCACCACGTACAGCGAGCCATCCTCGCGACGGCGCACGTAGTCGGGCAGCGCCTCGGGGGCCGGTGCGACAGGCTCGGGTGCGACCTGCTCGGGCGCGGTGCGCTTCTCGGGCGCAAACTGCCCATTCTCGGCACGGCTGCGGCGCGAGCGTGCATTCAGCGCCTCACGACGCTGGTCCGATACCGACAGCTCGGGCGCGGGCAGCTCGGCGACAGGCGGCACGACCGGTGTCTGCTCGGCAGGGGCGGGCGCGCTGGGCTGTACCGGCGTATTCAGCGCCTCGGCTTGGCGGATCTGTGCCGATTCCTGCTCGGCCTGGCCTTGCTCTGCGCCCTCGTGGGTGGCAGTGTCCATGAATAGATTCCAGCATGGGGAAGGGGCCGCGTCTCACGACGCGGTGGTGCTCGGGTACTACACGGGCGGCTCGGTGTCCTCTTGCTTGAGCCGCTCGTGCATGGTGTTGATGTAGTGCCTGAAGTAACGCGTCGCGCTGATCACCGATCGGGCGTGATCATGCTCATGCGGCACACCTGATTCGATCAGCACCTCGATGGCTGACTTTTCGTCCTCTTCTGCCCACTGTAGGAGCAGTTTGAAGGCGCGGGTAGTGGAAAACGCAGCGAATTCCTCGGCCACCTGCCGCTCCTCGCGCTCCTGCAGGATATGGCGCTGCGCTGCGGGATCGTCGTCGATGGGGTCGGGGCGTGTGCCGTAGCGGTCTATCACGACAAGTACCCCCCATTGGAATCACCCCCCGATTGTACGGGCTGGGGCTGCGGCTTCATCGCCTCACGCTGCAGCATGATCTCCCCGTCGAGCAGCTTCTGCTGACGTGCCGACTCGGCGTTGAGCCCGGCGATCTCGCGCGTGGTCGAGTCCTGCATCAGCGCGATCTCCTCGCGTGACTGGAGCGCTGCCTGCTCATCCATCGCATTCTGCTCGCCCTGCTGGATGCGACTCTCGGCATCGATCTGCATCTTCGCCATCGCGATCTCGTATTGCTGCTGCGCACGGGTCGCATCAGCCTGCAATCGCTCGGCGTCCAGCTGCATGCGCTGCATGGCGATCTGGCCGTCCTGCTCCATCTTCGCCTGCATGACCTGCGCCTTCATGTCTTCGGCCTCCTGCTGCATCGCGGCCTGCTCGGCGACAGGGTCCGGTGCGGGCTGGGCATTCGGATCGGGCTGGATGATGAAGCGATCGCCATTGTCGAATCCCAAGGAGCCCGCCATCTCGCGGTACAGCTCCGGACCGTTCGGCTCCAGACCCAGTGCCGCCCCGGACTGCCCCAGCGCCTGCAGCCGCTCGAATCTCCGCGTCGGGTTGGTCGCATCCACACCCACCGATACGCTCAGCGTCACCGGTGCGCTCATGATCTCCTCGGTGGGCATGCCGAGCCCGTATTCGGCGGCCAACTCCATCTGCTCGGCTGCCAAGGCGATGACCGTCTCGTCGCTCTCGAATGCCTGCTGCAGCGCCAACAGGTCTTGCAGCACCGGCTCGTACCAGGTCGTCGCGAAGACCTCCAGGTGGTACTCCGTGATGACGTTGGCATCGGCTGCGATCAGCTCCATGCCGGCCGCCGTCTCGCTCATGCGGCGGTTGGTGTTGACGGACGATTGCGAGAAGCTGCCCGCCATCTCGTCGAAGGCGGCGTTGGTGCTCTCCTCCTCGCGCCAGCTCGACGCGGTCACGTCATTGGTCTGGATCTCCTTGACCGACGAGTTGACGTCGTTGACCGAGATCGACCCGCCCGGCACGTTGCGCATCAGCGCGGGCATGTCGACGCGGCCGTTGCGGCTCACCAGATAGCGTTTGTTGAGCGCGAGCGCGACGTTGTCCTTTCGATCGTTGCGCGTGTGGTTGACGTCCGCCTGCAGCCCCATCAAGTGCTCGGCGGTCGATTGCGGCACCGCGCGGTGGCTCTCGATATTCATCGCGCCCATGCGGTACAGGCGCCTACCCTGCGGGTTGATGTCCTTCAACCGCGCGGGAGCGGTCAGCAGGTGATCGGTGCCGAGCGAGTACCACGTGTAGTCGATGCCCTCGCGGCGCACGATAAGCCGGTACACGTAGACGATCCGATGCAGCGGTACGGTTTCGTTGTCGTCCGGGGCGCCTCGATTGCTCTCGCGTGCCGACTGCAGGCTGTCGGGCGTGCGGGCAGCGGTGGCGATGGCCGACCAGGAGGCCGGGCGCCACTCGGGCGGCTCCTCCCCAACGGGCCGCATGCGCTCCATCACGCGCGCCACCGTCATCGGCATGATCTCGATCAGGTACTCCGAATCGGCCAACGGGTCGCACCAGTCCGCCGAGGCTTGCCATCTCAGGTGTTCGATCGGGATCAGCGTCACGGTGGGCTGATCGGCGATGACCTCGCCGTCCGAGTCCACACGGTAGTCCCAGCCTTGGCGGCTGATGCACACGCCCTGCACGAAGCAATCCTGGATTGCCCCGATCGCGGTCTGAAACCACTTGATGCTGTGCTTGAGCCGGTGCTCGAGCAGCTTGTGGTGCAGCGCTGCCCCTGCGACCTGCGCCGGGTCGTCCTGGCTGCGTGGCTCGACGAAGGTGGCCTCGCGCGTGCTGAAGAAGGCGGCAGCACCAGCGGCCTCGGTGCGCAGCGCCACGGAGCGCGTACGGGGCACGAAAAGGCGCGAGCGGTGCTTGTAGGTCGGGCTGTGGTACTTCGAGCCTGCCGGGTGGCGCGACTGGAAGTTGGCTAGGTTGGTCTCGATCTGTCGCCTGACATTGCTGTCGAGGTAGTGCGTCGAGTCCACAAGGCACTGCTCGGATAGCTGCAGGAGCGCCCCTATGCCGCCCAGCACCGCAAACGGATCATCAGACGGCGCCTGCTCCACGGTCGGGTCACCGCTCGCCCCATTCGCCCCGTCGGCCGGGTCCGTCCCGTCCGACAGGTTGTACGACAGCCCTACCGCATCCCCGTGGCGCATCAGTGGCGCGCGTGCAGCTCGCCGCGCGTGTCGCGGTACAGGTGGGCGGCGACATCAGCCAGCGGCGTCTTGCGCTCGCGAGACAGGCCGAAGCGCTCCAGGATCTCGCCGCAGGCGGCCCGGATCATGCGCGTGCGTCCGCTGACCTGCTGGATGCGCTCGGTGGAAAACATCCAGCCCTCGGTCGTCGCAAGCCCCGGCACGTCACAGATCATCTCGATCATCGAGCCATCGGCCGTGGCTCGCACGCCCCACGCGTACCACGGGTACTCGCGCTGCGCTATGCCTGCGATGTCGGCGCACAGAGCGCGGATCAGGACCGGGTCGGCCGTGCGGTATTGTTTCGCCATACGACCACTGTAGGAGCGGTTTGTGGCGTGTGTTGCGGGCATGAAAAGGCCCGTAGTGAATCGTCAGCTAGTCGTCATCGCAAGGAAACGCCTGCAGCAGCGCGAAGAAGACCACATCCACGCCCAGTCGGTCGCGCCCCGCAGGATGGTCGCGCAGATTCTTCGCCACCACGTCCGTGACCTGCGCAGCCGTCTTGCCCTCCAGGCACAGCGCGTCGCCCGCCGTGCCGATGCCGGTTAGCCCATCGACCAGCCCGACGACGTAGCCCATGCACTGTGCACGGTCGCTGTTGTAGCCCGGCTCGGCAGGGGTAGTGCCGCACCATCCGTGCAGGTCGTTACCGTTGTAGAAAGATGCATCGGCCGTGCCCGCCAGCAGGGCGAGGGATGCGAGGGCGAGGGGTAGGGGCTTCATGATGGAGCTACCACGCAGCAGCGCGCCATGTGCGCGCGCAGACGCGTGAAATCCATATTCATCGCCGCCTTGCGAAACGCCTCGTGAATGGCTTGATCCCTGTCCGCTTGCCTCATTACCGGCTGATCGTCCCATACCTTCCACTCAAATGTTCCATCCGGCATCAGCGCCACCCGGACACGATGCCACTCCGGCACCGCACGCACCGGCATCAGCGAGTCAGCCCGCACGATCGCAGGCGCTGCAGCCATGACAAGGCCAGCGGCGCCGAGTCGGATGAAGCCCCGTCGGGTTAGGGTGCTCATGATGGCTCCCAATCCCCCGCCACCACCACGCTGGCAGGCGTCACAGGCTCCACGTACGGCAGCACGGTGGGCGCCACGTACGGTGCGATCGGTGCGGCCGCTCGCGGGGCCTCGTCGCGAAACTCCCGCCCGTTGCTGAAGCGATAGGACGGGGATACGTTGCGGAAGTCCTCGCCTTCGGCGCGCATGGCGTCGTCCAGGTAGAAGGTGCGTGTCATGTGTCTCTCCTGTTTGGTTGGTCCATTCGCTCTTGCACGAGCGCGGTAATTGACATGCGGCGCCGCCTTGCCTCGGCCTTCCAGCGTTGTTTCGTGCCAGCCGGCAGCAGCAGTTGCAGCCGATCGCCCGTGTCACGCAACGGCGGGCCGTCTCCGCGTCGGCCGTCCTTGGTCGGGTCTGCTGCTTGTCCTCGGGGCATCAGGCGGGCGCCTCGGCAAAGGCATCTAGCGTAGCGAATCGTATTCCAGACTCCCAGCAATTACGGCAAAGCACGCGGTCTCCGCCGCGCTCGAAGCGCCATCCGTCCGCGCGTGCGTCCTTGCGCGCATCGGCTTCGGTCTGTACCAGTCCGTTGCTTGTCCACTTTTCCGTGCCACCGTGACGTCGTAATGCACGTGCCTCGCAGTTGTCGCTGGCATCGCAGTAGAGGTCCATGTGGTAGCAGCCGGCGATCACCGCATTTCCTCCAAATCGCCACCCCAGACCAGCGGGACGCGCTCGCGCTCCGGCCAGTCATTTCCAGCTGCCTGCGTCTCTCGTGCTTCTTCGTGGTCTTGCTTTTCGTTGCCGCGCTCGCAGTGGCAGAAGTGCAGCGAAGGTGATGCCCCGTCGCAGTAATCGCCGCGATCTCCGATCAGTCCGGTTTCGTGGCAGCACTCGCAGGGATAGTCGTTTGCATTGTCGTGCGTCGTGGCAGTCATCGTGTCGGCGGTCTCGCGTGTGAAGTGGAGCGCGTCCGTGCGCCGGGTCGTTGGCGATGCCGTGGGGCATCAGTCGTGCGCCTCGTCGAACGCGTACGCGACAGCGCTCGTGTGGTCGTACAGCGCGCCGGCGATCTCGCCCGCCGTGTACTGCCGGTCCTCCAACAAATCGCCGTAGTCGCTCGCGTCCCAGTCGTACCCGTGCACGTCGACCTCGTCGTCCTGCTCGTGGATCGTGACGATGGGCGCGATGCCTAAAGCGTGGGCGGCGGCGAGGCGATGCGAGCCCTCGATCGCCATCAAGTAGTCACTGCAGTCGACGGCCTCGATCGTCGGCGCACCCAGGTCGCGCATCTCGGCGATGATGGCCGCGAGCTTGTCGGCGTCGGGGTGGTGGATTGCGTAGATCGTGTGCATGGCGGCGTCTCGTGTGTGAGTTGGGGTGCGTCCGTGCGCCGGGGCGGGTCAGGCGATCCCGAGCACGAGGTAGCTCGTCCCGTGCTCGTCGTCCATCTCGACCGCGAGATAGCCGAGATCGGCAGCGATGCGACCGCGCAGACGCTGCAGCTCCCACGACGTCGCGGCGAACTCATCCGCGAAACTGCGCGTGCCGATGCGCCCGACGAAGTCGTCAGCGTCCGGCGTGTCGCTCGTGACAGCGTCGTACAGCTCGTCGAGCAGGTCGGCGTCATCCGCGCCCGTCTCGCGCTGCAGCGTCGCCCGGATCGCCTCGTGATCGGCCTGTGCCAGATCGAATGACGAAGCGATGCGGTCAGCCGGCACGTCAATCTCGAAAACACTCGGCGCATGGGACAGGGCGATGTCACGCTCGGTTCCGGCGAAGATGCCGTCAAACAGTCCGCCATTGATCATGCCGGTGCGGATCGCGGGCAGTGAGTGCTCGTGCGTGCCGTGGTAGAGAGTGATCATGGCGGCGTTTCCAGGTGGTTGGCCGCTGCTGCGACCTTGGTAACTAGATTACACACCACGTATCGACATGTCCACCACTTTCTGCAGCTTATTTTACGCCCCGCCTCAGTACACCTCCTCGAAGGCTTCGGGCTCGTAGCTGCCTTTCTCGAATCGATACCGCTCGGGCGGCACGAAGCCCTGCGCGGCCTGCCTGAGCGCATCCGACCCGTTGGACGCCCAGTTGTGCAGCGGCTTCTGGCTGTACACGTCCTGCCCCTCGTTGTACTCGCGGCGGTAGTTGGCGAGCGCCTTGAGCCCGTCCGCGCACCCCTGCCGATCGATCCAGCACGTCGCCAGGAACTCGCGCGTGACGTCGATGCCGTCCTCGATGAACTGCACGCGCGGCACCACCTGTATCGGGCTGATGCCCGCCTCCTCGAACATCTCCTTGCGGCTGGCGTTGTTGAGGCTCAATTGACGCACCTCGACGTCGTGCGGCATGTAGTGATCGGCGTACCCGATGCGCTTGACCTTGGCCCACTCGCGCATCTCCTTGGCCCACCACGAGATCGACTTGAACCGATCCTCCTTGTAGCCGATCAGCCGCCGCTCCATGCCCACGCTCTGCATCATCCACGCCGCCGTGGCATCGGACCTGCCCAGATCCCAGAACGTGTAGACCGGCAGGCGCGGCTCGATCGGCACGCCGCATATCCGGCCGTCCTCGTACATCTGCGCGATCTCGTCGCCATAGATCGCGCCCACCACCTCGATCACGTCCCAGCGGCCCTCCAGCAGCGCCTTGCGCTCCATCTCGGGCAGCATCTTCAGGCGCTTCTCGTAACCGGTGCCAGCCAGATAGGCGTTGTCGCTGATGCGCGACGGGATGAATCGGCGCGTCCACGGCTCACCGTCCATGTCGATCACGTTGGTGGACGCCTGCCCGTCATCCGGGATCAGCCATCGATCGCGCACCCACTCATGCCCGAAGCCGCCAGGGTTGCACGTGGCGCGCACGTAGAGATTCAGCCGATTCGTGCCCGAGCGCAGCCGCGACTGCATGTACTCGTAACCCACATCGGTCGGGTGCTGCGTCAGCTCGTCGAAGGCGATGTACTGAAATTCTGAGCCTTGATAACGGAATCGATCGGCGGGGCGCTCGAGGTAGCGATACCGGATCTTGGCACCGGACGGAAAGGTCCACGTCTTGTGGGTTTCGTTGAACTTGGCGCCGGGGCTGATCTGCGTGTACAGCGCCGCCGATCGCTCGATCAGCTGCTCCAGCTCGGCGTAGGTGCGGCGGAAGATGATCGCGCTGTATGTTGAGACCTCGATCGCGCCCTGAGCCAGCCCGAGCGCATCGATAATCAGCGCATCCGACTTGCCCCCTCCGGCCGCACCGCCGAATAGCACCTCCGGCTCGTCAGCGGCCAGGAACTCCCGTTGCTTGGGCGATGCCTGCCAGACGTGGCGCGGCTCGATCACACGCTTCCCTTGGCCGGCACCTCGATCACACGCACCTCGGTAGCACCGTTGAGCGTCGTGACGTTCTCCGTCTTCTCGATCCACATGGACAAGCGCTTGCCCAGCAGCTCCAACCCCTTGTTGACGTCGCTGAATTTCTCGGCGTTGCGAGCGGCCTCGACGTTGGCTATCAGGCCGGCCAGCACGAAGTCAGCAGTCAACGATGCGGCTGACAGACGGTCGGCCTCCTGCCTGTCAATCTCCTGCCGCACTTCAGGTTTGCTCAAGTTCTCGTGACCGATAGCGTGGGCCGTGTCCTCGCTGTATCCGGCCGCCTTGGCTGCGCGTGTGGCGTTCGCATCAATGCAGTATTCCGCAACGAAGCGGCGCTGCTTGACGGTCAGCTTGCCCTCGCTCATGGGTACCGACGCTCGCGCACGAACTCGGGAAAGTTCGCGCTGCTGCATCGGTACATCATGCCGCTGAGCGAAAGCCCGCAAGCCTCGCCTGCTTTGCGCGCCGAATCGTACTCAACGCCACCGACGATCCAACGATAGCTGCACCGGCGGTTTGCCATCTGCTGATCATGAGTCGCCCAACGACAATTTCCCGGCTCGTAGTCGCCGTCTATATCGGGGAATCGGTCTAGGGTCTTCCCTTCGGGGCGCTCGCCCATGTCGGACAAAAACGCCTTGAAGCCATCGCGCCCCGACCACCGCTCGCAGACCTGTATGCCCCGGCCGCCGTAGTGCTCGAATGACCAAGTGTTCGGGTTTCGGACGCGATCATGCATGTGGCTCCACGAGCGATACGCCCGTGTATGACGCGTGCCGCGAGTTTCAGAGCCTGTGGCCCCGTGCTTCCTGAATCGGTTGCCCACTCTCTCGCGGTGAAGGCATCCGCAAGACTGAGATTGGCCGCTGCGGACGATGTTTGTGTCCACGATCGAGACTGTGCCGCACTCGCACCGGAAGAGTGCTTGACGCTTCTTCACGCCACCCGGCGTGGTCTTCGACTCTACATCGAACTGATAGGTCCATCGGCCGAAACGCTGGCCGAACTCCAGTATGATCGCTGCGGGCATTGTCGCGTTCCTCGTATGTTCGCGTCGGTGCTTGTCGTACCCGAGCGCGGTCCCTGCAAGGATCGCGTTCGGCCTATTGCATTGTACTGGATACGCGGCCAGCCCGAGGGCTGTACTACCCATCGTAGTTTGCCGCCGCATACCGCGCCGCCGCCTCCACCATGCTCAAGAGCAGGCCCGTGTCCAGCCCGGCCCGATAGACGAGATTCTCGATCGCCCCTCGCGGCTCCGATGCCTCGATCTCCGCCCACGTGCGCAGGGGCGGCATGACAGGCTTTTCCCCACCACGCACCACAGCCGCTACAGGCGCGCTCAGGGTCGGCAGTGGCGTTGTGCCCTGCCCATGCCCCACCCCCTGCTCGAAAGCGCCTTGCAGCACGTCCGACAGCACATCGCGCGCATCGCGCCTGTCCACGGTATCGGCGAGCATCGCGTACAGCGGTTCGCATTCCTCGCCCGGCTTGATCGTCGGGCCTGTGATGACTTGCATGTGATCCTCCAAGGGTGGCGGCCGTCTGGACCGCGCCCGGATCATGATGATGGTGGGTTAGTGCGCTACGACCACTCGACGCGCAGCAAGGGGCCGGTCGTCGGGCCTGTCGCCTTGTTCATCGAATCAGCAGGGCGTGTGCCGGTGCCTGTGAAGAACAGCGCCATCGCGTTGCCCGGCACCCAGCCCGGTCGGGTGACGATCTCCTGGATGATGGCCGTCAGCGCGGAGGTGCGTTGTGCTGCTGCTGCATCCCCTGCGGCGTTCCAGTTCGGCACCGACCACGAGGCGGACGCGGATGTCCTGGGGCGCGAGCTGAGGTTGCCGGCTGCGAGCGTGAAGAGCCCTGCCGTGTCGTCGCGCTGAGCACTGATCGTCAGGTCGCACGTGCCGCTGGCCGGGGCCGCTGCGGTGAATTGCACGTAGGCATTCGTGATGTTGGCGCCCTGCGGGATCTGCAGCGCCGGGAAGCGAATACCCACGATAGTCGGGTCCGGGCCTTCCGAGCCGAGATCCAGATCCGAGCTGGCAATCGACATCGCGCCCGTGGAGATGGTCTCTTCGGCGTCATCCCCATCCGGGTCATTCACGCCCGATCGTGCGTTGATCGAATTCGCAGCCACGGGGGCGGTGACCGTCACGGCACTGCTCTCAGGGCCAGCGGCGCTGATCTCGGGCGTGCCGTTGACCGTGCGCACCGCTTTCAGGCGATAGCGGTAGCTGCCATCGGAAAGGCCCGAATCGGTGTACGGCGATGCCGAGTCCGATACCAGGTAGGCGAAGGCCCCGCCGTCTAGGCTGCGCTCGATGTCGTACGACTCCGCATCCGCCTGCCCGGTCCAGCTCACCGTGATCGTGGTGCCGCTCACTGATGCGCTAGCACCCTGTACCGGGCCGAAGTCGCTTGCCACAGCTGTGCGCCGGATCGTCTCGGAGGCGGTACCGATGGAGACGGGCACGTCCTGATCGGCAAGTGCTGCCTCGTCTGCTGCTGGCACCGTCACGTCATAGCTCGCCCCCGTGACCGGATAGCTGAATTGCCCGACCTGCAGTGCCGTGGCACCACCTGTCGAGCCTGTGATCTGTAGCGTCATCGTGTCATGGTCCTGGTCGCCTCACGGCGATCGATAGGGAGCGTGTCAGGCGTCGACCCAGTCGCCCTCAACCTCTATTGTAGGGTCGGGTTGCGGCTCGGGGGGCGGCGGTGTATTTGTCCAGTCTGCCCCCTGTAGCGTGATCGTCGCCGGCTCAGGCTCGGCAGGCGGATCGGGCTCGGGTGCCGGTGTCGTCGTCCAGTCCGCGCCCTGCAGTGCGATCGACGCAGGGTCCGGCGTCGGGTTAGCAGGATCGACAGGCTCTGCCGTCCAGTCCGTGCCCTGAATGGCTATGCTTGCCGGATCGGCATCGACCACGAGCGGCCAGTCCGCCTCGATCGTGAATTCGTTGCCGATGGACACGACACTCTTCAGGTCGCCGACAAATTCAAGCAGATCCCCGGTGATGGCGTAGTCAATGCCGTACCCACCAACCCGGTCGCCTGCATTGTGCGCGATCAGCGTCGAGTCCTGCGGATCGACCACGACGCATGGCAGCCGGTAGCCGTTGTCGATCACATCCTGCGTGGCGACGAATCGGCGGGTCTCCGCGCTCGGCTGCGGATCGACAGGTGGGTCAATCGGTGGACCGATCGGCGGCACCACTACCGGGCGAATCACCTCGATGTCGCGCGCCGACGAGTACCACACCCCCGACCCGTAGCGATAGCGCACGCGCACAAGGATCGCGGCATTCGGCACCACGAAAGACTCGAGCGTGTACTGGAAAGACCGCTTCGACTGCTGGCCCGACGACAGGACCAGATCGGGCGACACGGCCAGCACCGCGCCGGTCTCATCGAATACCGTGACCTGGAATCGGTCGCACGGCACACCCCCCGTATCCCAGGCGACGACGACCGGCCCGCTATCGCCCGCCACGTCATCCAGCGTGATCGGTGCGACGGGACGGATAGCGAATCGTGTACGCAGCCCGACACCACCTGCGCGGTTGCGCTCACGAGAGCGGCCGGTATTGGCGGGTCCGTAGCTCAAGGTGGCGTCTCGTCCGTGAATGCGCGCGTGATCAGAATCACGTCGAAGTCGGTCGTTGCCGGCCAGAATCCGAGGCATTCGTGATGCACGCGCCCGATGACGCCTTGGGCCTGCGGGTACTCGCTGGCAAGGATCTTCCAGTCGTAGAAGCGCTGTATGCCTTTTGCCCGGTTATTGCCCTTGACGCTTTTTCGCACGTCACCGTACTCGGCATCGACATCAGGCATCCAGCCGTTTTCGTGGATCGCGTGCCACTGCATGTCCTCGTACTCGCAGACGTAGGCCGGGAATCGCTTGGTGAATGACCCGCTGATCGTGACGTCTCCCGCCCCATCGACCTCGACGCGGTCTAGATGGAAGTCCGTCACGACCGGCTGATACGCGCGTTGATATTCTCGGAGCCCCAGCATCACGCCCCCGAAGGCCGGCAGCGCGACGAGGCTCAGCAGCAGCACGAAAAGGGCTGTGCCGCGCTTGTTACCCGCCAACAGCATTGAGCCCTCCCTGCATGATGAAAGACATCACGCCCCCCGCGATGCCGGTGATGATCAGCCACATGATGCGCGACAGCGTCTGCTCAATCTTGTCGAAGCGCGCGGTTGCATGCACGGTGCGCAGGTCATTCAGGGCGAGCGCCTGCGCCTGGGCGGTTGTCACCTCCTCTAGTCTGCGCACACGGCCCGCCAGCTCTTGCATGCGCGAATCTGCATCAGTCATACGCCATTGTAGGAGCGGGATCGCGCGACGACGCAAGCCTATCCATCACGCCGGCACTGTCCACACCGCCGCTCCGGAACCGCTGTAGCCCGTCAGGCCGTACTCGGTGCCATCGATCGTGCCGATCGTCATGCACGTCGCAAGATCCCCGACGCGCGAACGGTAGTCGTCGGTCGCGATCTGCGTCGCGTCACTTGCGGACGTGGCACTCGCGAAGTCGTCCCAGCGCAGCAGGTCGGACAATCCGGGGCCGCGTACATGCGCGTACGCCCGGCCGGCTGAATCGACCGCCACCTGGCACGGCGTCGTGATGCCGCTGATGGTGACGACATCGGCCGAGGTTGAGGCGTTGGCGATCTTGTGCAGGCCATTCTCGTCCGAGTAGATCAGCACGTCCGCCGCTTCGAGATAGTCGATCCGGCCAACGCGCACTTCCTGATCCGTGCCGAGGCTGGATGCGATTTTCGTCCAGTCCACGCCCCCGTTCAGGCTGCGCCACAGCTGGCCGTCAATGAGTTGGATGCCAAAGATCACGCTGCCGTCACTCGCGCCTCGGATGTCGCGCTCGCTCTTGCGATTCGCCGATACCAGTCCGCTCGTCGGGCCGCTGCTCTGTACTTGCCATGTCCCCCACGAGTCACTGGCGAGCGTGTAATCGGAGTAGACGAAGCCCAGCCCGTCCGCCCAGCCGACGAAGCGGTGAGTGCCATCGCCTCTATCCCAGCCGAAAACGCCACCGACACGCGGCACACCGGTCGCCTCTGTCGAGCCCTGTCCGCGAAAGTCGTCAGCGAAGCCGGTCGATACCCAGCCATCGGTGACGCTCGTGCCGCGCCGGTAGTAGATATCCCCGCCCGGGTCGAAGGCGTCGCGATCGGATGTAGCCGAGAAGACGACGACGTTGTCCGTACCTGATCCTGCCGACCACAGCCCCCACCCATCCGAGATGCCCGACACGGACAGCTCGTGCAGCTCGTCCGTGAGCAGGCCATCTGCTTCGATGCCGCTGACGTTGTGATCGGCCATCGTGAGCCACGCCGTGCCGTTGCCGTCGATGTGCGATGCGGCCATCGACACCATCGACAGCCCTTCGTTGTCGGACTCGTACGTGATCGCGCTGGCCGAGCCGGCGAAGTTCGTCGTGCGGTACAGCGACAGCGCGAGCGACAGGTGCAACGTGTTGCCGGTCGGATCGCTCGGGTCGAAAGCGAGGCAGTTGGTGCCGACGAGATCCGGGCCGGAGCCTGCCGAGGCGCCAAGCACGCGATTTGCCGGCGACAGGTACGTGGACCCAAGTTGCAACACGGCCTCGGTCGGTGTCGCGTTGTCCCAAGTGGCAGCCGTCGCATTGCTCACGTCGGTGTGCCGGTAGATCCATTCTTCCGGGCCGTCCGGGTTGATCATGCCCAGCGCTGCCATGTCGCCCTGCACCGCGACCGCGATCCAGCGCGTCGTGCCGCCCGACGCACCCGTGCCGCTGTTCTGCGACGGCGTCACGTCCAGCGTCGAACCGTCGCTGCGGATCAGTAGCACACCGTCCTCGTGGCCTGCGCAGAGCAGCCCGTCGTCGTCGAGAATCGCGGCGTCCTCGAATCGATCCCACGCGGCCGGCGAGATGCGTGTCGCGGCTGCCCCGGCGTGCGGTGCGTCGATGCGCTGCATGCCCTGCGTGTGCGTGCATACCTCCAGACTGCCGGGCGAGATGACGATGGCGTGCTCGCGGTGCGAGAACCCCCGGCACGACTCGTCGGGCAGCGCGATGATGCCGTCGTCCGTGCTCGTGGTCCGGTTGTACCGGCCGACACCCTTCTCCGTGCAGTAGTAGACGAGGTCACGGCCTTTGTCGTACGTGACCATCCACCCAACCGGCCTGGGGCGCGGGCCGCTGTCCCCGTCGCTCAACCGGTTGGCCCCGACGTACAACCCGCTGACCAGCTCCACGGCCGCGCCGGTGGCGATGTCGATCTCCTGCAGCACGCCTGCGCTCGTCCCGTTGCCCGCGATCTGGAACAGCTTCCCATCGTCCGTCGCGCAGCCGCCTGCGACCTGCCGGCTCGCGTTGTCGCCCAGCGTCGGCAGGTAGCGCCAGCCCTGCGACCCAGTGCGGTGTCGCGTGCCGCCGACGTCTGCGAAGGCGGCGAGGGTGTTGCCGTCCGGCGAGAACGCGATGGCATTGTGCGTGCCGCCGCCGTCTTGCCGCAGCTCGTGCATCACGAACGCGCTGACGGGCGTGGGCGGGCTGGACGCGCCGAGCGGCAGCCGTGAGCCGTTGGATAGAACGATGCTGAGAAAGATACTCACGTTGCCAGAATGATGTCGGTCGCAAGGCCGAATGCCCATTCTCGACCGGGCGAAATGTGCGCCGCTGCCGCCGCTTGATCGACGCTGCCAGAAAGCGCCGCGACCTGACCAACGAGCGCCATCGCTTCCTCCGTCGTGATCGTCACCCACGTATCCACGCGCCGCTGCGCGTAGCCGCCGCCGATTGTCGTCGCCACCGCCCCGTCCGGCGGCGGACTGCCGAGCATGGCCGTGCGGTCGGAGATGCTGTTCGCGACGAACAGCACGCGCTTCGGGACTTCCAGCGCGTCGATCCGGGCGAGTGTCGCGGCGTCGAGCGCGGTGGTGGATGCGGTGCCGGTAGCGGTGGCGCGGATGGGGGTGGTGAAGGTGATCACGCCCTGCCCCCTGCCGGCTGTCGATTATCGGCTGCGGGCGGCTTCTCGGGCGGCTTCTCCGACTGCGGCGCGGGGCCGAGCCAGAGCGTGCCGTCAGCGAGCGTGCGGGCAGCGGGCGGCGCGGGAGATGATGCAGAGCGCTCCGGCATCAGGCGGCCGTCCTCTCATCAATCCACCCTGGCGTGCTTCCGCCTGCGCCATCGCTCACCGCGCCCCAGTAGTAGCGCGCCGTCGTCGGCTTGCCAGCGGGCGCAGACATCCCTGTCACGTGTAGCCGCTCGCCAGTCTGTCCGGGCACATCGCTGATCGCCGCGACCAATGCTGCGCTGCCGTACGCCTCGCCGGCAGCAGACACTGAATGCACCTTGAGCGACGTGCCGCCACCGGACAGCTCGCGGCGAAGGTGAGCGAGTCGCACCGCCTCCCAAGTGTACTCCTGATAGATCGGGTAACACGGGAATCGAATGCGGTGCAGCTTGTCGGGCGTGTGCGGTGCGATGCCGCCCGCGTAGACCAGCCGAGGCGACCCACCCGGATCTCTCACGTAGCGTGCGGGGCCGGTATCGGCCGGATCGACTTCCCCTGTCGGGACGTACAGGCCGGCCGGCTGGATGTACCAGAAGCTCGCCTCGCTGATGGTCCCGTACGGCTCGACAGCCGTGCCATTTCCGGAGGCGCGCGTCACAGCCTCCTCCGCGACGGAGAAATTGTAGGGATTCGCGCCGTTGATGTGCGAAAGGGCGAGCATCTCTATCGGCACCATGTACGACGACCCGTCAAGCACGAAACTCTTGTTCGTCGCCGCCCGGAAAAATGCCGGGTCGTTGTACCCTCGACCGATGATTCGTCGACCGGACGCATCACTACCAGACTGGCCGAATGTGTGCGAGTAGTAGGCCGCGTTCAGCACGCCGCCATCGCGGTCGACCATTATCTGTCCGGGGTCCAGTATCGAGACCTCGTTTATAAATGAACCCTCGCCGTCAAGACCGGGAACGCGCTCGCAAATGCGTTCGAGCTGCGGAATGCGGAAGCGAGGCCAGCGGCTACGCTCCCAGTCATCAATCGATTTCTCGCCGCGTGCTATCGGATCGTCGATGAGTGAAAACACGTTTCCGTCATCGACGATTCCCGCGAGCGCCTTTGCCCGATCGTAGGGCAGCGCCCCATCATAACCACGTTCGATCAGCACGCCGTGCTGGTGCGTGGCGTTCGTGTCGACGCCGACGTACCAATCCCCGTCCCACGTAATCCGGTACTCGTGGACATGGCTGACGTCGGTGGACGTGAGAATCACCTCGCCCACCTCTCCATCGCGGAGCTGACGGGCCTGCTCGTCCGTCATCTGCGTGGGCAAGATGTGCCCGTGCGAGTCGGACGCCTGAATCGTGACGATCGGCGCGAGCTGATGGACCGATGAAGGAGCCATCGTGCCCACCTTGCACGTCATCATCCGAGCATTCAGATATGCGATCTTCTCGATGCCGCCTTCAATGTAGCGCTTCGCGACCGGGCCGAACGGCAGATTCTCTGTCAGCTCCTTGCCGCCTGTCGCCGCGAGCCGTGCCGCCTTATCGTACTGCGCGTGGAGGTCGTCAACGCTATCGGAATGACGAAAGCTGTCGCCTGCGTCTCGAAGCTCGCCATCCGTTTTTTCCCACCACAGCTCAAGATAAGCAAGGTGCATTTCAACCTGCTCGGGGTGGTCCTCGAAAATCCGACTGAACGCTCGCATCTGAGTGTCGTCTGTCAGATTCACGTCGTTGCCGGAGAGCCCGAGAGGCTTTGACGCGATGCTTGCGGGCACCTCGGGCGGGCGGGTGTACTCCGTTCCGAGAGTGTCTTCATCGGCCGGAACCGATCTGCGCCAGCGATAATCCTGATGCCTTGACGCGTAGGGCCAGCCGTTGACGATGACCGAGAATTCAGCGAGACCGCACATCAGCATGTAGTTGCTGTGGTCGTGCAGGTTCAGCGCGGCGTAAGCACCGTCGTGCTTTCGAGTCGCCGGGTCGAGCGGGGTGTTGGTGTTGTACTGTCGCGACGCGAAAACACCCGATGCGCCCATCGACCTGAGCACCAGAGACATGGCCTCGAAGCCACTCGCATCAGCAAGATCACCGGCCGATAATCTCTCCGCGAGTAGGCTCGGATGATCGACGTCCGGGTCGCCTGCGCGCAGTACGCTAGGATCGGTGTGCGTGCTCATTTTCTCACCCAGTTGAGTTGTCCGTTGACGGCTCGCTCAACTAGCGCAACGCCGGATGTCGGGTAGTGGTCCGGCGCGTTATCGCCCCAGGTTCCGTTCATGAACCGCTGCTCGTGTCCTTCCGGGAGCGCTGACAGCGGCCCCGTGACGCGAGCCATAGCGGCATTGAAAGCGGCAGAGCTGCGCAAATCGGCTTCTTCTAGATCAACCAGAGGGTATGCAGGGTCGAACAGGTTCAAAGCGCTCATCATCAAGCCCCAGATTCAACGAGAACGGCGACACCGAGCCCTTCAAGCGTCGTGATGTCAGACTGCGACGAGATCGGCGGCGGCGGGTTGCTTCCTCTCAGGTCGATCTGCTTTTCGTTACGCCAGGTCGTCGTGTCACGCGCGAGCGTCGATAGCACGGCGCCGACAAACGCCTCGCTTGTCGGCGCGACCTTGACAACAACCTGTCGCATAGACGGTCGCCAAGTAGTGTCTACGAGGCTCGCTTGCATAGTGTCGCCAATAAGGAAAAGCACCTCCAGCAACGGAAGCGGCGCAAAGGCCGACAATTCCATCTCGATCGTCATATCTTGGCCGATCACATAGAGCGTCCTGAGAGCGATTAATGGCGAGAACGCTGCGGAGTCGCCAGCGATCGCCATCTTGTGCCCAGCGATGTAGACATTGGCCAGCAACACGAGCGGTGACAGTGCGTCAGTGACGCCTGTCAACCTCATTGCGTGACCGCTGATGTGCAGGCTCGTCAGGAGAACGAGGGGCGAGAGTGCGGCCAAGGGACCGGTCAGATCCATCGAGTGACCAGCCAGCTTAAGGTTGACGAGCGACGTGAGCGGAGAGAGAACAGACAAATCGAACGACCATGTCGCGTCGTCAATCTTCAGGTGGGTGATGCGAACATCAATCGCCGTCCTGATTCGCACCAGCCCACTCGTAGGTGCGCCGAAGCTCTGCACGTGGCTTGCTCCTGATGAAATCGTCACGATCGACCCGTCGGGGTACTCTGCGGTGTAGTCCGATCCGTCTGATGTGGTGATGCTGTGCGGAAGGTCAGCGGCATCCGTGAACCGAAGATTCACGACATCCGATCGCGGATATTGCGCGAAGACTTGCTCACGCAAGGCTGCCCCTACGGCTTCAGCTACAAAGAACTGACTACCTCGCCGGTATAAATCGACGCTCGTCCCATCCAAATTCATGACGAGACCGTCAGCGACGCCTTCGGTCGTGTACCCGGCAACAGGGGCGATCACTACCGGATTCGGCCCGCGTCGCAGGACTCGAACGCCTCGCAGATCAGGAACGTCGCCTCCGAGCGGGAGCGTCACAGCGCCCGAAATGGTGTCAGCGAGGTACGTCCGATTGCCGACCAGCGTGCGCGCTAACGCGTCGCTCTCGCTGTTGACAACGATTACCGGACGCTGAGTCGCATCCGCCAGCTCCTGCTGTGTGACGCCATCCGGCACGACATCCAGCACCAGATCCCACCCCGACCCGTCGCCGCGCGGATGCGCTTCGCCGCCGTACAAGTCGAACGGCAGGTTGAGAATGTCACCCGCGCCGTTCGGATCACCTGTCTCACCTTGCGACGTCAGCGTGCCGGCCGGCGCTTCGATGCGCGCGGCCAGCGGCCCGTTGCGCACGAATCGGATCGTCGGGCTTGTCGCTGTCGGAAGCCCAAGGGTGATCGCGTGGTACGGCACGCTGTCCGCATCGACCGGCAGGCCAGCGACGGCAGGCGTCTCGATCAGGATGCTCGATGCGTCGACAGGGATGGCGTCGCCGTTGCTGATCGTGGCGCGCCTGACGCCGGCAGCGCTGCCCGACACCAGCACCCACTCCAGCGCGCTCCCTGAAGCCCCCACACGCGCCCGCGTCCAGACCTGCGCCTGCAGCACCTGAGCACCGACAGCCGCCCCAGGATCGACGAAGACGGCGACGAAGCTGTAACCGGCACGCGCGTCGGGGTTGTTACTCTTGCCGCTCGATACGGCCGCTGCGAGCGACGCGGTGCTGTAGTAGCTGCCGTCGTACTTGATGCCACCGACAGCGGCCGTGATCGCTACATCGCGCGCTGACGCCTCGGCCGTTACCGCGTCCGTGACGGACTGACTGGTAGCCGCGCCGTTGATCGCCGTCTGCAGGTTATCGAGCGCCGATTGCAGCCCCGACACGCCACCGATCGCTAGACTCCCCAGCGCGGCCGTCAGCGCATCGACATCACTCTGCGACGCGCCACCGCCAAGCGTTGCGATCCACGCATTGACCGACGCGCCCGGATTCGCCGACAGATAAGCATCGAATGCCGCCGCCAGCCCGATGAGCGAGCTGGCAAGGCGGAAGGTGGACGGGTCGGATACGTCCAGCCCGTCTGCAGATTTGCGCAGGTAATTCGCGTCGACGACGATGCCCATCTAGCTGTGCTCGCGTGCTGGAATGTTGATCATCAGGTGCCCGACTCGTCCGAGCAGACCGTCATCGTGCCGGCCGTGATGACGCCTTCGTCGATCAGCCGCTGCGTCTCGGCCTCGATGTCCTCGCACGACTCGACCTCGGCGACCGGCTGAATCACGTAGAGCGTGGCGGCCGTGGCGCAGGTCGTGGCAATGCCGAGCAGCACGATGACGAGCACGCCGATGATGAGCGCGGTGCGCATGATCCGGCGCTTCTTCGATGCGCTCGCGGTGCCGTCGCGTACCTCCTGCACGTCAACGCCGAGCCCTTCCAGGTCGTCGCGCAGGCCATCGGCGGCTCGCTCGCGGGCGTCATCATAGGCGCCAGCTGCGCGTTGCTTCAGGTCGGTCATGCGGATGTGTCCTCGGGGTCGTCCAGGTTGATGTCGGGTATCAGCCGCCACGGCTCGACAGGCTCGATGGTCGGGTCGGGCATGGGCTCTACGGCCTCGACGGGTGCCGGAGCGGTGTCGGACTCGGCAACCGGTGCGCGCACGGTCAGCGTCGGCACAGCGGCGTCCAGTGCGGCCTTGGCCGGCGCTCGTCGTGCGGCGCGCAGCTCGTCCTGCCGGGCGATGATCGCGGCCAGCTCCTCGCGCGCCACCTTCTCGGATTGGCTCGCCTCGAATATCTTGCTCTGCACCGACTGCCGACGCGCGGCCTCGCCCGATTCGAGCGATACGCGCCGGGCCGATGCGCGAGCCAGCTCGGCGGTGGCTTCGTGCTCGAGCAGGGACAGGCGACTGGGGCGGCTTTCCGTCGGGATGTATCGCAGGAATTCAGTCATCGCGGCGGCCACTCGGCAGCGGGATAGCCGTAGCCATCCGTGGATGGGGCGACGAGATACTGGTCACCCGGTTGATGGTCCATCACGCGAAACGACCGGCTCGGACTCGACACCGTGCCGATCTCCTGCCAGCCGTCGCGATTGCTGCCGACGTAGACCGTGTGCCGGGTCGCGGTGCGGCCGTTGTGGGGGTGCGACCACACCAGGTGCGCGGTCTGCTCGCCGGTGTAGTCGGTGCTGATGTAGACCTGCGCATTGATCGCCAGATCCGTCGTGCGCACGGTCTCGGCGTGCGCGATCGGCAGGGCCAGAGCAAGGATCAGGGCAAGGATGTGTCGGTGCATGTACCCACTGTAGGAGCGGGATTCGGGATGTGTGGGCAAATCAGGCGGGCACGCCGTCCAGTACGCTCGGGCCGCGCGGGTAGTGCTTTCGGTCAAGCTCGACGTGAAAGAAATCCCAGCCCCAGTCAATCCCGCCGGACGTGACCGGGATGCCCAGCTCCTCGGAGCCTTCGCGCAGGATCGTCAGCACTTCCCGGTACATGTCCAGCTCACGCTCGGTCGCGCCCATGCTGGCCTTGCCGGTTTTCGGATCGATGATGTAGAAGTCGACGGCAGCGGCCGGGCGCTCAAGATGCCGGCTGTCCATCGTGCGTGACTGGCCGCCTTCGACGTACCCGCGCTGCTCCTCGACGCTGCGGATCGTCTCGCCGATCGTCAGGTCGTACGGGCTTCGCGGCAGAAGCCAGTCGAAGAGATCCTGCAACTCCTGGCGCGCATGGGAAAGCCGTTGCGTCGAGCGCGCCCCCCATTGCCAGCCCTGCGTCGCCGCGACGCCCTGCGCCCTGCCCGGCACCACGATCCCGTCCAGCCGTTGCAGCGGCGCGTCATGCGATCGAAGATCATCACGCTGGACCTCCGGGGCTGCACGGTTGCCGGTTACCCACCCCGCTGCAGCGCCCAACGCCTGCCCGGCCGGACCGCCGATAGCCGGCGCGACCTTCTCCAGCCCCCGGCTTCCGATGTAGAGCCCCAGCAGGGTCGCCGTCAGATCGAAGAGCGTGCGCCCGTACGCCATCCACAGCGCCCAGGTGGCGAGCAAGCTCCACACCGCGTCGCTCGTCTCGCTGTAGACCATGCCGATCAGCAGCAGCACCGAGCCTGCCACGTGGATCAGGATGCACCAGCCGAGCAGGCGAGCCAGCCACGGGCGCCACGATGCGGCAGCCACGGCGATGATGGCATCGGCGCGGTGCTTCCACTGCGCGGTCTCCTGCCGGGACTGGCCGTACTCGCTGATCGGCTTGGCTGCACCGCCGAGCAATCCGCCGAGCCAATTCATCTACTCGGCCGGGCAGTACAGGTCGACGAGCTTCTGCACCTGCACCCGACGCTCATCATCCGTCAGCGGGTAGGCGTCGCCATTCACGACCGGGTAGACCGCGCCGTACGGGTCGGTTTCGTACGTGACCGTCACCGGCTCGGGCGTCGCCGCGCACCCCGACAGCAGCATCAGCGCCGCCATGCTCCAGCGCATCATTTCGGCCTCCTCCCCGCATTCATCCGAGCCAGCCCATTCCGGCGCTCGCGCTCGACCATCCGGCGAAACGCCAGCGCCTTCGGGGTATCCCCGCGAGCGCACGCCCGATGGAACTCCACAAACTCGACAGGATCACCGCGAGTCCACCCCGATGCGTTGAGCTCCGGGATCGACCAGCGGTGCAACCCTGCCGCCTCCAGACCGTCCGGGTCCAGTGCTGCCATGCGCTACGTCCTCTCGACGTTGCCGTGCGGATCTTTACATGATCCGTGTGAGTATGGTACGGGCTGGGAGGGTGGATAGTGCTGGCGTTGTTGTCAGGGTGGCAATGACGCCCCGCTCGACGGCGAGCCAACAGAACGCAGCTTTGTCACGGTCGCCTTCTTCGGTCGAGCCTTCCGCTTCTCGCGCGCCGCCTTGCGCGCCTTGATGGCCGGTGCTCGCTCGCGCTTGAGCTTGTGATACAGGTCCAGCGCGTTGTCGTGCTCAGGCTCGCGCCCCACAAAATAGAAGCGCGGGTTGATGATGTAGTGCCCTCGCTCCAGCTTCACGAGGATTTCTACTCCGCCCAGCTCGACCGGCTCGGCAAGGCGCGTGATCGCATTCTGCACCGAAGCCTTCGACACGCCGAACCTCTGCATGATCGACGCCTTCCGCCCGTCATCCATGCGGAACCGCGTCGTGCCTTGCGCGATGGCGCGATCAACGAAGTACAGGGCCAGCTTCAAGTCGAAGAGGCGGTCCATCCGCATGATGACCTCGTCGAAGTGCGGGAAGTGCTTCACCCATTCGCCGGGCTCTGACGCCAGCTTTTCTTTCAGCGACTCAAGGCGACGCTTTCGAGCGGATCGCCTTACGACGGGGTCCGCACCGTGCTGGACATTCCATCGCGGCTGAGCGCTGGCGATCAGCAGCTTTTCGTGCGCCAGCGCGGATTCGTGGGAGTCGTGTCGGTCGATCTCGATACGCGACACCTCCCCATACCAGCCTGACAGGTACGCATGGTCGGTAACGCGGCGCAACGCATTCGACGACATCCCGACGTACAGGCACTGCCCATCGGAGTTGTAAGCACGATAGGTCTCGTGTCCGGTATGATTTCGTCCAGCCATATCGATCTCCAGATCGTTGATGGTCAGGGTCGGATCACGGTGTAGAAGCACCGTCCGGCCCGCTTTCATTATACCTCGCTGCACGCGCGATCAGGCCCGGCAATCCCTCGCCGGGGCCGTGTCAGGCAAGCCGTAGCGTCGCCCCCGAAGGGCGAAAGCGCAGGCGGGAGCGATCAGCCCACCATCGCCGCCCACGCCGCCCGCTTCCGCGCATCCCGTCGCAGCCGCCGTACCTCCGCCTTGCTCATCGACGTGAGGTGCCAGCCGTTGCAGCACGAGCAGGTGTAGGGGCGTAGCTTGCAGCCGGCCGAGTCGGCGGCACGCTGGGCATCGGCGCGGCTGGGGTAGGACACTTTCCGGGCGCAGGCGGCTTCACTTGCCACGGCGCACCTCCCATCTCAGTTGCGCCCGCATCGCCGAGGCCATCGCGTCCAGCTCATCAATCGTCCAGTGCGGCATCTCGTGCGGCCCTTCCAGCCAGTCGACGGCATCCTGCCCCCATCGCTCGACCAGGGCGGCACGATGCTCGACCGGGCGACCGCTGCCCCCGACGTTGCAGTATCGCGAGCACTGACGGCTGGCGTTCTCGCGCCTGAATCTCAGCTCAGGATGCGCGCCGGTCGTGAGCCAGTGCCCACAATCGTACTTCACGTCCGCCGTGGTCCCGCATGTCGCGCACGGCCGGTCGCGATCCTGATGCCTCACCAGTGCGTTGAAGGCTTTCTGACAGAGCCGCGTCGCCCGCTTCTTGTCGTGGACCTGCGCCGTCAGTCGCCCCCGCTTCGGCAGCATCGGCGCGACCGCCTTCGCCACGGCCTTGCGCTTGGCCCGCTCGATCGCGCACGCCACCCCGCACACGCGCTCGCCGGGCCGGGTGCGCGTGAATGCCTCCTCGCAGATCAGGCACCGGGCGGGGCGTGTGCTGATGCGGGCGAGTGGCTTGCCGCGCGAGGGGGTCACAGCCACCACCACAGGAAGCGGCGGCACGGGCGTAGCGCGTTGACGTGCCACCACTCGTACTCGCGTCCGAAGAGGTCGTACGAGCAGCGTGCGGCGCCGTCCTCGTCGATCCGCTCTACCACCATGCACTGCCCGCCCGACTTCGGCCGCACCACGTCACCCGCCTTGATGCTCATACCCCACATCCCCGCACCAGCACCGGCGTCCACAGCCACAGAGCCGAGCCCGTCACAACGGCAAGCCCTGCCACCACCGCCACCCACACGGGCGGCAGGGCGTCGTTGGCACGCTGGACAGGCGTAGGCTCGGGCAGCAGTGCTGGCGGCCTCAGATCGACGCACACGCGCGATCGGATCAGCAGCGCCTCGATCTCGTGCACCGGCATCGTCCTCGGCGCGCTCATCGGCTGATCAACCAGACGATCAATCCAGCCACGACGTAGCACGGCACCGCGATCAGAAACCCGTTGACGATGCCCGCGACAGCCCGCATGCCATCGTCCTCGTGCCGTCGCTTGCGTCGCTGCTCGGCCGCTTCCCACTGCGCTCGTCCCTGCTGCTCGCTCATGCGCCCACCGCCCGGCCATTCGTGGCCGAGTAGTGCTCCCGAGCGATGGACGCCTTCGATGCCGCGCTAGGGTACTTCGACTGTCGCCGCCACGAGTGCAGCGTCTCCACTGCCGTGCCGATCCGTGTCGCCGCCTCCAGCTCGCCGAAGTGCGCCACGATCTCGGCCAGCTTTCCCAGCGTGTCACCGGGCGCCATGTCGGCCTCGAGACGCTGCCGTGCCGCTGCCGCCTCTTGCTCCGGGTGCTCATTCCAGCCCGACACTGTGCGATCCCCGACCGTGACGGACCAACGGCGCAGCTTGTGCCGGCGCCTGAGCGTGGATTCGCTCGGCAGTGGCGTGGCCGCCTTCGGTCGGTGAATCGGCGTGATCTTGCTGTCGTAGCCGGTGCCGGCTCGGCGTGGCGTGCTCATGAATCGAATCCCACAAGTTGATTGATGATGTCGTCCAGCCCGTCGCGGGTCTGGTCGCCGCCCAGCAGTGCAAGCGCCTTGTCGATCAGGTCGCTGTAGATCGTCTCGGCCAGCCGCTGACTGCATTTGCTGTAGCTCAGCGATTGCGCGACCATGCGGATGTCACCGCGCCCGGTCACATCCACGGTGTAGTGCCCGGCCAGGATCACCATCTCGTCTCGGTGGCGTTTCCTGGATTGTGTGATCTCGGTGCCTTCGTAGATAGCGCGCTTGGCCGGCAGCACGTCGTACAGGTAGGCCAGCAGCGCGAAGAGCTTTCGATGAAATTGTCCGTTGCGCAGTTGCTTCATCGTGCAGCCGATAAGCCGGCCGATCGGCAGTCCGGCCAGCTCGTCGGCGTCGTGCTGCGTGGCCGGCCGGAAAGCGCCGTCGGCCGTGCGGATCATCATGGCGTCGATGCTCACGGCGTCGACTCCCACGCCCTGCCCATCAGCACACGCGTCGGGTCCACCTCGATCACCTCGCACAGCCGCACGAGAAGATCCGCGCGCGGAAAGCTCTCGCCGGCCTCCCATTTTGCAAGCGTGCCGACGCTGATGCCTGCGCGATCCGCCGTCATCGGTTGCGTCATCCGCATGCGCGCCCGGTACATCCTGAGCCTGTCGCCCACCTCGCGGCGTAGCTGCTCGCATGGCGCGCTCATGCCGAGCCCGCGCCGGCAGCGGCCACGGGCGCCGACACACCGGTCAGCAGCCACACCAGATCAAGCGCCGGGAATGCAGCCATGATCCCGAGCAGCATCCGTGCATCCGGCACGCTCTCTCCTCGCTCGATGCGCCCGATGGTGGATGGCGCGATGCAGGCGCGGCGCGACAGATGCAGGCGGCTCAGCCTGTGGCGCTCACGCTCGTGACGCAGGCGACGGCCGATCGACTGGCCGACGATGGCGCGATGCTCCGCCGTGATGGCGGCTCGCTGGCTCTTCTCAGCGCTCATGATTCACCCCGGCGGTTATCAGCATCCGCATCGACCACCGAGCGCAGCCGATAGCGGCTGTGATCGTGCCAGTAGTCGTCACACGTGGCCGGGTCTCGCTCTGCGTAGCTCTGCATGTAGCGGTCAGGCGGCAGCAGGTAGCGCAGGCACGATTCACGTCGCGGGCAGGTGGTCTCAGCGCACATTGCGATGTCAGGCACAGGCCGCCTCCTGTCGGTTGATCAGCCGGCCGTTCACGCGTGGCTCCCGATGCGGACCTGATACCCGGCGAGCGTCGGGTGCTCGTAGCGCGACACGTCGCAGCACCCGAAGCTGTGCCCCGCCTCCATCCATCCGATCCAGTCGTCCTCGTCGG
>Ga0209831_1000149_pt1 | contig 61724 bp, 47 predicted proteins | sample Maine_Asex4_meta_FD_187451 | JGI IMG/M metagenome (GOLD analysis project Ga0209831, IMG submission 187451) | Marine algal microbial communities from Maine, USA - Maine_Asex4_metaG (SPAdes) (version 2) | ecosystem: Host-associated > Algae > Red algae > Unclassified | place: Maine, USA | collected... | reverse complement strand
TCCGACGGTGGTGTTGGTGTCGGTCGTGGGGCTCCCATGTGGCGGTCGGTCGCGTTTTGGCGCGAATGCCCTGGGGGTGTTCGCGCCAATCCGACGGTGGTGTTGGTGTCGGTCGTGGGGATCCCATGCGGCGGTCGGTCGCGGTTTGGCGCGAATGCCCTGGGGGTGTTCGCGCCAAATTGCGTGTGACGAAGCACACGGCTTGGGTGTGAGGCACCGCACAGATAGGCCCAGCCAGTTCGATGACAATGCACTGACTCCGAGAGAAGAGGTGTGCCTCCGTGGCCATTCCAACTGGAACTCAGTTCCCGCAAATCGATCCGAATGAACGCAAAAAGCGAATGGGCTTCGTTGCGCTTCTCCTCGTGGTCGTGGCCGGTCTTGCTGCAAGCGCCGGACTAGTACTGGTCAACCGTGGCGACGACACCGCAATCGCTGCCTACACCGTGACGGACACGCCTCAAGCCCAGCCAGTGTTCGAAGAGCGCGGCGCCCGCGGCGATGATCCGTTCTTTCCACTGGAACGCCAAGTCGATCAATATCGCGCCAAGGTCGAGTCAGACTCCGGTGCATCACTAACCGAGTTCGAAGTCGCAGCCCTCGACGAGAGCGTGAAGACCGGTCTCTTCGGCGGAACTGAGGAAAACACGTGTGACCCCGAACGCCTGATCTCGTTCTTGTATGCCAACCCTGACCTCGGCGAGGTGTGGGCTGGCGTGCACAACATCGAGTTCAGCGAGATCGCCGACTACGTGCGCAGCCTCGACATTCGCATCCTGGCCGAGGACTCCAATGTCTTAAACCACGGCTTTGACCCGACGACCGGCGGCGCCTACGAAATCGACACCATCCTCGAAGCTGGCACCGCAGTCTTGGTCGACGCCGACGGCGTTATTCGCACCCGGTGCTACTGCGGCAACCCCGTCAAACCAAAACCACCCCAAGCCATGCCGCCTCGGTGCGTGGTCTATGGAGCGCAGGTCTTCACCGTGCCAGGCGGCGACGCTCGCCGAGACGGCGCACCAACTGACGTTGTGCTGACCGGAAACCAAGCAGCTGTCAACGGCGGCACGTGGGTCGAAATCTCCTGGGGTGCTGGCGAAGACCAGACAGGTTGGACACAAAGCATCAACCTGCGCAACCACTACTGCCCTCCAGCCGCCGATGCAGGTATGTGTCCCGGTCCTGGTGTGGTCGACGTTTATGCCGACCCCAACACATCGGCCAAGGTCGGCGAGCTCAACGGCACCATCAACGGTGCCGACGCCTCGACCGAAATCGCTGCTCCAATTTCCCGAGTCGGCGGACCCGGCGGTGTCGTGGTCGAAAACGGTTTTGTACTGATTCGCTTCATTCAACCAAGCCCGTCGCTGCAGAACAGCGCCTGGGTTCAGGTCAACCAGCTCGATGCTGATGACTGCAAGCCAATCGCTCACTGCATCAACACCGAAGGCCCCGCCAAAGCGCGGGCCGGTGGTCTCGACGTTCGACCTGCGGGCGTCTACAAGGTTGAGTTCACCGGTCACTTCACCGCCGACCGATCGAGCACCGAGGTTCGCTTCCTCGACGGTGGGGCTAAAGGCTGGATCACCAACTTCTACACGGCGCTTCCGTGGACCGACTGCGAAGATGATCCAGGAATCAAACCCGTCGTCAAGTGCGTGCGCAATGCCCCGGGCACCGACCTGGTGACGCGGGTCGCCACGCCGTCTGAGCTGGCCGACATTGTCGCCAACGTCCGGAATGTGCCGGTCACGTTGGTCGGCGACTTGACGCCAACCAACGGCCGAGTCGAGATCCAGGCCGGGCCAGGCGGACCCATTGGCTGGATCGAGGTTGCCCACCTTGCCGACAACGACAAGTACTGCACGCCGACACCGGCGTGCTTAGGAACCAGCGGAGCTGTTTGGTCGATCTATAAAGACCAAGGCGTGCAGCTACCCGGCACTCCAGGCGACCCGTCGTTTATTGACGTGTGGGATGCCAGCGCGGTCGACATCAATTCCGGTGAGTTTCACATACTGATCGAGATCAATGGTCAGACTGGCTGGCTCAACTTCGACGATGTCATCATCCCCGATGATCGCACGTGCGGTGAGCCGGTTGGAGCTGCATGCCCCAGTATCAACGGCAACCTCGGCGCTACCGCCGAGGAGAAGGTTGGCGGCATAGCCGAAGAAGCTGGCATCATCGACAATGAAGCGGTCCAAGGTGTTCTTCGAGAATCGGTCCAAGGCACCAGCGGTGCCTGCTGTCTCAGCAAGGCCGTCTTCGACAGCGATGCAGCCGACAACGAACAAGCCGTGGCCGTCCCAACCGTGGTCACACTGACCGGCACCACCAACGCCGCTGGCACGTGGTTCGAAATCGGCTCGGTGTATCCCGGCAAGTGGGCGCCAGCGGTCAACTTCATCGATCCCGCAGCCTGCAAGCCAACTCCCCCCGACAACTGCGGTACTTTCGTCCCCGGCACAGTCGACGTGCCCTACGATGCCTGCTGTATCAACTCCAAGGTGGTCGACGTCGACGGCAGGAGCATGGAAATCAACCCGGCACAGTTCGCCGAGTACGTGCGCACTGTGTCTACGTTCGACACCTTCATCTACGAGATGACGCTGTTCCCTGAGGGGACGACCATCTTCGCAGCGCCGAGCAACATCATCGGTGGCGACGGTTGCGAGGCTCCGACGCCAGTCGAATGCCCAATCGTCGATGGCCAGAGCTCACAAGTCCAATCCAATGAGGCTGGCGTGACCACCTGTTGCGCCAACGCCAGTCTTGATGGCATCACCGTCGTGACCTTGCAAGGCGAGGTCGACGAAGGTAACGGCGATGACCCAACGATATTCGAATACCTGACCGTCGATCACGGCTATCAGCCCTACGAGGTCTTTGTCTCAGCGGATAGCTGCGCCGACCTCGACACAGTTGCCTGTCCTGCGATCAATGGCCAGGATTCGACCGTCAGCGCACCGAACGCTGCGGTCGTGCGGTGCTGCGTCGGAACCGAGAGGCTCGGCCAGCTGGTCGTGACCCTCGAGGGCACCGTGGACTACGGCAGCGGCGATGATCCATCGAACTTCGAGTATCTCACCGTGGGCAATGGCTTCCTGCCTGGCGAAGTCTTCGTGACTGCGGCCAACTGCGTTGACGAGGCTCCGGCATCGCCGGGGTTACCGCCTGCTCCTGCACCTGATCCTGCGCCACTGGCTCCCGCAGCCGACAACGAACCAGCCGACAACGAACCAGTCGACTCGTGTGCGAGCGATCGTGACAACGATGGCGTCTGTGATGCCGACGACAATTGCCCTTCGGTCGGCAACGCCAATCAGCGCAACACGTTCGGCGATCAGCGAGGCGACGCCTGCGAGCAGCGCCCGGCGTGCGATGGCATCGGCGACGCTGACAACGACGGTGTATGCGACCGCGATGACAACTGCCCTCAGGTGTCAAACGCCGGTCAGACGAACAGCAACCAGACGCCCGAAGGCGACGCTTGCGATACGAGCGAGCCAGCCGATCCGTGCGCTGGCAATGGCGATCGCGATGGCGACGGCATCTGCAATGCTGACGACAACTGCCCTCGGTTGGCGAACCCGAACCAAGAAGACACCTTCGGCGGCCCTGAAGGCGACGTCTGCGAAGAGCTGAACCAATGCGACGCCGACAAGGACGACGACGGCGTATGCGACAACACCGACAACTGCGTTGGTGTGCCCAATGCAGACCAGCGCGACAGCTACGGCGACAAGCGCGGCGACGCCTGCGAAGAGAAGTGTCCCGCAGAGCGCGTCGCTGGCAACGAGTGCTGTAAAGAGGGAACGGGTGCCTACAAGGGGGAGTGCTACCAGCGCTGTTCCAACGGCAAAGACCTCGACCTTCAACGCAACGGCTGTCTCATCACGTGCCGGGACGGAACGACTGTCCCTCAAGGCACCGAATGTCCTCCGCTGTGCCCGGTTGAGCGTCAGAACCCCGATACCAATCAGTGCTGCAAAGAAGGCACCGAGTACTACCACGGTGCGTGCTACCAGATGTGTGGCGTCGATGCTCCCGACCTGGGCGACGGCTGCGGTCCATGCCGGGCTCGCGGGGGCGACCAAGACGGCGACAAGATCTGTGACCGAGACGACAACTGTGTCGACGTGTCCAACTTCAAACAGAGCGACAAAGACGGAGACCGCATCGGCGACGTCTGCGACAAGCAGTAACGCCATCCGGGAAGGCTCACACAGCACTTAGTGCGGGTGCTGTGTGGGCTCGATCGGTATCCGTCGACCAGGTGTTTCCAATTGTGCATTGGTGGTCGTGCTTGGACTCGTCACGACATCACCGCATCGCGGCAGTAGCGATCGTGCGGGATGGAGCAGTACTGCTGTGTCATCGTCATCCTGATCGCAGGTGTATCCAAACGTGTAGGACGTTCCGGGGGCCACATCGTGGGGAATCGCCAATCGATGCACTGGTTCGAGAGGTCCGAGAGGAACTTGGAATCCGAATCGACGAGACGCAAGCGGTCAGCGTTACTCGGCGCTTACCAAAGAAAGATCTCGACATCGAGATCTGGGCGGTCGCAGCCTGGCGGCGAGGTCATCAATGTTGCACCCACAGAGCACGCCGCAATCAGCTGGTTCACGATCCCCGAACTCGACAGTCTCAAGCTCGCCGATCCGGATGTGGCCGTAGTTTGCAAGCGAGCAGATGAACTCCTTCGCCCGCAACCGGCCGACGAACAAGAGCTCCATGGTGAGAACGTGAACGGTGTCATGCGAGTCAAAGCCATGGTGCAACGCAACGCAGGGCCGTGGACGCCCACAGTTCACTGAGCTGCCGCACTATCAACGCACGTCGATGAAGGCCACGCCCACACATGGGATCAAGGAGCCAAACACCTGCGAGCCAAATCGACCTTTAAGTTCGCCTGCTCGACCACAGATAGCGGCGGGCTAGCCGGGTGTCGCCGATGACACCGCGCTTGTGTCGTCTTCGATACAGAGGAGTGGTCCCTATTGGCCGAGAATGGAATCCAGCGGCCCGGCAATCAGACCGGCCCCCAGCACATCGGAGAAACCCATGGACAAGAACGTTTGGCAAAAGTTGAGCAAAGGTCAGCAGATCGCAGCCGCAGGTGGTGTGACTGCGTTGATCGCCGGCTTTCTGCCGTGGTACGTACTCAAGGAACAATTCGTCGACAGCCTGTCGTTCAAAGGCACCGAGTTCACCTTTGGATGGATGGGTCTTGTACTTCTGCTCGCTGCCGCTGGTCTGACGATCGCCCCGGCGTTCGACAAGAACATCGGCAACGACCAGATCCGCGGCGAGCAGATTGCCATCGTGGCTGCCGGTCTCGGAACCATTCTCTGGCTCGTGCGAATCGTGCAGGTGCCGGCGCTTTTCTTCGGAGCCATGGGTCGAGGCTTTGGCCTATTCGTCGCCGGCGCCGCAGCTGCCGCCGTCGTTGCTGGCGTGGTCATGACGATGAAGGAAAAAGGCATCGCCATGCCGAAGATGGACAACCTCAAGTCGATCAAAGACGGCGTCACTCCAACCTCGACGCCAACCGACCAAACCAACACTACGGTCTTCTAACAACAACCCCCGGAGACAACTTCTGAGCCGCGTCCGCTGGACGCGGCTTTGTCGCGCTCGGCCCGGTTAGCAGAAGCCGTTGTCGAGGCCCACGCTGCATTGTGCAATCAAGAGCGCGTCGGCAACGTTGATCGTGCTGTTCACATTCATGTCAGCAGCAGCGGTGTAGATGTTGGTGGCCGAAACGCCGAGCGAGCAGGTGTCCTGCCCCACGCGAAGACCGACGCTGAACTGCGAAACGATGAGTGCATCGACCACGTTGACCCGATTGTCGCAGTTTACATCGCCCTTGAGAGCAGTGTCGTTTGGCGCGCCAGGCGTGCCCGACGAGCGTGCTGGCCGCCACGATTCGGGCAGAGAGTTGTCGAGCGCCGGGTCGATGAGCGAGAGCGAAGGAACATTGCCGTCGGGTTCGGTTGGCCACGGCGCCGCATCGTCATAGGGCACCGTGTCAATGACCCCACCGACTGCATCGACAAGGGTGAGCGTCTCTCCGCCATCGTTGAGGCGCCCATCATAGGTGCCAATTGGGCCTGGCGGGCTGCCGTACTCAGAAGCGTGTGCTCCACTGGCTCCCTGCGATATTACAGTCACGTACTGGCCGGGCGCGATCACGGTGCCCGACGGGAACAAGAAGTCGATCCCCTGGCTGAAGCTGAAGCCTGACGCATTGATCGGTGCGGCCGTGGTGTTGACGATCTCGATGAACTCGGCCTCGGCTGGTGCGACCACAAGCGGGCTGGGGTTGTATTGGATCTCGCTGATGACCAAGCCCGCGCCCGGTGATTCTCCCGGATTGCCGGTGACCGAAACATCGATCACGCGTGCCTCGTTACAGGCTGGGGACCATGCTTGAAAGGTGTCTGCATCGGCGTCGTCGAAGGAACGGGCAATGATCTCGTAGCGGCCCGGGATCAGGCCAACAGGACCGCCATACTGGGTGGCGTCGGGGCTGAGCGAACCGTCGGCAAGCCGCGGGTCGCCGCCGTCGGTGCGGTAGTACACGGTGCCGCCGTTGGGATTGGCGATCGACAACACACCATTGGTCACATCGACCGAGACGGGCTCGTCGGAAGCCAGGAGCGGCCCATCAAAGTTCGACGGTGGCTTCCATGGAGCGCTGTCCGGGCGGGACGTGCCGTACACGGTGCGATCCGCGCCCGGGCTGCGGTACTCGTCGAGCAGCCAGGTGTTGCGGTCGCCGATCCAGTTGGTGAGCGATGACACGAAGGCTTGACCATTCGCGCCACCAGCATCGAGGAGTTCCTGCTGGCGAGCTTGGAGGCGAGGGGCAAAGGCCGCCTGGGTTAGTGGACCACCGTCGTAGTGAGCGCAGACAATCCGGTCCGACGCCAGGAACCGGAACTCGATGAACCGGTCGAGATCATGTGCAATGTAGTCCGGGCTCGTGTAGCCAGCCCAACCCCAACCCGAGCTATCGCCCCGGTTGTACTGGTCGTTGGCGTAGCCGAGATCCATGTCCCAGTTGAAGAAGTTGAACCGGTAATCGGCGCTGTTGCCGTTGGTGAAGTTGGTTGGGCCAGCAGTGCGGAAGTTCTTGATGTTGCGGTAATCCGACACCTTGGCCTGCCACTGAACCAGCAGATAATCGATCAGTGATTCTGGGTCGACCGACTTCGTCGCGTCGGCCCAGGACCCAAACGGGGCACCCATTGTTTCGCCGCCGAGACCGTTGGATGTGCCGCTTGCGGGTGTGACCTCGTTGGTTGACCAGGCTCGCCACAGGTCTTTGTCGATGCCGGTGTAGCTCTCCATAAAGCCGCCTTCGGGCCGCTCTTGCATGTGGCGAGCGCCCTCGTCGGTGCCGCTCTTGTAGTACTGAACAAATCGACCATGCGGCGATAGCTGTCCGGTTTCGAGCAGGGCATCGTGGGCGAAGATCTGGCGCAGGTGCGTGTCGTCGCCTTGGTTGTTGCGCAAGAAGAGTTGATCGATGTCGGTGGTGGGCTGCACGCCGTAGTAGTTGTCGCCGAACAGATCGCCGGTCAACGTCGAGTTGCCGTAGGCGCCACGGAAGAACAGTTTGTCGCTTTCGCCCGCGTCGACGCCGCCTGCACTTGCTTTCACGCCTGCGTTGGCCCATGACGGCACCAGTCCGGTCGACGGGGGCGGGATGAACTCGAAGCTGCGCGTCAATTCGTTTTCGTCGGGTGCCACAGCAAGACCGTTGGGCCAGGTGGCGACAACCGGGGCGCCGGTGTCAGGCTTGAACACATAGGTATGGGTTGAGAGGGTGCTGGCTTGACCGTTCAGTGATGCCTGCGCCTGGATGACCTGCAGATCGTTGTTGGCGGCGACGGTGATCGGACCGGTGTATTCGATGGTCGCCGCACCGTTGCCGCTGGTGTTGTAGAAGATTGTCGCACTCGAAACGCTTGGCGAGAGCGTGACGATCTGGGTCGATGCATACCAGCCGCGCTGGACACTGAAGATCACGTCAAGGACCGGATCATTAGCAACTTGGGGGGTGGGCGTGCCAGCGACCCAGCGTGCGGCGTTGTCGGCAGCGAGCGATGGATCGATCGAAACCAGACTGTCGCCGGAGCCATCGGGGGAGAGTGGCCATGGGGCAACGTCGTCGTAGATGACCTGATCGATCACCAAACCAAGTGCGTCGACAAATGTGAGGTTCTCGCCCCCATTGGCCAGCGCGCCAGCAAAATCTCCTGTAGGGGCGAAGCCGAACACGGCTTCGAAGTCGGTCGCGTCTTGGGCGAGCACCACGAATGAGTTCGCGTCGATTGAACTGCCAGGGGGAAACGTGAAGTCGATGCCGGTCAAGAATCGCCAGCCAGATACGTCGACCACAACCGAGGTCGTGTTGTGGAGTTCGATGTACTCGTGCCCTTCTTCTTGCCCGTCGGGGTTGTAGGAGATCTCTGAGATGACGACATCGTTCGCGAGTTGAGCCAGCGCCGGAGTCGTGGGAACAAGCGCGACAAAGGCCGCGATCAACGCGACGACAGCTACGAATCGTTGAGCGTGATGTAGTTGCCCGATTTTGGTCATAATGAACTATCGGCGAGAACGACTCACTTTGGAGCCTTGACATGACTGGTGAGGATCAATGCCCATGTGGAAGTGGGCAGTTATACCAGGAGCACTGCGGCAGCATTCTTGCCAGCGGGGCAGGGCTCGGGGTGCGCGCCGAAGCGCTGATGCGAGCGCGCTACAGCGCGTACGTGCGGAAGAACAAGCCATTTCTGCTTGATAGTTGGCACCCAGAGACACGCCCGGCAGACCTGACCTTCGACGATGACCTCGAGTGGCTCGGCCTTGAGATCATCGACATCGAGGCCGGCAGCGGTGTCGACATCAACGGCATCGTCGAATTCAAGGCACGGTTTCACCGTGGCGGACAGAACTTCGAACTCCACGAGCGAAGCTCGTTCACCCGAGTAGCCGGCCATTGGAAGTACGTCACCGGCACATAATCTATGACGCTCGCGCCGCGCATAGCGCGGAAAAATCGTCACAGATGCAGGGTGTAGCCGGAAAAGGTTCTAGAAGACCGACTGTTTGGCTCGGTTAGCGTTTCGGCGAAGGACGAGTCGAAAGGCGTACTACTCAGCACCCGGCGACGGTGAAGGCGACCTGGTCGGCGAGTGTGCTGTTGGCTGCGTCGCTCGGAGCGCTGAAGGTCAGGGCGATGACGTAGTCGTAATCGGGAATCAGGTAGGTGGCCGACGTGATCCCATCGCCGTTGTCGGAAGTCGCGAACATGACGTTGCCCCCTCCTATGTTGCGACTCGCAAACGTCGACGTGTCGAATCCGAGGCGTGCGATCTCTTCGGCGACTTCGCCCGGCGTGTCGTTCAGACCGAACTGGCCCGGGGTGACCGACAGCGAGTAGTTGACTACGAAGTTGTCTTGGGCCGGACCTTCGGCCCATACAACGCCGCCTTCGGCGACGAACTGTTCGAGCAGCGCAGTGGTGTCAGCAACGCTGGCGGGTCGGATGATTGCGGCGACTTCGGCTGGCGTCTGTTCGTTGAGGTTGTACCAACGCCAATCCTTCGGAGCGATTGCCATAGCCTTGGTGCTGCAATTGCCAACCCACTGACCTTCGAGGCGGTTGACCATCTGCTGGTAGATCGGCTGCTCGTCGACACGGGCGACCGGGGCACAGTTGCCACTGCCGGGAACCGCACCGTGGCCTTGTTGGGCGACGGCGACACACAGGGTCGAAGAATTGGCAGACGCGAAATCGGCCAGGGTGTAGAGGGTGCGACCGTTGTCGCCGCCAAACGAGGTCGCTGGCCACGGCCCATCCCACAGTCGCCATGCACCACCGGTGACGGCGTTGCCAGCCTTGTTCTCGTCGCCGTCGACGAGCTCGGGGATGTAGAAATGCAGGTGATAGTCAGCGGGTTCGAGTTCGGGGGTGAACCCGAGTGTGAACCAGGGAACTTCGAGCGCCCCGTTCTCTTCATCGACGGTGATTGCGCCGAATATGCATGCGACGCGTTCTTGGTCGAGCGGGCACGGCGTGGCTTGCCATGGGCTGTCGACGATGATGTCGTTGTATTCGAGCGGCAAGGAGTTCATGATCGGTAGGTCGTTCGATCCGAGCACGAACGGCTGGGGCTCGCCAGCAAACGCAAGTGCGGTCGGCTCCGGTGTTGGTTCTGGCGTTGGTTCTGGCGTTGGTTCTTCGAGCGGTTCAGGGGTTGGCTCGGGAGTGGGTTCTTCGAGCGGTTCAGGCGAGGGTTCGACGTCTTGTTCGGCTACGCCGTCGTCGACAGGTGCCGCGGCGGCGACAGTCGAGGTCGGAAGGGGTTGGCTCGCGAGTCCGGTCTCGCCTGAGTCGCCGCTGAGCAACATGAAGGCAACAACCGCAGCGATGATCGCAGCTGCGATTCCGCCGATCAGCATCAAGTTGGGCGAGGACTTCTCGGTTTCGGCTTCGGGCGCCGTAATGAAGTCGGCAGTCGGTTCGGGTCGCGAGACCGGAGGAGCTGGAGCCGCTGGCTGAGGAGCAGCGACAGGTTGCGGCGCGGCTGACGGCGCTGGTGGCTGGGCGGGCGTCTGTTCGGGCGGCAGGGTCGGCGCGTCGGCATTGCCCACAACGGCCACCGGAGTTGGCGTGCCTTGCACCGGCTCGATCTCGTCTTCGAGCGCAGCGACCGCATGCGCAAGGTCGCCAGCTTTGACCGTGATGGTTCCAGTGCGGGGGGAGTTCGAATCGGGCCGTTCAGTTTCGGCAATGATCTCGGCCCAATGCAGCACGAAGCGGCGGCGTCGCAGCCAGCCAGACCCAAAGGCGGTCACGCACGCCCGAGCAAGCGCAGTGGCGAACTCTTCGGCGGTGCTGTAGCGAACGGTGAGATCCTTGGCCAGCGCCGTGTCGATGACCTCGCCGACAACTCCTGGTAGCTCCGGCCGGGTCTGAAGCAGCGGCGCTGGGGTAGTTACCAGATGATGAGCGAGCAGCCCGTTGACCGAATTCGTTTCGGGGAATGGCAGTGCGCCGGTAAGTAACTCGTAGCCCATCATGGCCACGCTGTAGACATCGGAAGCCGGAGTCAGGTCGTCGCCGCGACATTGCTCAGGGCTCATATAGGCGGGCGTGCCCACGATCATGCCGGTGGCGGTGCGGCGGGTGTCGACGCCCAAGTCGCGGGCGATGCCAAAGTCGGCGAGCTTGACGACACCTTTGGTGTCGTACATCAGGTTCTCGGGCTTCACATCGCGATGAAGAAGGCCCTTGGCGTGCGCGAAGTCAAGGGCTGCCAGGCACGCCAGAACTGCGGCGCACGCTTCGTCGGTGACGATGCCTTCTTCCTTGAACTGGTCGCCGACCGACCCAGCACACCGTTCCATTATGAGGAAGCGTGCGCCTTCGGACTCGACGAAGTCATACACCGGCACGATGTGGGGGTGCTCGAGCGACGCCACCATTTGGGCTTCGGCAACGAAGCGCTCGCGCACATCCTGATTCTCGGCGAATGATTGAGGAAGCTGCTTGACGGCGACTTGACGCCCGAGTTGGGTATGCCTGGCCTCGTAGACGACGCCGAATGCACCGCGTCCGAGTTCGCCCGCTATTTCATAGGCCGGCAAAGCTGCCTGGGCCGCATCTCTCGCCTGATCACTCATTGCTAGTACTTTCTCACGCAACCAAGACGGTTTGCACACGCGAGCGTTACAAATTCTCTACTCGTGCCGAACCAGAGAGAGCGATGGTGCTGAGTTGTGTGGCTTGGGGTCATTGTGTTGGCTCGGTGGGCGGCTATGCGAGACTCGTGGGATGACTCCTTATGAAGCGATCGTCTCCAAGCGCGACTTGCGGATGTACACCTCGCAACCGATCGAAGACGCTGTCATGCATCGCATCTTGCAGGCCGGACGCATGGCGGGCAGCGCAAAGAATCTCGAAGTAAATCGCCTGGTTTTGGTTACCGACCAGGCAGTGCAGGATGCGTTGGCCGAGGCTGGCGACTTCTCATCCTGGATCGGAACGTCGGCTGCCATCGTTGGCTTTGCGTCGCCGACCAGTGAGCTGCGAGCGTTCGACGTTGGCCGCCAGGCCCAGAACATGATGATCGCCGCTCATGCCGAGGGTGTCGGTAGCTGCCCGGTCACGCTGCACCACGCCGACAAGGCACGAGACGCAGTTGGGTTGCCAGATGATTGGGACATGCGAATGGTCATCACCCTCGGGTACCCGGTCAACGACCATCCCGATAGCCCGCTCAAACGCACCCGAGTCGCCCTCGACGAATTGGTCGTCCACAACCGCTGGACCTAGTCACAAGAGTTACCTCTCGCGCTCGCGTCGGGCGGCGATGATGAGGAAGCGTTGGTAGAGGCCAGCTGGCAGGCGCGACACCAAGTCAAAGACCTTCGCGTCGGGCCCGATGAGAGCGCGCCGTCGGTCGCGCTCAACCGCCTTGAGGATTTGCTGAGCGGCCTTGGCGGGCACGGTGCGAGCTAACTTGTCGAACTCAATCGCAGCTTCGTCGGCGGTCTGTCCGGGCGGGCCGGCGTTCGGATCCAGGCGGCCGTTGCGCACGATGTTCGTCTTGATGCCTCCCGGGTGAATCGTGGTTGCCGAAACCGGCGCCCGTTCGATCTCAAGCTCCATGCGCAACGCGTCGGTGAAGCCTCGTACGCCGAACTTGGCTGCGTTGTAGGCGGACTGCGTCGGGATGCTGAGGAGCCCGAACACGCTGGAGATATTCACGACGTGACCGTCGCCGCTGGCCTTGAGGTGAGGCAAGAACGCCTTGGTGCCGTGCACCACACCCCAAAAGTTGATGCCCATGAGCCATTCGAGATCTTCGTAGGTCGACCCTTCGATGGTTGCGCTCATCGCAACACCAGCATTGTTCACGATCATGTTGACGTCGCCGTGCTCGTCGACAACGTGTGCAGCCCAGGCTTCGACCGCGGTGCGGTCGGCGACGTCGACGATCTCGCTCGTGACCTTGATGCCGTGGCCTTCGCACAGGTTGACGGTCTCGGCCAGGCCTTCGGCGTCGACATCGCTCAGTGCAAGGTGAGCACCGCGTCGTGCCAGCTCTTCGGCCAGCGCCCGACCGATGCCAGAACCAGCACCGGTGATGGCCACGACCTTGCCATCAAACTCTTTCATCGCGTAGCGCTCCTTGGTGGACTCTTGGGTGGCAGCCCGCTCGGGCCCCCGGTTCCCGATGATAGTGGCGCGAGGATTTCGCATCGCCGCCGGAGCTTCGTAGGCCAGAGGTGGCCCTGCAGTTGGTACCTTCGGGAGGTGGCAATTTTGGTGAACCCGGGCAGCCGGATCGAACAATGGCAGGCGGAACTCGCGGCGCAGATGCCCCACGAAGAGGTGTGGTTCTGGCCCGAGATCGGCGACCCGGCCGAGGTCGAGTACCTGATCGCATGGGTGATGAGTCGCAAGGACTTGGCGACCTTCACCAATCTCAAAGCAGTGCTGTGCCAAGGCGCCGGCACCGAACAATGGCAGAAGCCAGGCATTGATCTGCCGGTGGTGCGACTTGCTGACCCCGAGATGGCCAACGAGATGGCTGCCTACGCTCTGGCATGGGTGATCCGCCATCAGCGTGGGTTTGCGCGAGCCGAACAGACGCAGCGCGTTGGAGAATGGACGGTCCCCGAGCACAAACAGCCCTATGAGTATCGGGTCGGCGTGCTTGGCTACGGCGAGATCGGCTCGCGCATCTGCCGAGCATTCGCTGATCTGGGTTATGCCGTGAACGCATGGTCCCGTTCCGGCCGAAACGAACCGGGCGTGCAGCACTTCGCGGGCACTGAACAGCTCGAGGACTTTTTGGCAAGCAGCGACGCGGTGATCAACGTGCTGCCGAGCACCGATGCCACGGCTGGCCTGCTGACCGCCGAACGATTCGGCCAGTTTGTCGAAGGAGCGATCTTCGTCAACGTGGGTCGCGGCACGGTGATTGCCGACGAGGCCGATCTGATCACCGCGCTCGACACTGGACCGCTGGCAGCCGCAGTGCTCGACGTCACCAACCCCGAGCCTCCGGAGCCGGACTCGCCGTTGTATACGCATCCGAACGTGACCCTGACCGCCCACCTGTCGGGCATGACCCAGATCCGCTCGGCGGCCGCCTTGATCGCCGCGAACATCGCTCGCATGCGCAATGGCGAAGAACCGTTTCCACTACTTGACCGCACCCGCGGCTACTAAACACCAGCCGGCAGTTAGGCGCCGGTGCGAAGATGATCGGGTGAGCGATAACTCGCACAAGCAACGGCCTCCGGTTGCCCAGATCGAGCGATGGCTCACCGAGCACCACCAGGCGCCGATATCTGAAGTACGGCCGGTGCGCGGCGGGTATTGGTCGAGTGCCTGGTCCTACCGGGCGGGCGACAACGATCTGATTCTTCGCCTCGGCGATAGCGGTGCCGGCTACCGAATCGACGACGCCGCAGCGTCGTTCGGTAACGCTGGGCTTCCCGTGCCAAAGGTGCTCTACATCGGCGACGCGCTCGGCAAAGCCGTCGCCATATCGCAGCGACTGTTTGGTTCGTTCGTCGAGGAATCCGAGGCCAAGAACGCCAGCCAGGTCGGCGCTGCGCTCACTGATCTGTTCGTGCAGATGCGCTCGGTGCCGCCTCGTGATGTCGAGTGGTACAAGCCAACCCGCGGAGTGAGCGACTGGCGTAGTTGGCTTGCCCGTGACCTTCCCCTGCCGCCGATCATCGACGAGAGATGGCCGTCGGCCTGCGACGCTCACCCCGATTTGCGGGCTACCCGCGACCGCGCAGTCGAAGCGATTGTGGCGTGGTTACCGCTCTGTCCCGAGCGTCGCGATCTGATCCACCGTGATCTGCTTCACCAGAACGTATTGATCGACGGCGACGCCATCACCGGGATCTTCTCGTGGAAGCACTCGTTGTTCGGCGACTTCCTCTACGACGTTGCCGCCTGCTCGCTGTGGGGCGCATGGCACGAAGCCATCGCGGCCGCCGACATGTGGAACCGCATCCAAGCAGTCGTTCCGAGCACCGACCTCATCGACGCCGCCGAGCGCCTCCGGATGTACCAGCTCCACATTGCGGTCGAGCATCTGTATTGGTACGTCATGACCAACAACGACAAAGAGCTCGCGCGACTGCTCGACGTCACGACCCCGCTGCTCTCGTAGGGAACGACGCTCGGGCGAAGCGGTGTTCCGCGATGCGGAACCAGACCACAATGTGGAACAGGCGTGATACTGTCTAACTTGCCGCAAACGGCTCGTACATCGCCTAGGGGGCGCAATGAGTTTTCCTTCTGACCTTGAGATTGCGCAAGCTGCATCGCTGCGGCCGCTGACCGATATTGCCGACACCGCCGGGATTGCCCACGAGTTTCTGGAGCCCTACGGCAAGGTTGCCGCCAAGGTGTCGCTCGATGCGATTCCGGCAATGGCTGACCGCCCCAAGGCCAAGTACGTGGTCGTCTCGGCCATCACGCCGACTCCGTTGGGCGAGGGCAAAACCACCACCACGGTCGGCCTCGGCCAGGGCTTTGGCCACATCGACAAGAAGGCCACGATCGCCATTCGCCAGCCATCGATGGGCCCGACCTTTGGCATCAAAGGCGGCGCTGCCGGTGGCGGTTACAGCCAGGTCATCCCGATGGAGGAGTTCAACCTGCACCTGACCGGCGACATGCACGCCGTCACCGCGGCGCACAACATGTGCTCAGCCATGCTCGACGCGCATCTGTTTCACGGCAACGAACTCGGCCTTGACCTGCACAACATCACCTGGCGACGCGTGCTCGACGTGAACGACCGAGCGCTGCGCAACATGGTCGTAGGCATGGGCGGACGCCTCGACGGTGTGCCCCGCGAAACCGGGTTCGACATCACTGCAGCATCCGAGGTCATGGCCGCACTTGCACTGTGCACCAGCCTGCAAGATCTGCGAGCTCGGCTCGGCCGCATCGTGGTCGGTTACACCAAGGCTGGCACTCCAGTCACCGCCGAAGAACTCAAAGTCGCCGGGTCCATGGCGGTCATCTTGAAAGAAGCCATCAAGCCAAACCTGATGCAGACCCTCGAAGGTCAACCGGCGCTGGTGCACACCGGGCCGTTCGGCAACATTGCGACCGGCAACAGCTCGATTGTGGCCGACCAGATCGGTATCCACACCGGGGACTTCTTGCTCACCGAAGCTGGCTTCGGTGCCGACATGGGCGCGGAACGCTTCTTCAACATCAAGTGTCGCTACTCGGGCATCGCCCCCGACGCAGCCGTGCTCGTCGCAACCGTCCGCGGCCTCAAAGCTCACTCGGGTAATCACAAGATCGTGGCCGGCAAGCCGCTTCCCGACGCAATCCTGGCCGAGAATCCCGACGAGGTTCATCAGGGCGGCGACAACCTGCGCAAGCAACTCGAGAACATGCAGATCCATGGTGTGACCCCGGTCGTTGCCATCAACGTTTTCCCCGGCGACCACGATGCCGACATCGCGGCCATCAAGGAAATCGCCGAGGAATACGGTGCCCGAGCCGCAGTCACCACCCACTTCGCGGACGGTGGCGCGGGTGCTGCCGAGCTGGCGCACGCGGTCGCCGAGGCTGCCGAAGAAGAGTCGAACTTCGAGGTGCTCTATCCCGACGAGATGGGCCTCAAAGACAAGATCCACACCGTGGCCACCAAGGTCTACGGCGCCAAAGACGTCGAGTACTCGCCAGCCGCGACCAAGGCCATCGATCTCTATGAAGCCTCGGGCTTTGGGCATCTGCCGGTCTGCATTGCCAAGACGCACCTATCGACCAGTCACGACCCGAAACTCAAGGGTGCGCCCAAGGGCTTCACCTTGCCGGTCAACGAAGTTCGTGCCTCGGTCGGCGCAGGCTTCATCTATCCACTGTGTGGTGATATGCGCACCATGCCCGGCCTGGGCAAGATGCCGGCTGCGGCCAATATCGATATTGATGAAGACGGCAACATCGTTGGACTGAGCTGATGGCACTCTTTGGCGCAAAGAAGTACGAGGAGTCCCCAGCGGCCAGGGCCCACCGCCTCGCGCTGGCGAAGGACCTCACGTTCGAAGTCGTTCCCCTCAAGAGCCTGGCGGCGGCGATCGATGCGCTGCCAACTGGTGCCGAAGTTTCGGTCACCTGCTCGCCGACGAAAGGCATCGAAGAGACGCAGCGGGTCACCGCAGAACTGCACGATTCAGGCTTTACCGCCATACCCCATGTCGCGGCGCGCATGGTGCGAGACCACGACCACACGGTTGAGCTCGCAGCCTGGTGCCGCGATCTTGGACTCGAGAAGATCTTCGTGGTGGGTGGCGATGCCGAAGAGCCTGGCGAGTACGCAGGTGCGGTCGAGTTCCTGGCTGACTTCCTGAGAACCGATCATCGCGTCGAGACGATCGGGGTCACCGGCTATCCCGACGGTCATTCGTTCCTGTCGGCGGAGACGGTTCGATCGGCGCTGCACGACAAGCAACGCCTGCTCGCCGAGGCCGGAGTCGACGGCTATTGCAGCACCCAGATGTGCTTCGATCCCGACGCGATCGGGAAGTGGCTGCGCACCGAACGCGAGCTCGGGCTCACGCTGCCGGTGCATTTGGGGATCTCGGGGGTGGTCGACAAGACCAAGCTGATCACCATGGGTGCTCGGCTGGGCATAGGCGATTCGTTGAAGTACCTGCGCAAAAACATGGGTGCGGTGGTCAAGATGATGACCACGGTCTCCTATGACCCGAATGACTTGCTGCTACCGCTCAGCTCCGATCTTCTCGATCTCAACGTCACCGGCATGCACGTTTTCACCTTCAACCAAGTCGAAGCGACCAACGCATGGCGCGAGTCCAACCTCAAGAAGTAAGCCCGGATGGGGCGAGCAAGAGAGAGCTAGCCGAAGCCGAGCGCGACGGCCTCGAGAAATCCCTCGGCGCGTTCGGCCTTTGGATACCGGGCCATGAGCCGGTGAAATGCGGGTCCGTGATGTGCCTCGACGAGATGGGTGAGCTCGTGCAAGATGACATAGTCGAGGACCCACTCGGGCGCGGCCGTCAGCCGAGATGAGATGCGGATCACGCCGTCGTCGAACGTGCACGAACCCCACAGCGTGTTCTGTTTCGTCGACCACTGGATGGTCCGGGGGACCGGCAGCTTGTACACCAGCGCAAGCGATCGGGCCCGAGCTTCGAGGTTGATCGGCGTGGAAGCAATCGCACGCTTTTTTTCGATCCGCGCTGTCAGCGACTCGACGGCTTCGTGTTCTTGCGTGGCGCTCATCCAGGCCGGAATGCGCACTTCGATCACACCGCCGACGATACGCGCCGCGCTCGATTTCTTCCGTCGCTGACTGCGGATGACCTTGATCGGTAGCGGCCCCGGCACACTGTCGGCCGCGGACGAGTGGTCGTCGTTGGTCACGATGTTGCTTGCAGTAGCTCGTCGATGGAGATCCGGTTTCGGTCGACAAACTCTTGCTGCACCTGCTGTTCGACCGCGCCGAGCCGGTCGGCCAGCGGTGCGTTGCATTCGACGTTGGCCACGGCCGCCGCTTGCTCGAACTGCAGCAGCTCGGCCAACAAAGCGTCGACGGTCGGGTCAATCATGAGCACGCCGTCTACCTCGACCAGCGGGACTCGACCATTGGGGTAGGCCTGGCCAACAGTCTCGCGCATGCGGACGATCACATCAGTGCGAACAGCGTCAGGCTCCGCGTAGTCGAATCCTCGCTCGATCATGCAGGTGCGCCAGTCGGCGCGAGCGGCAACCCAGTCCGGATGAGTGTCTCGTTCTTCGCCGAGCGTGGTGTAATTCGGCAGCGCCTCGGAGAAGAGCTGCCAGGTGCTATAGGCATCCTCGCTCGCTCGGCCGTTGCAGCCGGTGTTCTGTTGGCGTTGTCCTGGTTCCGCAGGCACCCCGTCGAGAGTGATAAAGAAGCGTTCGATCTCAGCCGACGTCAACGTCGACAGGTAGTCGGTGTTGAGGTCCCGGCCGAGTTGAGCGGCGAGGTCGGTTGACTGCACCTGGTATCGGTACTCGGCGATGATTCCGAAACCTTGCGCTTGTGCCTGTTCGAGACTCGACGGGTCGGGCTCCTCAAACGACTCAGGTGTTGCCCGAACCTGAAACTCGAAGCCCGCTTCCTCCATGCACTCCACCACCAACTCGCCCGCCCTGCGTTCAGCGTCGACCAGGTAGGCGTCGGTATCGGTGGTGCCGAACAGCTCGATGAGCACATCGTCGAATGCGGCCGAGCTGGGTTGAGTGGGCTCTTCGCTTCGACACGCAGTTGCCATCATTCCAAGAACGAGGGCCCCTACCAGCAGTCGGCGCGGCCATGTCGAACCGCCACGGAGTAGCGGCCGGTTGAGTGCGGACCCGCTGCCCAGGTGATCGAACCTCATCGAGCGTTGAGGTTAGAGGTTTGGTCGGCCGAAGTCGTGTCAGTTGAACTCGCTGAGCTGCTCGCTGAGTTGTCCGGCTGCCTCGGCCAACAAGATGCCGATGTCATGGCTGCGGTCTGGATTCGGGAACCGGTACGTCGGACCGTGAATCCGAAGAGCAGCGATCACGCCGTCGGGTCCGAAGACAGGTGCCGCCACCGAGTTGATGCCCACGGCGAACTCCTCGTACACCCAGGCATATCCTGCGCTGCGGACTTGAACGAGCCGCTCTCGAAACTCCTCAGCGTCGGTGCAGGTATCTGTAGTCACCGACTCGAGCCCGCCCGCCACGAAAGCGTCGACGACGCTGACGTCGGAGTGGGCAAGGATCACTAGCCCAGACGAAAGTGAGTGCGCTGGTCCGGACTCGCCGGTCCAGTCTCGGATCTGCACGTCTTGATGCGACTCGACCAGGTCGACGAACTGCACCACCCGGCCGTCGAGGATGTCGAGGCCGCTTGCCTCGGCTGTTTGCTCGCTGACGTCGACGAGGAACGGCTGGGCCGCGGCGATGAGGCTGCGACTCTGCATGGACCCACCAGCGATCTCGTCGATACCGGGCCCAAGGCGGTACTCGCCACCAGCTTCGAGCTGTTCGATCGCGCCCTCGGTCTCTAGCGCGTTGAGCAAGCGCGCTACGGTCGACTTCGGCAATTTCACCCGTTCGGCCAGGTCGGTCACGCCGCTCGGGCCGACCGCCAGTGCCCGCAAAATAGCAAATGCCCGCTCGATAGATTGCACGCCCGCCATGGCAGATACCGTAGCCTGCCAGCGCGCTCGTTCCGTATCGTGGAACAGGAGTCACACCGTACGGTCTTGCGATGAGTGACCGCAGCTAGTCAGTGAGGCTCTTCGCAAGCTTGACCGAGGTGATCTGGTCGGGGTCGGCGAGAGCCTGCATCGCGACGTCGAAGTCTGGCAGCGACCACACGGCGCCATCGTCGTTGATCATCACGAATCGGTCGAGTCCTTCGAGGAACGTGCGGTCGTGGCTGACTGCCACGACCGTGCCCACGAAGCTGTCGAGCGCCTGTTCGAGCGCTTCGGACGATTCGATATCAAGGTTGTCGGTCGGTTCATCGAGCAGCAACACGTTGTGCCCTTCGAGTTCAAGGCACAAGATCTCAAGCCGAGCCTTCTGCCCACCCGAGAGTGTTTCGAACTCTTGGCGGGCGTGGTTGGCCAGACCATAACGACCGAGCGCCTTCATGGCCTTTTCCTCTTCGGTCACCCGTTCGCGAACGATGTCGACCGCCTCTTTGCCAAGAAAATCAGGCCGGTCGTTGATTTGGGTAAACGTGCCGATCGAGGTGCGCGGGCCAAGTGTGATCGATCCCTCGTCGGGTTCAAGCTCGCCAGCCAAGGCCCGAAGCAGGTGGGTCTTGCCGGTGCCGTTGGGTCCAATGAGTCCGAGGCGCTCGCCGAAGTGGACCTCGTCGGAGAAGGGGAAGAACAGGCCGCCGATCGAGACGTCGACCATATTCACGACCCGGCGTGCAGAGTCTGCACCTCGCAGGCCAACAACGATGTGCTGGTCAGCGACCGGGGGAGGGGGCGGACCTTTGGCCACGAACTTTTCCCACCGCGTCTCGGCGCCATTTGCTTTGGTTGCATTTTTGAAGTTGGCTGCAGCACGCTGTTTCATGATTTTCATGTGGCGGAAGAGTCGGCGCTCTTCGTCGTTCCAGCGTTTCACGGCATCGCCGAGCTGGGCTTGCCGTCGTTCTCTGGCCTCGGGAAAGGTGGCGTAGTTGCCGCCGTGTACCCAGCATCCTGCGCCTTCGACCACGACGATCTTGGTGGCCACTCGCTCAAGCACCGATCGGTCGTGGCTGACCATCAAGATGGTGCTCTGGCACCCGAGGATCTGCTCCTCGAGCCACAGTCGAGTCGGGATGTCGAGGTAGTTGTCTGGCTCATCGAGCAGCAGCACGTCGACACCCGACGTGAGAAGCAGATCGAGCACCAGGCGTTTGCGTTCGCCGCCAGAGAGTTCGCCAACCTTGCGGTTGGCGAAGTCGTCGATTGGAGTTTTGACGCTTCGCTCGGCGGCCGCAGCCCACTTCGATTCGAGTTCATAGCCGCCCAGGTCGCCCCACCGGATGATGGCTTCGGCGTACAACATGCCATCGTCGGTTCCGTCGGCCATGTCTGCTTCGGCCGAAACCAAAGAATGTCCGGCCTCGCGCAACGCAGGAGTTGCTACTTCGAGCAGCATGTCGCGCAAGCTTGCGTCGGGATTGCTCATGCCGACGTCCTGGCTCATCGACAAGAAGGATCCACCAATTGATACTTCGCCGCCGTCGGCTTCGAGGTCGCCAGACAAGATTTTCAAGATGGTGCTCTTGCCCACGCCGTTCGGTCCGACAATGGCAGCATGTTCGCCCGGCGACACCCCGAAACTCACATCGAAGAACAGCGAATCAGCAGCCGGCGGGGCGTAGTCGAGATCAGATACGACGATGGCGCTCATCTCGCGACCCTATTGGCTGCATACCGGCTTACTTCTTTCATTTGCGAGGTAGCGAACGACTTGTTGGTCGAAGACCAACGATGAGCGTCACAATCATCGTGCCGACTTTGGAACATCTGGGATAGACAGATGCCATGACTAGTTCGCTGGGATCGAAGGAACTTGTCCGGTTGCTTGCTGATCGTGACCGTCGCTGCGTGGTGGCAGCGCTAATCCTTGCGGCAGGCCCAATGGCGGCATCTGATGTCGCAGCCGCTGCCGACCTGCCAGTGCGAGACACGCTTGCAGCACTCGACCGGCTCGCAACAGCCGGACTTGTCTTGCGTACTGGCGCGACCTTCGCCGTGCACAGCGATGCATTCGAGGTCGCGGCTCGCGCCGAAGTTACTGAGCCCGAGCCGTCGCCTCACCGCGACCAACCCGACGACGTGGCCCGGGTCCTCGACCTGGCGTTCGAAGACGGCCAGCTGGTGCAGTGGCCCGCGAAACGTACCAAGCGGCTCGTGGTGCTCGACTTCATGGCTCAGCAGTTCGACATCGGCCAGCGCTACAAAGAAACCGAGGTCAACAATCGTCTGCGCGCCTTCGGTGCAGACGTGGCCACTATGCGCCGCTACTTGGTCGACGAGCAGTTCATGGACCGCAGCTCAGGTGAATACTGGCGCTGCGGCGGCAGCTTCTAGGAGCGGTTTAATACGTGGCTTAATACGTGGCGAAGTTCACCGTGGGGTCGCGATCGAGTTGTTCGACAAGTGCGATCTCCCACGTCAGATAGTCGCGCATGTGTTGCTCGACGACGTCGCCTTCGTGGTCATAGGGCTTGTACCAGACATCGTTGGCGTCGGTCGTTGCACGGTCGAAGCCAGTCTCCATGTCAAAGCCCGCATGTCGCCAACCCTTGTTGCCCGAGGCCACGGCCACGACTTCTGCATCGGGCCACAGCTCGGTTGCCTCGGCAACCGCAAGCTTGGCAAGTTGCCCGTCGGTCGACGTGATCGCCAGGAACTCGGTGTCACCAATTGCGTCGCGAGCCTGCTGCAGGCGGCTACGCACACCCCACCACGCTCCTGGGATGTGACCGCGATTGCGGTACTTGAGACTGGTGCCGAGATCGAGCACCGTGGTGATGTCGGGCTGAGATTGCAGGCGTTTGTTGAGCGCCGCGACTTTTACGATCGGCGCGCCCGGTACCGACTGGCGGTTGCCAGCGCCGGTGATTATTGGGTGCCTCTGCATGCCGCCAGCAAGCACCACGGCATCGTCCCATCCAAGCTGGCGCAGCCACGAAGCCGTCATAGTGGCGCGCACACCCGTATCGTCGACGAGCACTAGGCGAGCATTGCGAGTGGCAACGTACTCGTCGGTTGCCTGCACGAGTTGGCCGCCGGGGGCGCTGGAGCTGCCCTCGATGTGGCCGTCGGCGAACTCCTCGGGCGTGCGCACGTCGAGCACATAGGTCGTGCGCGACTCGTCGGCCCGCCAACGATCGAGCTGCTCCGCAGTGATCTCGCGGACACCGAAGCGTTGGCCCACCTTGGCCGCAGCCTGGGCAGACCACTCCTGGCTCGCGTCGGTGGGATCAGGTGCAAGGGCTTCATGACCGCGGGCGACTTCGAAGCCGGCGAGCTCCCAGCCCATCGTGCCGTTCTCGAGCGCCACCACGCGGTTTTCGAGGCCAGCATTGATGAGCGACTGGCTGCCGATGATGCTGCGGGTTCGCCCGGCACAGTTCACGACCACGAGCGTGTCAGGATTTGGGGCAACTTCTTTGACCCGATGTACCAGCTCGGCGCCGGGGCAGTCGATGCCGGTGGGGATGCTCATGCGCCGGTACTCGCCCATGGGCCGCGAGTCGAGGATGACCATGTCGGCGTCAGCGTCGATCAGTGCTTTGAGTTCAGTGGCGGGCATATGAGGTGTGTCGTAGGCATGTTCGACGTGTTCGCCAAACGCCTTCGATGGCACGTTGACACCGGCGTAGAGTTCGCCTCCGTTTGCGGCCCATGCGGCGGTGCCACCGTCGAGCACATGGCACTGTGTCCAACCCAGCTCGGCTGCTCTGTGCGCGGCGCGAGACGCCAGGTCGGTTTCGCCGTCGGTCGGTCCTGCGTCGCACCACACCACGCGGGTGTCGGTTCGAGGCACCAGCGTGGGCAGCAACAACTCAAGTGACGACAGTGGGATACACCCGGCGTGAAACAAGTGTGAGTCGAAATACACGCCCTGTTCACGGGCATCGAGCACCGCGAGCTCTTTACCATCGAGGATCCACTCGGTAAGCGTTGCTGCAGAGATGGTGGTCATCAACAGCTCTGATCTGCAGTGCGGGCTTCGCGGATACCACTCACGCGGTTGAAGATTTTCCACTTCCGCTCAGTCGGGTTGTAGTACTCACGCGAGTCGAGGCGCTCAAGCGCAAGCCCGTAGCAGTGGAAGTTAAGGGCAGGGCCGTCGATGTGAATTGAATGCAGATCTTCGGCCAGCATGGCAACACCGGTCCCGGCTTCGACCATGTGATCATCGACCTGGGTCACGCCGTCGTCGCTGCGTTCGAAGAACCGATTGAGTTCTTGGCCAGAGAACCCAACAACGCACGCCCACGTGGTGTGGTTGTGCACCGGCGTCTCGACCTGCCCACGGCTCGATTGCGCATACAGCGCGAACCGATCATCGTCGTCTTGAGCCAACCGGTACATGTAGCTGCTGTGTTTGTCGTCGGCGTCGGGAGCGGGGAAGTCATCGAGCGGGAACAGGTCGCGTTGCGCGCTCAACTGCACCAGGCGATCTCGAATCGCTTCGACACCATCACGGGACATCCCATGGTCAGCTTCGATCTGGCGGATGTCATCCATTGCGGCATTGACCGCGTCGGTACGAGCTTGCATGTGTCGTCTCCTAGTCTCAGATGGCTACAGCTTTCCACGCACAAGGTCCAAGTCGACAGCACGTGCACCCTCAGGGTCAGACCCGGCTGTGCACGCGTGCACAGCCGGGTCTGACCCCGGAGGTGCACGCGGGTGGTGTTAGGGGAGTTCGATGATGGTGACAGTGCCGGTGTCGCCGCTGACTTCGATGAGTGCGCCATCGGGGATTCGTTTGGTGGCGTCGGTTGCCGAGACGACGCACGGGATACCAAGCTCGCGACTCACGATGATGGCGTGGCTCAGTGGCGCGCCGACGTCGACCACCACGGCCGCTGCTGGCACGAACAGCGGTGTCCACGATGGGTCGGTGATTGGCGCGATGAGTATGTCGCCCGGCTCGAGCGCGGTTGGATCGAACGAGTCGAGCACGACGCGTGCGATGCCGCGAGCGGTGCCAGGACAACCGGGAACGCCTTGCAATACTTCGGCGTCAGTCATGTCGACGGTCTCGACTGCGTCGCGCCGGGGCATGTCGGCCATCGAACCTGGATCAGAAACGAACAAGAACGGCTCTTGCAGCGCAGCGACTTCTTTCATGTGCTCTTCGCGCTGCGCCAGCATGTCGAAGAAGCCGCTCGGATCATCGAGGAAGCGGTATTGCTCTTCTTTCGTGAGCAAGCCATAGCTGTTGACCTGCGGGAATGTCCCAGCCGCCACGCAGCGCCGGCCCCACTCTTGCAACGCGACGCGAACTTCGTGCACAAGTTTGATGCTGTTTGTTTTGGTGCGCTCACGGCCGGGCATGAACACCGTGGCCGAGCTGAGTGCGGCCATGAACTGGCCGTGCGTCTCGGGGTCACCCTCGACCATGGCTGCGATCTCGGCGCCAAGGGTTTCGCGTTCTGCGGCGCGTTCATCGTTGCGGAGCTGAGGTGCCGCGTCGGCAGGCGAAAGCCGCATGCGGTCGATCGCTGCGAGCGCTAGATCGGGAGCGGTCTCCCAGGTCGGTGAGCGCACTTCCCATTCGTTGGGCCCACGACAGCCGTAGCTGAACAAGAAGGTTTCAAACGCAGCGTTGAACTCGGCTGCGTCGTCGCTGGCAGCGAGCTTGTCAGCGAGGCCAGTGCTGCCTTGGTCAAACAATGCGTTGAGCGCATCGGAGCCGGCAACGATTCGACCGAGCTTCCACATCTCCATCGAAGGCGCAGCTGATTCGACGTCGCCGAGCCCTGCGAGCAGCTTGAGAGTTGCCTCGGGCTTGCCCACCGCGGTGCACACACCAGTGATGATGCCAATCGGCAGTGTCGCCAGGAAGCTCACGAAGATGTGTTCGGTGAACAGTCGAGCGAAGTGCTCCTCCATCTGCTCCCACGTCCAGTCGACTATTTCGCGATCTGACATTGAAGCGAAGTCGGGACGATCTCGCCGCAGATCATTCATGATCTTTTCGTCGGAGAGCGCATTGGGAATGTCGGGAGTGGTCAGCACCCAACCGAACGTCTCGCCGATCTTTTCGGTCAGTTCGGGGCGATCGTCGCCCGGCCCGGGATTGAAGTCGGGCACGCCCGGAGCGTCGCCGAAGAACGCGTCGTCGATGTCTTGGTACGTCATGCCCGGTGCACGGTGGCCAAGCATGCGCAGCGCCGACGCATTGAGATAGGCGTAGCCGTTGCTTACGCCCAAGAACACTGCCTCGTCGGCTGGCAGTTCATCAGGAGTCATGACACCGATGCGGTAGTACGCCTCGCGAAAGCCAATCTCGCTGCCACCAATGGTGCCGTCGGTCTCGAACCAGGTGAACGACATAGGCGCGACGGGATCTGGGAAGACCTCGCCCACGTTGGCTCGCGTGTAGAAGTTGAACTTCTCGTGCGGCGTCGTCGAAACAATCCACGGTTCGGTCATAGTGCCCCCAAGTGTCGGCGCCGGACCCCCCGTGCGCACTGGATGAATCTACAACATGTACTGGTGAGGCGCCGAGTGAGCGGCCAGCAGCACCCGGGGAACGAACGAAAGGGGCTGATCACCTATCGTGGCGCGATGTCTTCTGACGCGGGAACCAACCCGACCAACACTGGGCCTCTGGCAGGAATTCGGGTGGTGGATCTTTGTACCGTGGTGATGGCGCCGATGGCGGCGCGGATCCTGGGCGACATGGGTGCCGACGTGGTCAAGGTCGAGAGCGCGGAGTCCGACTTCATGCGCGACTTCGTGCCTAAACGAAATGCTGGCATGGGTGGCATCACCATGAACTTGCACCGCAACAAGCGGTCCATGATGCTAGACCTCAAGTCAGAATCAGGTCACCAGGCCATGCTCGACCTGGTTGCGAGCAGCGATGTATTCATGACGAACATGCGGCCCGCCGCTCTCGCTCGACTGAACCTGGCTGCCAATGACCTGTTGGCGGTTGCTCCGGAACTCGTGTACTGCGGTGCCGTTGGGTTCGGATCCGACGGCCCCTACTCGGGGCGAGCCGCTTACGACGATGTGATCCAATCGGTGTCGGGCATGGCCACAATGCGCAGCTGGTCTGGCGACGATCCGGCGCTGGTGTCGTCGACGATCGCCGACAAGATCGCAGCGCTACACATCGTCTACGCAGTGCTCGCTGCGCTGGTGCGCCGAGGTGCAACCGGCCATGGCGACGTGGTCGAGGTGCCGATGGCCGAAGCGCTGGCGTCGTTCAACCTGGTCGAGCATCTCAACGGTCACACGTTCGAACCAAAGATGGAGCCATTCAGCTATCAGCGGCTACGGACTGAGCATCGACGGCCGCAACGTTCCGCCGACGGTTGGATCCATCTGTTGCCGTACAGCACCAAGAACTACTTCGACATCTTCGTCGAGTGCGGACGACCCGAGCTGATCGACGACGAACGTTTTGCCACCGTCAATAGTCGCGTCGCCAACATCGACCCGCTTTACGGGCTGGTTCATGAGTTTGCTTTCACCAAGACGTCGGCTGAGTGGATGGCGTTTGCGCAAGAGCACTCGATTCCCTGCATGCCGGTGAACGACCTCGACAAGCTTGATCAAGACCCTCACTTTCAGGCCGTGGGTCTGTTCGAACCCGCCGAGCACCCATCCGAAGGCGCCTACCGGGTAATAAAGGATCCTGTGTCGTTTGCGTCGGACCCTTCGCCCACGCTGCGCCGCCACGCTCCCCGCGTCGGCGAACACACCGCCGAAGTCCTGACCGAACTCGGCTGGTCCCCCGAAGCCATCGCCAACCTCGACTGACGGCTGCACGTACCACGCGTACAGCCCACTGCGGCTGGCTGATCGCCCGCAGCGAGCGACGAGGTTGGGGGTTCGCGCGTCAATTCGACCGTCTCGTGATCCTGACCTGCGGTGAGGGTCGGAATGGTCCCCAGACCCCGAGTCGTCGGCTAATCGAGGATCAGGATCGGGTTGGTGAGGTAGACGTCTTGCAGGATCGAACCGATGGCGGGGACATCGGTTTGGGTGTTGGGGTTGACGCCGGGTTCGAGAACTCGGAACCATTGCCCGCTACCGATGAACGTCACGTCGCCGACCGGCGGCGCCTCGCCGAACGGCGGCGCCTCGCCGAACGCAGCGACGTAGTCACCAGGCGGCAGCATCGGCAGGTCAACCGAAAAGGCGCCCATGCCACCAACCCAGCCGACGGTTGGCATTGGACCCGACGCGATCGAGACCGCAAGCTCCCCCACGGTGCCATCGGGTTCTGCAGTGAAGACGTGCCACAGACCAGCCGCCTCAAAGGGGCTTGCGAATCCCGTCACGGTCGGTATCTGCTTGCCCGAGGCAAAGAACGGCGACAAGATATTCGGGGTTACGAATCGATCGAGGATGGCGTACTCACCCACGAGCGGGCCCTGGCCGTCGGGAACGTCGCTCGATGGCTTGATGTCGACTACGATTCGGGCCGGGTTGTCGAGCAATGTGACGCTGGACAGGCCAGGTTGGTGCATTACACGAACGTGGGGTTCGAAGTCACCGTCGATGGCTACGAATGCAACACCACCCGGAAACTCCGCCTGGCTAGGTTCTCGAGAACCATGATTGAATTGAGGGCAGTTCTCGCGAGGTTCACACGTGTTGAATCGGATCACCGTCGACGCTGCGGTCTTCACGACACTGATCTCGGGCACCAGCTGGGCAGCCGAGTCGTTGTTTTCGTAGATGTTGGTGCCGAGCTCGATCACGACTCGGCTACACCCCAGGCTGTCAGAAGACGCCCGCAGGTTGTGGATGTGGTCGGCGTCGGAATCGGGTGAACCAGCGGTTCCGGATGCCGTTGCGCTAGTGGTGCTGTCTATTGCACAAGGAAACACGTCGAAGCCATCGTCAAGAGTCGGCGCGTTCTCACTGAGGCACGGCCCGTCGAGAAAGTTCGTGAGCTCTGGGTTGATCAGCCCGACGAGCCCAGAACCGGGTCCATCGCCAAGTTCTACTTCGATCAGGTCTGCGTTGCCGGGTTGCAGCGATTCGATTTCGCGGCCGGTGCGGACAGCGATCGTCGTTCCATCGCCAGCGAAGATCGGTTCTGGTTGCTGCAGATCTTCGAGCACGAACCGGCCGACCAAGCACACCGGACCGGCGTCGCCGGCCCCAAAGCAGGAGCCTGTGCCGATGTCGCCCGAGTCTTTGAACCAGTAGTACCTCGAAGAACCTGCTGGGCCGAAGGCAACCCAGCCGTCGTCGGCGATACGGAATCCGTCGACCGGCCCAAGGAACTGCTTCTGCGCGCCGAGCCGTGTTGGAATGAGAAGTCGCGAGCCGACTTCTAGTAGCGCTATCTCGACTTCGGGGTTCTGAGCGAGAATTGACTCGACCGCCACGTTGTAGATTTCCGCTAGCTGCCGCACAGTGTCGCCGGGCACGACCGTGTGCACAATTGGTGCGCCGACCTCCGAAACTCGCAACTGTTGGCCTGCGACGTACGAACTTGGATCTAGCTCTGGGTTCAGGTCAATGAGCGTTGCGATGTCCATGCCGTAAGTCTCGGCGATGGTGGACAGACGGTCGCCGCGCTGGATGATGTGAAAAGGCGGGGAGATGTCGCTGAGTCCGCGAATCACCGTGCCGTGCTGCTCGCCGGTCAGACACGCTGACTGCGGTTCACGCAGGTACCGCGAACTGACCCAGTCGTTTCCGCCTGCGCTGTTCACCAGCTCGAACCACGGGGTCCCGCTTTCGCTCAATCGGCAACCGCTGGTAGCGATCACGACTTCATTGAGCGTCAGAACCCGGGTCACGGGTTCGTCGATACCGACATCGGTGTGGGCAACCAGTCCGCCGTCGGGGTCATCGACGGTGATGTCCCACACGAACTGCGGAGTGAACGGTGCAATCCTAATGCCGCATTCGTCGCCGCCGCTCGCTGGCGGAAGCGGCACGGGAACTGCGGTGCCAACCGCACTTGGAGTTTGTTCCGGCGGTGGAGCAATTTGCCCAGGAGGAAAGGGCGTGGGCGTCGGGGCAAACGGTGAAGTGACGTCGCCGGGTGACTCGGTCGGCACGGGACGTTCGTCGACCGGGTTATCGGGCACATAATCCTCGGCCTGGCCCGCAACGTCGAGCTCGACGGCTTGATCGGTGGTGCCATTTCCAAAGAAGAAGAAACCAGCGACCACCAGCAAACCTGCGGCTGCGACGAGAGGAACCCACGTGGTGAGCGAGCGTGCTCGACCATTAGCGCCACGATCGGCTCTGGCCAAGTGGCTGGCTTCGACGGCGTCGTGTTCTGCGGTGAACGTGGCACGTAGGCGCTCATCGAGCGGGTCGTTGCCAGAGATCTGGTCACTCATTGGTTCGCTCCGAGCGTGATGGCAAGGTTGGTTCTGGCTTTGTGGAGGTTCGAGGTGGCGGCGCTCACCGAGATCTCCAGAATCTCTGCAATTTCGGCGACCGAACGATCGTCGAGGTATCGCAAGGCGACCACGGCCCGCTGTCGCGGCGGCAGTTCTTCGACGGCGGCCCATACCTGCGGGTCGCCGCTGCGGCTTTCGGGCGCAGCGTCCGTCGCAGGACCAATGCGGCGTAGCGCACGTCGTTCGACACCGAAGCGGCGTTTGCGGCCAATGGCGAGATTGATCGCAACACGGCGCGCCCACGCGCCTGGCTTGTCGAGCGAGGAGACCTTGGCCCAGTGCTGATGAACCTTGCTGAGCGCCTCTTGTGCCAAGTCTTCGCCAACGGATCGGTTGCCGGCGACGGTGCCTGCGAGCACGGCCAGGGTGGCGAACTCTCGGCGGTAGAACGCGTCGAAGTCTGACGTTGCGTCGATCGGCGGCGCACGATGTCGGGCGGGAAGGCGCGGGGTGGTCGGGCTTGGTGGTGGCACTGCACCCGCTGTTTCGCCCATCGGCACCGTCCTCATACCAAACACACGCGCCAGCGCCAGGTTATGTCAACTCTCGCTCAGAAAGAGTGCAACGAATGTCCCAGCGCTATGCCGCCCGCACTGCAGCTGCGATCTCGCCCCACCTGGCCAGATGCTGCGGATCCGACATCATCTGTTCCTCGCCCAGGTACATCACGACTCGGGCGGCGGTGCCTTTGTATCGGTCGATCAGGCGGTCGGCCATGTCATCCCAGTCGGCGACGAGGGCAAAGTGCTCGAGCATCTCATCGGTGACGATGTCGGCCATTGCCGCAACGTCGCCTGCCTTGAGCGCAGTATTGAGCTGGGCAGACACGCCTTCGAAACCCAGGTCCTCGAACTGAAAGGCGTAGTTGCGGGTACTGCCATAGAAGCCAATTTGGCGCTTCGCACGAGCGACATAGGCGGCCCGTTCTTCGCGGCTGTCGCCGGGGCACGCAAAAACCGGGATGATCAGATCAACGTCGTCACTCGAGCGGCCACCAGTCTCGGCGCCAGCCGCCACGCCCGGCAGCAGCCGAGTTTCGATGTAGTGCATCGAGTGCAAGGGATGCACGTGGATGCCGTCGGCAACTTCGCCCGCAACCTTGGTCATGAGCGGGCCGACGGCAGAGACATCGAGCTTCATCTCGTGCTCGTGGCGTTGGGGTGACCAGTCGCGCGGGAGCAGGCTCAGGTTGTAGAAGTCGCCCTCGTACTGAAGTCGTTCGTCGCCGGCAAAAGCGCGAAAGCATGCCTTGACTGCCAGCAAGTACTCGCGCATCCGGGCGGCGGGTTTCGAGAATTCAGCAGAATAGCGTCGCTCAATGTGGGCTTTGACCTGACTGCCCAGTCCTAACCGGAATCGACCATTGGTGTTGTCGGCCATTTCCCACGCAATCGCCGCCGACACCATTGGACTACGAGGAAACGCAACTGCGATTCCGGTGGTGAAGTACATGTCAGGAGCCGCCATTGCAGCCGCGGCGATCTGCATCCACGGAACTGAGCTTGTCTCGGTCCAGAGCAGGCCGCTGAAACCAGCACCTTGCAATTCGGTTGCCAGGTGGGCTGCTTCGGTCCAGCTTTTGCCGCCGGTCATCAGGTCAATGTCCATACCGGCAGGTATATCGGCTGACCGACAGTGCTAGGAAATTGGGCTCGGCGCCACCAGGCACGGCCCGCCGTTTGTCGACGAACCGCCGCGGGGATTGCCTTGCTCCCGAGGTCTCACTGAGCGGGCGAGTAAATCTTGTCGACGGCGACCGGGGGAGGATCACCGGAGTAGTCCCAGTCACCCATGGGACCCGTGGCTTGAACATCGGCGAGAAATACGGCGCGAAAGTAGACACCAACGAAGCAGTTAATGTCGTTGAAGTCGAAGGTCACCTGAATCTGACCCGGCGCGGGCTGGGCTACTGCTGACGTGATCGGCTGCTACCGGCGTAGTGGTTGTCGAGAGCCGTAGGTGAATGACCGCAGTACCCACTCCAGAGGTCCGAAGCGAAACAGTCCAAGCCATACAACAGCGAATGCACTCAACCCCAGCCAGATTCCCAGCGCCCAATTCGGCGCCGCCGCAACCAACGCTCTACCTCCACGGCCGCACCGACGGGTGCATGGGCATCGAACTCGTCGACGGCCTCGAAGATGATCTTGCGCCCGGTTCCAAGGTGGTCGTCTTCGACGAGATCGGCCACTTCATGCAGCTCGAAGACCCCACCCTCGTCAACAAGACGATCATCGACTTCCTGGCGAGCTAGCCGTCACTATGACCACCCGGGGAGGTCACAGTAACGAGGTGCATCATCGCTACCAGGTGTCGGTGGCCGGCGTGGTCGGGTTGGGGTTCATCTCGAGGTGCAGCTGGTCGCCGGTATAGGGGTTGGCTCGCGCGAATTCCTCGTTGAGTTCGACGCCGAGCCCCGGACCGGCCGGCGGGAGCACGTGTCCGTCCTCGAACGGCATCGGCGTGACCAGCAGGTCAGCGTGGATGCCGCTCCAGTCTCGAATGCTCTCAAGGATCAAGAAGTTCGGTGAGCACGTCGCCAACTGCACGTTCGCAGCCCCGACAATTGGCCCGCAGTACAGATGAGGCGCCAGCTGTGCGCCGTTGGCCTCGGCCAATGCACCGATCTTCTTCGCCTCGAGGATGCCCCCGACACGACCCAGATTCATCTGCAGAATCGACGCCGCCTTCAGCTCGAGTACTCGGGCAAACTCGGCCTTGGTCGTGAGCCGTTCGCCGGTAGCGATCGGGATGGTTGTCTGCGACGCGACCTTGGCCATCTCTGCGGGGTTGTCGGGCGGAACCGGCTCTTCGAACCACAGCGGGTCATAGGATTCGAGCCGCCGAGCCAGCCGAAGCGCGCCCGATGCGGTGAACTGGCCGTGGGTACCGAACAAAATATCGGCCTTGGTGCCGACGGCCTCGCGAACCGCTGCCACCATCTGCTCGCACAGTTCTAGGCGTTCGAGGCTGGGCTGGTGCCCGTCGAATACGGTGTAGGGCCCGGCCGGATCGAACTTGACGGCCGTGAAACCGCGGTCGACCTCGAACGCGGCCCGCTCGGCGGCGGTTGTCGGGTCGCTGTACACGTCGGCCTGGTCCCCAGGCTCGGGATATAGATAGGTGTAGGAGCGAAGAGCGTCGTGGACTCGGCCACCCAGCAACTGGTACACGGGCTTGTCGACGTCTTTACCAATGATGTCCCAACACGCCATCTCCAGCGCGCTCACGCAGCCCATGAGCGAAATGTCGGGACGATGAGAAAAGCCCGATCCCAGACATCGATGCCAGAAGCGTTCGATTTCATAGGGATCGTTGCCGATCAAGTGCCGATCCGCCAGGTCGCAGATCATCGCCGGCACGACGCCGGGGCCAAAGCTCGCGCCGTAGTGTTCGCCATAGCCGACAATGCCAGTGCTCGTCGTCAGCTTGACGAAGATGAAGTACTCGCCGCCGAACTCGCCAGGGCGATTCCCAACTACGAACGTCTCGACCTCGGTGACGTTCATCGGGCCATACTGCCGGTTTGGTAGGGCTCCTTGCGCAACACTTGGCCCGCCGACCACTGTCGCACTACTGCTCTGACTGGAGTACACGTCATGGCCGAAACCGTAGTTGCTCCCTGCGAGATGGGTGAACGCAGCCACCTTGGACTACGTTGCTGCCTGAGCCAAACCCCAGTGCCTGATAGATGTACCGGGTGTCGCGAGATAAGTACCGCTACGGGATGTAGGGAGCACAGGCGGTGACCGTGACTCGCTCGGCGCTGGGCTCCACCAACCGGTCGTCACCTTGGTCGGCCCAATCCTGGGCAATGGCGACGATCTCGATGAGATCCTGCTCGGTGTCGGCAACCAACACGATGCGAGTGCACGACGTTTGATCGTCGCCCCACACCACCGACTTGCCGCCAGCCCAACCGTCGACTGCTTGTAGAACCCGAGCGACGTACGCTGGATCCGGCTCGAATGTCGTGCCGGTCAGCCACAGGTACATGTCCGATGCACCGAAGGTCGCCCGCTCGATGACCGGGCCGTCGCTGGTCGGCGAGTTCACCTCGATTGTCGCAAGCCGCGAAACATCAATGGCTGGCACAAAGATCTCTTCGGTGCTCTGGGGCGGATTGGCGAGTAGGTCCCAGGTGGCAGCTGGTCCGCCTTTGGCCTCGATGTAGCGCTCGCCAAGGAGGTACGGCATGGCGAGGTCGACCAGGATTGCGGCTGGAATCCCTGCTTGTCGTTCAAAGCTCACCGGTTCGAGGCCAATGCCGGTTGCTCGCCGCCAGCGGTTCTCGACTGCGGTGGCGCGTCCTTCGGCGACAGCCCGAAATCCCGCGATGGGATCGAAGTTGCCGGTCGCCTCTGCGGTTTGGAAAATTTCGCCAAGCACCGTCAGGCTCTGGTATTGCCCGTCGAGCGCATGAGTCAGCTCATGCACGAGCAGCGCTCGTACCTCGTCGTCGGGCCGGCCCGCAAGGGGCAGATACAACTCATCGGTCGAGGGGTCGTAGTAACCCTGAATGCCGTCGGGCGAAGTCAGCAGGTTGCGAAACGCCTGCCGCACGGCTTGCTCGCCCAGCGTGGTCAGGCCAAGCGATTGGTACTTGCGGATGTCGCGAACGTTCTCGCGCTCGAAAGCCGGCGCCTCAGCGACGATGCTGGCAAGGAAGACTTCTGAGGACTCTGCCACGATCGATGGGGGATAGAGGAAGGGCCGTCCGGTCTCGGTTTCGATGAATGTGATCAGCGCGTTCACATCGGCGTTCGTCAGGGGAAGCTCGCCCCGCAACTCGAAGCGCGACTCCTCGAAGACTGGCTCGGGCGTTGCGGTTGGCTCGGGCGTCGTGGTTGGCTCAGGTGTCGCGGTTGGCTCAGGCGTCGTGGTTGGCTCGGGCGTTGTGGTTGGCTCGGGCGGTGCGGTTGCCGTCGGTGGTGGAGTGGATGTCGGTAGTGGGGGAGCGGCCGCAGGCGATGTTGACGCCGACGGCTGTGTATGTGAAGTTGCTACGGGCGACCGAAGGTCGGCGTCGGCGGAGAGCAGTTGATCTGTGGAGCATGCTGTCGCCACCAGCCAACACGTCACGCAGACAACAAGCAGGCGCACCGCCGTTTTTGCTGGGTGCAGCAACAGTGTGATGGCTTAGAGCCTGGCTTTGATCTTGGGGATCAGCGCATTCATCCGTTTGCGATTTGCGCCGAGATCGCTGTGGCCTACTCGTGATGCGCTGCGGAAGTGAATCTTGTTGTCGGTGCTGTCGACCAGAAACGACACGTCGTCCTTGAAGCGAAAGATGCGAGTCACAAACACCGCGTCGACCCGATCATCGGTGCGATTCGACACCTTTGCGCCCGAGGCAGCCGAGATCACCTCGGCGATGGCATCCAGTGCCTGGGCTGGGGTGCCGTGGTAGTCGATCGGCGCCATGTGGTGCTCGGCATCAGACGGGTCGGCCTGCGAACAAACACAGTTCGGCGATTCGGGGCAGGGATCAAGACTCATGACGAAACCCTATCTCGGTGCCTCTGAGCCCCCAGCTTCGATCTGTGACGATTTTTCCGCGCTTACCGCGGTTTGAGCGTCACAGATGTGTTCAGCCGACGATGGTTTTTGCACGGCCGACGAATTGGCGAGCGACGTAGTACATGTTCGAGTTGACCGTCAGCTTTTTGCTTAAGAGGGCGTTGGCCCACGATGTCTGCACAGGTGTGGGGTGGGACTCGAGAAGTTCAACCGCCTTTGCCGACGACTTCGATGATCGCAGCACCAGCACGTCGTCGCTACAGCGAGCCAAAATCAGGTACTTGGTCAACACCACGAACGACATGCCGATGAGCAGCCCGACGATTCCGCCTGCAATTCCGCCGCTGAGAGCTCCGCCGAGGTCGGCGCTCGTCACAACGAAGAACGCTATGACCGCTATTGGAAACAGCACCACGCCGAGCCACGCCGGGCGTTGCTGCACCAGTACTGCCTCGCTGCAATCGGTGCGCCCGGTCACGTCGTTCACCGACGCGATCATGCGACTGCGGCCCGTTACTTGTTTCGCCATAGCCGCCGATGATAGACGCTCACGTTAGAGCCACGCCACGGGTGGAACGCACGTTGCGACCCGCCCATTGGCCATGTGGATGAAGACCTTTCGCTCATATTGCGGCCCATGCGGGTTCGTAATGCGCAACAATGAGCGTTGACGAGAACCGTGCCCATCTAATTCCAGCCAAGTCCACAGGAGGACAGTCATGTCTGTATTGCTCTTGAACGCCTCCTATGAACCACTGACTGTGGTCTCGTGGAAGCGGGCTATGACACTGGTCATCAGCGGTCGGGCCGAAATGATCGAGCAGGCTGGCGATCGCGTCGTGCGGTCAGCCGGCGGGGCCGAGTTTCCGCTGCCACAAGTCGTTCGGCTGATGAGCATGATCACCTATGCTGGTATGCGGGCGAGGCGTTCGCCCCGATTCTCGAAGTCGGCGTTGAGCGCTCGCGACAATCGCCGATGCCAGGTCGCCAAGTGCGACGAGCGAGGCTCCACAGTCGACCACTTGGTGCCGCGTTCTCGCGGAGGCGACACGTCGTGGGAAAATTGCGTGCTGATGTGCCCGCCGCACAACTCCCGCAAAGGAAACCAACTGCTCGACGAGCTCGGCTGGAAGCTCAAACGGCGTCCAATCGCACCAGTCGGCGCAGTCGTTCTCTCACCAGCACGAAGCTCGGAGTGGAGTCAGTGGTTCGCCCCGGCGTAGCGGGTTCCTAACGCAGGCGAACTCGCTGGTGAGCTCCCCGAGGAGCTCCTCGTGTGGGTCAGGTCACTCGGCCAGCGTCGGTCCAGTCGTGCCAGTCTTCCTCGACTTTCCACGAGCTGGGCATCGGGCGGACCACCCCGTCGAGCAGCTCGCTTCGGATCATCTCGTTCGGGCGTGGTGCGCTCATTGCTCGTTTGTCCATCTTGAATCCTGAGACTTCGGCTTGGGCTGTCAGGAGCGCATGGAGCAGGACACCTTGATCTTCGGTCAGGTCGAGCGATGCAAGCTTTTCGCGAAGAGCCCCGGCTGTTCCTCGATGATCTTCACTTCTTTATCCATTCGATGTGTGCAATCTCCAGACGAAACCAAACCATCCCCGTTACAACCACTATCAAGAAACCAGCACCGAGGAGGTGCGCTGTGTCACATCCAGCAAACAAGCCAACTCCCACCCGTCACGGCGACGTCCTGACCTGGGCCACCGATCTCGACGATCGAACCTTGGCTCAGGCTCATCGCACCGCGAATCTCGACTTCGTGTACAAGCCACTTGCGCTGATGGCCGACGCCCACCTCGGCATGGGGGCGACCATCGGGTCGGTTGTTGCAACCGAAGATTCGATCATCCCGGCAGCCGTAGGTGTCGACATCGGCTGCGGCATGGTCGCGCAAAAGACCGTGCTCACCCGCGAGCAGATCGATGCGCACCTGCCCAACATTCACAATGGCATCCGCAAGGCCATTCCATCGGGTCAGCCGCGGCGAGGTGATCGCAACGCGGGCTCGCACCCGACTGGCGTGCGATCCAAGGCACTTGATCGTCTGGTGCGCACCGCGCCCCCAGTCCAGTCCGATCGATTCAACGCCAACAAGATTGCCGCTCAGTTCGGGACACTCGGCGGCGGCAACCACTTCGTCGAACTGACTGTCGACGAGACCGACCAAGTGTGGGTTGTGCTGCACTCGGGCTCGCGCGGCCCTGGCAACCTGTTTGCACAAGAACACATTGGCAAGGCACGCAATGCCATGAAGAAGGTCCTCGACGAACCGCTCGCTGACCCTGACTTGGCGCACTTTGTGCAAGGCACCAATGAGTTCGACAAGTACATCTACGGCATGCTCTGGGCTCAGGACTATGCGCTTGAGAATCGCGGCCAGATGATGCATGCGGTCATGCAAGTCATCGCACGCGTCATGCACGACAGTGACCTGGTTCCGCACGTATCAGTGTCGGCCGATAGTGCGGTCGACGGCGCGCAGATCCAGTGCCATCACAACTATGCGTCTTGCGAAGTGCACCACGATCGTGAGATGTGGGTCACCCGCAAAGGAGCGATCGATGCGTCGGCTGGCAAGTGGGGGATCATCCCCGGCTCGATGGCGACCGGCTCGTTCGTCGTCTCTGGATGCGGCAACCCGGACTCGTATCGGTCGGCTTCGCACGGTGCAGGGCGCCGCATGTCTCGTACCGCAGCCCGCAAGCAACTCAGCGTGCAATCGTTGATCAGCGCAATGGACGGCATTGCGTGGAACAACGACGCCGAGGCGTTGCTCGATGAACACCCCGATGCCTACAAAGACATCGGCGAGGTCATGGACAACCAAAGCGATCTGGTCCAAGTCGAATACCGGCTCGAAACCATCCTCAACTACAAGGGAACTTGAGGCTGGGGAAACCTGAGACTCGGGGACCTGACGCTGGGAGACGTGGAACTCGGGGACCTGACGCTGGGAGGCATGGAACTCGGAGACCTGAGGCTGGCAGGACCTGGAACTCGGGAGCCTAAGGCTGGTGAGCCTGAGGCTGGCAAGACCTGGAACTCAGGACCCTACGACCGAGTGTGTCGGCCTCTCTGTGCCGTGCTAACGCCAGACAGAGAGGTCGATCGCAAAGTCGGCAAACGGGTCAGCTTCGACCGACGACAACACGAGCGCTTCGAACATGATGCCGGAAATCGACCAGACCTGTTCTTCGCCATCGAAGCCGGTTGGTCGTGTCAACTCGGTATCGGCAGCAGCGCTCATATGAAGCCCCTCGAGCATTGAGAAGCACGTGTTCGCAAACTCGTCGGTCGTCATCGGAGCCCGTGGCCGCAACCCATTTGCGACCAGGATTCCCTCGTATATCTCGACGTAACGAAGCCGGTTGACGGCGTCGACTCGAGTGAGCGAGGCATGGGTCGTGAGATCGTCAGGCGTGGCATCTCGGGCGATCTTGAGAGTAATCTCGTGCAATGGCCAAGCGGTGCGCTCGCGCCGGGTACGCGCCAGCACCAGGTTCGTGCGCCGCAAGATCTCGCGCGCCACCCGGGCCGACTTCTGTGGGTTCATTGCTGCCAACTGGTCGGAGAACTCGGCAAAGCTACCGAGAAGGGTTGTTCGTATTGCCTGCGAATCATCGATGAGCACCGCATCAGAGTGCAGATCGGCCCAGAAGATCTTGTCTTCGAGTACGGGGACACCAAATGCCTCGGCCACTCGCCGTTCGGGCAATCCAGCAAGATCGATTGCCTCGGAAGTGCTGATGGACTCGATACGCACCGAACGCTGTGCGCGTGCCTCGTGGGCCGCGTCGTAGAGCGCGCGTAGATCGAGAATGTGTTCGGCGCGCAGGACACGCTCGGCAACCGCCATAGATGCCATTTCACCATGCAACGGGTGCAAATAGCGACACTCATTTGGGTCCATTTCTTGGGTTGGTCTCGGCGATGAACCACAATCGGGTATGAACACGATAAAGCCCATGCGAGTTGTCGTCGCCATGATGGAGCACGAGACCAACACGTTTTCGCCCGTGCCGACGCCGCTGGAACGATTTGGCCGAAGTGGGCACGGGGTTCCTGAAGGCGCACATGTGTACGAGCTGTTCAAGGGCACCGGTACCGGCATTGGTGGACTGCTCGACGCAGCCGACGACGCCGGCTGGGACGTTGTTACTCCAATTGCGGGCAACGCTGCGCCCAGCGGGCTCGTCCAGGCCGACGCGTACAACTACATGTGTGATCAGATCTGTGCCGCAGTTGAATCCGGCTGCGATGCCGTGATGCTCGATCTGCATGGTGCAATGGTCAGCGAAACCACCACCGATGGCGAAGGGACACTCCTGGAACGAATTCGTTCGCTCGCGCCCGACATCCCGATCGGTATCAGCCTCGATCTGCATGCCAACATCACCGACGCCATCGTCGACAACTGCACTGTCTTGGTCGGCTACAAAACCTACCCCCACCTCGACATGTACGAGGCTGGCGAACATGCGGGCCGGCTCTTGGTCAAGTCAGTCGCTGGCGAGATCAACCCGGTGGTGACTTGGGGTAGTCGACCCATTCTCGCCCAGACGCTTCGTATGGGCCACGAGGATGAGCCGATGGGCCCGCTGCTCGAAATGGCCCGCATGCAAGAGGCAACCGGACTGCTGGCATCGTCGGTCTTTGGTGGCTTTCCGCTGGCAGATATTTGGGAAGCGGGCCTCTCGGTGGTCACGATCGCCGACGACGACGCTGCTGCTGCTGAGCAGGCTTGCGACGCGATCCTCGACGCAGCCTGGGCGGAGCGGGCCGAGTTCATGTTCGAGAGCCAACCGCTGGTCGACACGATCGCAGAAGCAAAGGCGATGAACGACGGACCGATCATCCTGCTCGACCATGCCGACAACGCGGCGTCGGGCGGCACCCAGGACACCGTCGCAGTACTTGGCGAGGTGCTGGCACAGGGTCTCGAGAAGGTCGCAATGTTTGCTATCTGCGATCCTCACGCCGTCGCCGAAATGACGGCTGTCGGAATAGGCAACGAGATCACGCTGTCGCTCGGGGGTAAGACCGACATGCCAGCGATTGGCCGGGTAGGCGAACCGCTCGTGGTAACCGGCCGCGTTCGCGCGTTGACCGATGGCCAATTCGAAGTGACGGTTCCCATGGGGCGCGGCACCCGAGTTGACATGGGAGCAACTGGCGTCCTCGATGTCGACGGCACCATGGTTGTGGTCATCTCTCGCAATGTGGAGCCGTGGGATCCGGGCTGTTTCCGCAGCGTAGGCATCGAGCCGACCCACATGCGCTACCTCATCCTCAAGTCACGCATCCACTACCGGGCGGGATTTCATGACATTTCGACCCGAGACATCGCGTGCAACGGGGTCGGCGTCACCAGTTCGGACAACAGCTTGTTCACGTTCGAGAACGTCAGGCGGCCGATCTACCCTCTCGATCCGCACACCACTGCGACTCCCGAGTTTACTCCGCCTCGCCAAACCGAGCCGTGAGCCCTCGCCCCATGGTTGACGCCTTCGCTGACTGCCGGACTCCCAACACAACTTGTGCTGGCGCACAGTCGGGTTTCCTGTCATAGTTCTGCCGTGCGTCTCGACATCGATTCACTACGGACACTGCGAGCAATTGTCGAGTCTGGCAGTTTCACCGGTGCTGCGGCGCGTCTGCACCTGACCCAGTCAGCGGTGAGCTGGAAGATAAAGCGACTCGAAGAACGTCTTGGGCATGCGCTGCTGGTGCGCGACGGCAAGACGATCGAACCCACCGAGATGGGACATGAACTGCTGCTGCACGCAGAGCGCATCTTGACGGCGCACGACGAAGCAGTCGCAAGCCTGAAGTTGCGCGAACTCTCGGGCACGGTCCGGTTCGGTTGCAACGACGAACCACAGATCGATCAAGTAGCTGAGATTATTCGTGGCTTCCGCCAGGAGCACCCCAAGGTCGGCGTGCACACGCGTATCGGCCTGAGCAGTGTTGTCGGTGCGTGGCTTCGAGCCGGCGAACTCGACTTGGCGATAATCCAGGTGCTCGAGGACGAGATCAAGGAGCACGACGTGGTGCTTCGGACCGATCGACTCGGGTGGTTTGCCTCGCCGGAGTTGACGCTCGAAGAAGACGGCTCCGTACCGCTGATTACGTTCGGACCTCGCGGGTTCTATCGAGCCTTCACCGAACGCCTGCTGCGCGAAGCTGGCTTCGAGCATTCGGTGGTGGTCGAGTGCGAGAGCACCTCGGGCGTCATAGCTGCGGTCGAGGCGGGGCTCGGTGTTGCGGTACTCAACGAGAATCACCCTGTAGCGGTCGACTCGGTGATGCGGGGCGAAGAACTGGGTTTGCCGAGCGGTTTGCCAGGCGTCCAGCTCGTTGCGCGCCGGTCGCAACGCTCTCGTGACACCGCAGTACGAGCGTTGCAGGGTGCGCTCGTCGAGGGCTTCACCCCCCAGCCTGCATCTTGATGCGAATCTCCATCGCCCGATGGCCAGCGTAAATCACGAGCGAGCTTCTGTGACCAGCATGGCCGACCTGGACTCGCAACCGACGTCGCGTACCTCGGTAGCTGCCGCAACCTGGGCATTGTTTGTCGGGCTTGCCTTGGTGATGGTCGGCAATGGGCTCAATGGTTCGGTGCTCGGCATCCGAAGCAAGGCGGCCGGCTTCGATCTGACGGTCACCGGCGTCATCATGGCCTCGTACTTTGCAGGGTTTCTGGTTGGCACGACGTATGCAGAACGCGCGCTCAAAACTGTCGGACACATCAGAGTGTTCGCCGCGCTTGCTTCGACAGCATCGAGTGTCGTGTTGTTGCAGGCGCTCTCGATCACACCCGCCACGTGGATACTGACGCGCTTCTTGTTCGGTGGCTGCATGGCCGGGATATACGTGGTGGTCGAGTCATGGCTCAACGATCTGGCGACCAACAGGACTCGCGGTCGAATCTTGTCGGTGTACATGCTGGTGACCATGGGCGGGATGGGGGCTGGCCAACTTTTGTTGAACGTGCGTGACAGCTCGGGGTTCACGCTGTTCATCATTGTGTCGGTGCTGGTGTCGTTCTCTTTGGTGCCGGTCACGCTGTCCGCATCGAGTTCGCCGCCGCTCGCGGTGCCAGAACCAATGCGACTCAGGGCGCTCGCCAAGCGAGCACCAACCGGGGTGGCATCGTCGTTCTTCAGTGGCGCTGGCGCCGGGGCCACGATTGGTATGGGCGCGGTCTATGCGACCGAAGTCGGCATGGGTCCTGGCCGGGTGTCGGCGTTTCTGGTCGCACCAATGATCGGCGCGCTCGTGTTTCAGTATCCGATTGGTTGGATGTCTGACAAGTTGCCACGGCGAGGCGTGTTGTTCGCTGCGGCGGTCGGTGCTGCAGTCTCGCCGTTGCTTGGTCTGGCCGTCGGCGTGAACTCGGTGCTCGCGCTCGCTGCAATGGGTTTGCTCGGCGGAGCCATGTACCCGTTCTATTCGTTGACGGTCGCCTATACCAACGACTGGCTGGAAGCCGAAGAGATTCTCGGGGCCAGTGGAACCCTCGTGCGGGTTAACGGAAGCGGAGCAATAGTCGGGCCGCTGCTCACCGCAGCGCTGATGCAGGCATTTGGACCTCGGCTCTTCTTCTGGACGATCACCGGCATCTTCGCCATCATCGCCACCTACATCCTGGCTCGCATTGTCTTCAAGGATGCGCTGCCGAAAGAACTGCAGCGTCGCTTTGCGCCCTATCCCGCCCGCGCCTCGGCCGTTGCGGCCAATCTGGTGCCACGGCGACGCCGCAACGCCGAAGGCGTGCCGAGTGGGCCTTACCTCAACGAGTGAATCGGCTCTGAACACCTGGGGGATACTGGCGTAGGCGATCGCGCACCACTAGGTTCGCCGTCTATGAAGGTACGGATCGGCGTCGCCGCAGGCGCCGGAGCAACCAATGATCCTCAAGGGTTCCTCCGACTCGTCGATGCACTCGACGACTTGGGCTATGACTCGTTATGGGTTCCCGACGTCATTACTGCCGACATCTTCGATCCGATCGCCGCGCTGAGCGTCGCAGCGGGCCGCAGCGAGCGCCTCAAAGTCGGCACCCATCTGATCGTCCCGGGCCGTGACCCGGTGCGACTCGCGAAAGAACTCGCAACGCTGGATCAACTCAGCGAAGGGCGGCTGCTGCTTCTGTTCGTGTTGGGCCTGCGCCAAGCACACGAGCTCGACGCGCAGTCGGTGATTGCGACGGAACGGTCGGCAATGCTCGAGGAAGCCTTGCAGGTGATGCGCACGTTGTGGTCCGGCGAACCGCTCCTGTTTCAAGGCGACTTCTATTCCTACGACGGTGTCGAGTTGGCCGTGCGACCGCAACAGAATCCACTCGAGGTATGGCTCGGTGGGCAGGTGCCGGCTTCGCTCGCACGCTGTGGCCGCATTGGCGAGGGGTGGATGCCAGGCTTGTGCTCACCCGAGGAAGCCGCAGCAATGCGAGCCGTTGTGCTCGCCGAAGCCGACAAAGCCGGGCGCGAGATCGACGATGAGCACTTCGGCATGAACCTGTCGTGGGTCGACAAGCCAATGAGCGATCAGTTGCTGGCAAGCATCGAAGCTCGCCGGCCGGGGTTCGATCCCTCGCACACGATCGGCTGCGGGGCATCGGGCCTGGCCGAACGAATGCATGCATTTCTCGACGTTGGATTCTCCAAGTTCGTCATCCGCCCCGCCGAGCCACCCGACGACTGGACCGAAGCCGTCGAGTCTGTCTCCGAGGTGCTCTCGCTGCAAACCTGACGACGGTTTTCAGGACCCGCTAACGCCGATAGGGGAGCGGGTTGGCTGCGGTGCCCAGGCGCGGTTCGTGGTCGTTGGGATCGCCGTCGGGCACCTTGTCGAGGCCGACAAATCGGTCAGCCAGCATGTTGTGGAACCGGTGTAGCGGCTCCTCGAACCGAGGTGAGAGTCTGCCGGGCGTGAACCCGCCCCGTTCGAGGCCGCGCTGGCCGCGTTCGACGATGTCGATGTCTTCGGCATTCACATCGAGCCAGAACGAGCGAGTCGCGGCGAAGTCGGCTTCGGGCACGTCGGGCGTGCTTGGCGGAAGGAGGAACGTGCACGTCTCGACGGTCAGCCCGGGAGCGACCGGCGTCAGCATCATCACGAAAACATGGTTCGGAAGCAGCGAGAGCAGCACGTTGGGAAAGATTGTGAGGAATCGCCCACTCTGCGCATCGGACTGGGTCAGTCCCTCGGCAGTCGGCATTGTGGTCCAGTCATCGCGATCGTCGCCCGATACTGGGGTGGTCGTTTGCCCGCAATACATACCGGGACCCTGGTAGCGGTAGTGATCGTCGACCCGGGACACCTTGGCGAGCTCGGGATGAACCCACGTCAGGTGGTAGTACTCCTGGAAATTCTCGCTGATCAGCTTCCAGTTGGCATGTATCGTGAGGTCTCGAGACTCGACGCTTCGCCACTGCTCGAGTTGGTAGGCGCCGGTGCGCTCGCCGAGATCGCCGATCCAGTCGTGGAGGCCCATGGTTGTCGGGTCGAGGCACACAAAGATCAGCACACCCCACTGCGCAACCCGCACGTGGTGTAGCGGGTAGTGGGCGGGATCGAAGTCGTCGACGCCCGCATCGCTGAATCTGGGTGTCGCCACCAAGGTGCCGTCGAGGTCGTAACCCCAGCGGTGATAGGGGCACCGGATGACCGATCCGATGTCGCAGTCGCTCTCGGCGAGTTCGGTGCCGCGGTGGCGACAGCTGTTCAAGAAGCCACGCAGCTCGTTGGCGTTGTTTCGGGTGAGCACAATCGATTTGCCGCCGAGCTGGCGCACGACGAGTCGTCCGTGCACCACTTGGTCGGCAATCGCAACCGGCACCCAGCTGGTGCCGAACACCTGCTGTTGCTCGAGTTCGAAGAACGCTTGGTCGGTGTAGCAGGCCGCTGCGAGCGTCGACGCCTTGTCCAGCGGCCGACGGGTGCTGGCCCAGGTCGACTCTTCGGTCCAGCGAATTTCACTCATCGGCGAGGTTGGTTCGACGGCCGAGCGGAATGATCTGCGCCGGTCCCTGACGTCCATGGCAATCGCGATGGCCGGGCGAACAACTCGTCGAGCATGGGCAAGAAGTCCTCGATCGACATGTTCTCGTAGCTGGGGTCAAAACAGTTCTGGTCGTATTCGGCGCAGAAGTGCGCACATGCGTCGTAGTAAGGCGATGCGGTGTAGCGATCGCGCTCATTGCGGTCACCACCAAGATGGTGGAAGTAGTAGTACCCCTGGAAAAGGCCGTGATGTTTGACGATCCAGTGGGTTTCTTCGTCGACATAAGGCGCCAGCAGCGAGGCCGCTGCGTCGCTGTGATTCTCGGGTGCAAACACATCGGCGACATCGTGCAGCAGCGCCCCAACGACGAGGTCGATCCGCTCACCGTTGCGATGGGCGCGAGTCGCCGACTGAAGCGAATGGGCGTACCGGTCGATCTGGTAGCCAAGCGTCGGGCCTTTGAGCATGTCGAGCATGGTGGTGAGGTTGCCAACGAGCGCGGCCCGAGCGTGGTCTTCGAACAGTGGCGTGAGCATCTCGTAGTCGGCCTGGGTGCCGTCGGCCATCGATGTCCATTCGACGGTGCGTTGCGCAGCTGCGTTGTTGATGTGGTCGGGGCTCATCGGGCGGTTCCTGAGGTCAGTGCGACGAGCGACGCGACATCGTCGAAGTCGAAGTAGGTGTCCTGCAGGTGGCGGGCGCCACTGGATGGTTCAAAGGCCCGCCGGGCATGAAGGACCCGATGGGCATGGAGGAACTGCATCGTGCCGGCGTGCCCGCGAAATTCGATCTGGTTTGTGGGGTCGTTCACAGCTCGGGCCAACAAGTAATAGGCGTGGTAGAAGTCGTCGACATCTGGATCAGTGGGCGACATTGGCTGCATCAGCTGGTTCGAGAACCGCAACCCCACGATGTTGCCGAGACCGTCGAGGCGAACCAGAGGCGCTCGAGTCCAGCTCTCGGCGTACGCGCTGTGTTCGCGGAAGGCAATGGGTACTCGGGCAAGTGTCCGCAGCGCATCGGGCTGGTGGCTCTGCATCCAGTGCAACACTTTGAAGCCATCGACGTTGACCCATTCGCCACCCGCGACATCGTTGATCAACATGTGGATTAGCTGTCCGCTCGGTGGCCAGGTGTAGCTGGCGAAGTCGTTGTGCGGTGGCAGCGATTCGGCAGTGTGAGCCACGTTGTAGCCATCGGTTCGAAAGAACACATCGTGCAGCCGGTCAAAGGGCGTGTCTCGAACGGGCAGTTTCAGTGTGTCGAGAAAACGGATGCACTCGCCGGATTCGTTGTTCATATTGGTGACCAAGGCAATGCCGTCGGTCATAGCAGCAGTCAAGAATGCGAGCCGGACGGCTGGGTCGTTGATCACATCGTCGTGGTTGTACCGCTGGGGTACGAAGTCGTCGGCCCACAACGCCGCTTGCACATGGCTGCGATCTGCGATGGCGGTGAGTCGGGAAAGGTCGTCTCCCGTGAATGTGCTGCGATGTCCATCGGACCACTCGATAACGACGGCGCCGTCGCCATGCGTGACCTGGGCTGGGCTGGGCAGCTGATCGTCGTGGCCCATGAAGTAGCGATGCTCGCCGGTCTCGGCGATGCGGCATTCGGAGCACACGCAGTTGTCGCGAAGCCATACGAGCGGAATCGTCTTGGTCGTGCTGTCAGCCCAAGTGATCGATATGGCGCGGTCGATACGAGTCGCCTGGGCGATGGCGCACGTTGGCCAGTCGTGCACTGGTGCTGCGAGTAGCTGCAAGGTTCCCCGATTCGGTTTGCTTGAAACTCAAACGTAGTGCTGAAGCGAGACCTGCGCTATGACAATAGTTCACCGGGTCCGCGACGAAATCGAGACCCGAAGTGTTGCACTGACCCCCCCGATCACATTCAGGGAGGTCATATTGGCTCGACTGTTATTTGGTGTCTTGTTGGACGTCGAAGATGGTGGTGTAGCCACCACGTGACCAATCGGGTGCAGCCGCCATGGTGCGACCACCGACCGTCAGCGTTCGGGTTGGGTCTCCGCTGCCGATCAGCATTCCCGAGGCCTTGCCGGTAGCGCCGTTCGCACCTACCCCCAGCAACGGGAAGCTGTCGGCGGCGGAATAGGTCTGTAGCAACAGCGGCCGGACCTGGCCTGAGTTGTTGGGCATCGAGCCATGCACACATCCGCAGTTGTGGACGGTGATCGATCCGGCTGGACCCTTGAGGTACTCGACAGAAGCAAGGTCGATTTTGGGCAGATCTGTCGCCCGGATCGAACCGGCCCAGGTTGTTTCGTCGTCGGCGTAGAGGTTGTACAGCTCGCCGGTATGGCTACCCGGCACGATGCCCATTGGGCCCATCTCTTCTTCGACGTCGTTGAGATACACCCCAATCGTGAGTGGGGTGAAGTCGGTGTGGGGCCAGTACTGGATGTCTTGATGCCATTCGACCGCTTCGCCACCACCTGACCACTTGTAGTTCAGCTTCGAATGGTGATAGCGGGCGGGTGACCCGAGCAGGTCCAGCGCGACCTGCGCAGGTGGCCCCGCCAGCGTGAACTCGGCAAAGGTCCTGTGGTGGTCGACCGGACTCGTCAACCGGCGCAAGCGTGGCGCTTCTGGCGTATGCGCGGGGTCGACATCGAGCTTCTTGGTGCTGGTGGTCAAGGTGCGGCTCTCGGCCACGAACTCGTCGCTGGCGGCCCGCAGCTTGCGAAGCCAATCATCGTCGACCGCGTCTTCGACCAGCAGGTACCCGTGCTGGTGGTACTGCTCGACCTGTTTGGGTGAGAGCACCCGGAGATCATCTTCGGCTGCTGCGCCCATGGAGATGATGTTCGCACGAACGCAGGGTTGAGGTCTAGGGGGGTGTCGAAAAGCTGCCAAGATTTGTCGGGCGCAGCGAGACAACGAACGAACCACGTACGATCTGTCGATGTTGCACGCCGAACGTCTGACGCCGGCCTTGGGGGCTGAAATCTCTGGTCTCACTGCAGAGTCGATCAACGACGGCCAGATTGGTAATGCGCTGTACGAGTCGGTGATTGAGCACCAAGTGGTGTTCATTCGCAACGCCGATCTCGGGCCAAGAGATCTGGTCAAGCTGGGCCGGTCGTTGGGCACCCTGGGGGCACGTCATCACAGCTATGTCACTCACTCAGAGAGTGAAGATGTGGTCGTGCTGACCTGGCAAGGCAACGACAAACCTGATGCTGCCGAATGGCACAGCGATATGACCTATCGCGACCGCCCGCCGTTTGCCTCGATTCTGCAGGCGATCGAGCTACCAGTGGTCGGTGGCGACACACTGTGGGCCAGTATGCACTCGGTATACGAAGGATTGAGTGACGGTCTCAAGAGTGAACTGGCCGAACTCGAAGTCGTGCACGACATGGGCGCCTTCCGCAACGGCGCATACGAATCGGGTGGAAACGTTGGCATCGTCGAAGCAATGGGCCAAGCCGGGATGGCGGTTCACCCGGTGATTGCCCGCCACCCGGTGAGCGGCCGCCCGTATCTCAATGTGAGCGAGTCGTTCACTCGTTGGATCATCGGCATGTCCGCTCCCGAATCGGCCCGGCTGCTCACGATGCTCTTCGACATCGTCAACCGGCCCGAGCACCACGTGCGGCTGCGCTGGAAGCCGAACACCATTGCGATCTGGGACAATCGCGGTACCCAGCACTACGCAGTCGTTGACTACTTGCCCCATCGCCGAGTCATGCATCGAGTCGCCGTCGCAACCGACAACCGCAACCCCAATCTTTGACGCACGTCTGGCGCGGGTAGCCTGCGTCTCGTTCACGAACACGGCCGAATGGGCCAGCGCGCTATGTGCCAGCCCGCTCGGACCGATGGTTAGTTTGGCCAGATTGAGTAGCGCTAGCAGGCGCTGAAGAACACGCGGCGTAGCAACCCGCAGGTTGCCGATCACCTTGCCGCAACACCGCCGGTCTTCAGCACCCCGCTAGCGGTCGTACCGGCAGGTGGTGCCTTGGATTGAGTAGCCGCTGCCTGAGCACTGGTCTGGGCTGATGCAGTTGTTTTGGCGGGGGTGGTCGAGTTTCGGGTGGCTGCAGTTGTAGTTGGGGGTGCGGCATTTGTCGTTTTTGTAGGTGTAGCCGGGCTGGCAGTTCTGCTGCTGTTGGTACCGGCAGGTGGTGCCTTGGATTGAGTAGCCGCTGCCTGAGCACTGGTCTGGGCTGATGCAGTTGTTTTGGCGGGGGTGGTCGAGTTTCGGGTGGCTGCAGTTGTAGTTGGGGGTGCGGCATTTGTCGTTTTTGTAGGTGTAGCCGGCCTCGCAGTTCTGCTGCTGTTGGTACACACAACGGTAGTTATCGGCGATCGTGTAACCGGAGCTGACTGGCGAGCACTCTGCTCGGGTCATGCACGCCTGTGAGTCGTAGCGCTCAATGGCTGGGTAGTTACATCCGTAGTTTTTGCTGACACATTTGCCCGATGAGTTCTTCGTGTAGCCGCTCTCGCAGCTGCTCGACGAACCCGAAGACCCAGACGAACCCGAAGACCCGGACGAGTTCGACGGGGTCGGGGTCGAAGTTGGCGCCGGATCGCTCGAGCTCGATGAGTCAGAGCCCGATGAGTCAGCACTCGATGAATCAGAGCTCGATAAACCCGAATCACCGACTTCGCTTTCGGTGCCAGCATCGACCAGTTCGGCGCCAACGCTTTCGCCCGAGCGAACCGGACAGATGCCGCACAGATCGTTGGGAATGAGTGCGTCGCCGACTTCGTCGGTCGTTGCGGCCGTCTGCCAAGCGCCGTACGCCTGGCCGGGTTCGCAGAACGCAGCGTTCGAGGCAACGGTGCAGTCGGGACGATCGATCACGCTGTGGATGATGGTCGAGAAGTGGGTGATTTCGATTTGAGTCGTCGCCGATGCGGCCAACGTTTCGTCGGTCCACACGCCGTTGGTCAGCTCGGACACGACGACCGAATCACTTTGCTTCGGCACGTCGAGGAACAGTGGCCTTGGCAGTTCGAGGTCATTGAGGGTGGAGAGCTGGTAGATGCGCCCTTGGGGTGCTGCTTCGAGGTAGCGGTCGAACCGCAAATCAGCGAGTACAATCGTGACCTCGGTCGGAGACGTGAACGAGCCCGCGGGGACCTGCAGCGTGGCGCCGTCGGCCAGCGTCAACGAGCCGCCGTTGGCGTCGAAGATCTGCACGACCGGCTCCGAGTGCAAGCTGACCAGATTGCCGAGCGGCGCAATGTCGGGTGCGACCGAACCGATCGACGCCAACGTTGCGGATGCCTCAGAGGTTGCTTCGTCGGATGCTGCTTCTTCAGCCAATGCTACGTCGGCCGCTGCTTGCGGAGGAACAGCTTCGGGTTCGGCTGCCTCGGATGCGGCCTCGGTCGGGGCTGACGCTGCGGCCGACACATCGACCTCGGGTACCGATGCTGTGCCACCACATGCGGAGAGCACAAGGAGTACCACAAGCCCCAAGGCCGAGGTTATCAATGAGAGTCTTGAGGTCTGAGAAGAACGCTGCACGAAAGCCGCCTTTATCGAGTTACGTGCAAGACGTATCACGGTGGAATGCGTTACAGCTAGGCCGGGTGACAGGGGCGACAGCCGAAGCGTCAGCTGCACATCGTCTGCGGCGTAACCGGCGTCACAACCAGCAAATCGCGGTGCCAGGTGCGCGTTCGACCCGCACCAAGGCAGCCGTAGCTTGCAGGTCAGAGCACACCGTCGTGCACGAAAATGTCTAGGGTCCAGGGGATGCGAACGAAGACGCTGGCAGGAGCCATCGCCAATCGGTTTCGGCGGCGCTCGCTAGCTCGATTCGCGGTTCGCACGAGTGCAGAACGGTACGACTACATCATCGTCGGCGGAGGGTCCGCTGGCTGTGCGCTCGCGAATCGCCTTAGTGCCGACCCAGCCAACAAGGTGCTCGTGCTCGAAGCCGGCCGCACGGACTGGAAGTGGGACGTGTTCATCCACATGCCCGCCGCGCTGACCTATCCGATCGGAAGTCGCTTCTACGACTGGAAGTACAAGAGCGAACCCGAGCCATACATGTTTGGCCGCCAGATCTACCACGCTCGCGGCAAGGTCCTCGGTGGCAGCAGCAGCATCAACGGCATGATCTTTCAGCGCGGAAACCCCATGGACTACGACAAGTGGGCCGCCGAACCAGGCATGGAGCAGTGGGGCTATGAACACTGCCTGCCGTACTTCAAGCGCATGGAAAGTCGTCTTGTCGGAGCCGACACGTGGCGCGGCGGCGACGGTCCGCTCAAGCTCGAGACCGGACCGGCCACGAATCCGCTCTTCGCAGCATGGCTCGAGGCCGGGCCCCAAGCTGGCTATCACCGCACACCCGACGTCAACGGGTACCAGCAAGAAGGCTTTGCAGTCTTCGACAAAAACGTGCTGCGCGGTCGACGTTTGAGCGCAGCCCGCGCCTATCTGCATCCGGTGCTCGACCGGCCGAACCTGACACTGCTCACGATGGCGCAGGTGAACAAAGTCGTGTTCGAAGGCACGCGAGCGGTCGGCGTCGAGTACCGACGCCGCGGTCGCACCCACATCGCTCGGGGCGCCGAGATCATCAGCTGTGGTGGTGCGTTCAACTCGCCGCAACTGCTTCAGCTCTCCGGCATTGGCGACCCGGATCACCTCACAAGCTTGGGCATCGATGTCCTTGCTGCGTCGCCCGGCGTTGGCGAGAATCTGCAAGACCATCTCGAGGTCTACATCCAGCACGCCTGCAAACTGCCGGTATCGATGCAGCCGTACAACGCCACGTGGCGTATGCCTTTCATTGGTTTGCAATGGCTCTTTCGACGAGGGCCCGCCGCAACTAATCACTTCGAAGCTGGCGCCTTCTTGCGCAGCAATGACCAGGTCGAGTATCCGAATCTGATGTTTCACTTTCTGCCGATCGCCATTCGCTACGACGGTTCGGCGCCAACCGACGGCCACGGCTACCAAGTGCATGTCGGCCCGATGTACAGCGATGTGCGCGGCACGGTCAAGATCACCACCACCAACCCGCGCCGACACCCGGCAGTGCAGTTCAACTATTTGTCGACGGGCAACGACCGCAAAGAGTGGATCGAAGCAATACGCACCGCCCGCCGAGTGCTCAACCAACCGGCGTTCGACCCATACAACGGCGGCGAAGTGTCGCCCGGCCCATCGGTCGAGACCGACCAACAGATTCTTGACTGGGTCGCAACCGACTCCGAGACTGCGTTACACCCGTCGTGTACTGCTCGTATGGGTACCGACGACATGGCCGTCGTCGACCCGTCGACGCTGCGAGTGCACGGTGTCGAGGGGCTGCGTGTGTGTGATGCTTCGGTCATGCCCAACGTCACCAACGGCAACATCTATGCGCCAGTCATGATGATCGCCGAACGTTGTGCCGACATGATTCTCGGCAATGAGCAGCTGCCGCCTGAGCAGGCCGACGTGTACCGGGCGCCGACTGCCGGCCGATGGGCGCCGCCAGCCACCTGACCATTGGGCGTGCAAAGAACTCGTGCATGTGCGCCGCTCGCCCGCGGAGCTCGTTGCATGAACAGCCGCACCTTGACATTCGTTGCACTTCTGGGACTGCTTGGATTACTCGCAGCATGCGGAGGCTACGACACCGTTGACGAGATCGTTGGGTCATCGGGTGATGCACCCGCAGCGGCGTCACCTTCTCGGGCGCCTGCGTCTGACGCACTGCACATCTGCGCAGGGGACTCGAACCGGCACCAGCAACTAGCATCTCGGCCGTGACGAGTGGCCAACCGAACATCGTCTTGATCATGGCTGATCAACTGGCGGCTCCGTTTCTCGGTGCGTGGGGTGGCCCTGCGATCACACCGGCGATCGATCGGCTAGGCGACGAGGGTGTGGTGTTCGCGGCGACGTACAGCAATTCACCGCTGTGTGCCCCGGCTCGTTTCGCGATGATGACCGGTCAACAAAACAGCAAGATCGGCGCATATGACAACGCATCGGAGCTGGCTTCGGCGGTGCCGACCTTTGCGCACCACCTACGGAACGCGGGCTACCAAACGTCGCTCGTGGGCAAGATGCACTTTGTCGGGCCCGACCAGCTGCACGGATTCGAAGAACGGCTCACGACCGATATCTACCCGGCGGACTTTGGTTGGACACCCAACTGGCTCGACCCAGATGGGCGCTTTGACTGGTGGTACCACAACCTCGACAGCGTGACCCAGGCCGGCGTTGCCGATGCGACGAATCAGCTCGATTACGACGACGAAGTCGGCCACCGAGCAGTTCGCAAGATTCGCGATCTTGCGCGGACCAAGGACGAGCGGCCGTTCATGATGACCGCCAGCTTCACGCATCCCCACGATCCCTATGTTGCGCGGCAGGAGTTCTGGGAGCTTTACGACGGGGTCACAATCCCGATGCCCACAACCGGACCTATCGCCGAGGCAGACCTCGATCCTCACAGCGCTCGGTTGCGCAAAGTGATCTGCGCAGACACGACCGAGGTGTCGGCCGAGCAGATCAAGGCGGCCCGGCGGGCCTATCTTGCCAACTGTTCCTACGTAGACCATTGGATCGGCCAGCTGGTCGAGACGCTCGAGAATCACAGCCTCGCCCACAACACGATCGTCATCTTCACCGCTGACCACGGCGACATGTTGGGTGAGCGGGGACTGTGGTACAAGATGAACTTCTACGAGCACAGTGCTCGCGTGCCGTTGATCATGTGGTCACCGGGCCGCCTGGCGCCCCGCCGAATAGAGACGTTGTCGAGTCTTCTCGATATTGCGCCCACCATGCTCGACTTTGCCGGGGTGGACATTCCCGCTGCGTTCGATGGCCGCAGCCTGGTAGAACAGCTCGCTGGCGTCGAAGATGGGTTGCGAATCGTGACCGGCGAGTATCTGGGCGAAGGTGCCGTTGCGCCCATCTTCATGCTGCGTCGTGGCAACTTGAAGTACATCTTCAGTCAACCCGACGGCGAGCAGCTCTTCGATCTCGATGCCGATCCGCATGAGTTGAACAACGTTGCTGATGCCACCGAGTACTTGGCCGACGCAGCCAGCTTCCGCTCCGAAGTTCGTGACCGATGGGATGTTTCGCAGATCTTGGTCGACGTGCTCCAGAGTCAAGCGGATCGGCGAGTCGTTGACGCAGCACTGCGCAAAGGGCGCTACTCGGCGTGGGACTTCCAACCATCGACCGACGCCACTGGCCAGTACATGCGGAACCATCTCGATCTCAACGACGTCGAATCAGGCCGCCGCTCGAGCTGACGCTGGTGGCAACGCAGCAGTTGCCGGGACGCTAACTCCAGAGGGTGATGTGGACGCGTGGCTTGAAGCGACCGATGCGCGAGCCCGATCCGGCGAGCATTGCCTGGGTGGCACGTGGCGACGTCACAAACCGCATCATTGACAGCACGCCGTTTGGGCTGGGTACCTATGGCTCACGCTCGACGCCGGTGTCGGGCGCTGCCGCGGCACTGGTTGCGCGCAAGGTCAAGGCCAAGGCGCAGATCATCGCCAGTGGCATGCTCGAAGTCTTGGTCGCTGACCTCGAGTGGACCAAGAGAGCCTTCAACGTCAAGGGCGATCCGTCGAAGTCGGTCACCATTCAAGACATCGCGATGAAAGCTCACGGAGCTGGCGATTTGCCCGAAGGCCTCGAGGGTGGCCTTGTCGTCTGCTCGGCGAACCGTCGAAGAAGTTGCGTCGTCGGTGCTGGCCGAGCTGACCGAGTGGCCGTGCAAACCGGTTCGGCGACGCTGAGCAGCCAACAGTGCCGGCAGTCTTGATCGGTGCCGCCCGATGGCGGCGGCGCGACGCACAGGCGGTGATCCGGTCAGGCTCGTTTGGTCGGATCAGCGCTGTCGCACCCGGCGAGTCGTGATGCTGGCCGACGTATCAGGTTCGATGCAGACGTTTGTGCGGCCCTACATGCACGTGCTGCGTGCGCTGATCGCGCAGGTCGATGCCGAGGCGTTCGCGTTCTCGAACACGATCACGCGGATCATGCCTGCGTTGCGTCGGTTCGATCCGATCGACGCGTTTGCGGCCGCCTCCGAACTCGTCGACGACCGTTTCTCTGGGACCAAGATCGCCTCAAGCTTGCAGGCCTTGATGTCGCAGGCCAGCTGGTCCACATTGCTTCGTGGTTCGATGGTTCTCGTGGCGAGCGACGGTTGGGATACCGATCCGGCCGACGAGATGGATCGCCGCATGCAACGACTGTCACGCATGGCGCATCGAGTTATCTGGGTGAACCCACGAGCGGCCGCCGACGGTTTCGAGCCACTCGTCGGGGGCATGGCCGCAGCATTGCCGCACTGCGACGTCATGTTGTCGGGTCACTCGCTGCGAGCAATGCGTGATGTGTTGTTGGCCATTGGCGATGCACGTGCTCGCTGATGGGCCGCCCGGGGGTAGCTGCTGGGCGCGAACTCGAGTCTCTCGCCGTGGGGCTCGAGACTCGCAGTGGCAACGTGGATGTACTTGTTGTCGCAGTTCGCTCAGTTCGTCTCAGAAGCTCCAGGGGTTGAAGGTTGGCGCACTGAAGAATGAGTTCGCGGCGGGTGTGTAGGTGCACTTTTCGATATAGCTGATGCCAGCTCCGAGTGCGCTGACGCTAGTAACTCGAGCGAGGAACGGTGCTTGGGGGCACCGCCAATCAATGACTTCCGCGGTTGGAGGGTTGGGATTGATGGGATTGCGTGCAACGCACTTTTCACCGATCGCCATATAGGGGCTCAGACAGTTCGGCGTGGGCAACGGCTGCAGACAGTAGGAGCTGGTGTGAAGCTGGTTTAGGCAGAACGGCGCAGCGTCGGCAGTATCGGTGCTGGCAGCGATTGACCCAGCGACCAGCCCGGTTGCCAGAAGCAGAACGGCGAGGAGCAGAGGAACGATTCTTGAGCCGATGTTGGTGAGCATGACGAGGTCCTTGTGGGTTGATGTAGCCATATCGTGACCCGAAGAACGGCACGGGAGTGTCGGGTGGCCAACAGAAGCGTCGTCGCCGTTGTCACTGCTGCCGAGTAGCTCGACCGCGCGACATCAGTGAGGCGCCGCAAGAGAAATGCTGCGTCAGCGCCTGAAGCCCACAAGGCACCCCTCACCCCGGGCGCCACTTCGCTCCTGGCGCCACTTCACCGCCAGTTTTCATCGGTGGCGCTAGCGGGTGGCAGACTTGGTGCTGTGAGTGACCAGACGCCTGTTGGCATCAACCGTGAAAATGTGACCCAGTGGTTCGAAGAGCACACCGAGGTCACCGGACCGTTGACGTTCGGGCTGATCGCTGGTGGGCGCTCGAACATGACGTTCATCGTGACCGACGCTGCTGATCGACGTTTCGTATTGCGTAGGCCACCAATGGGCCCGCTGCTGCCGAGTGCTCACGACGTGGCGCGCGAGCACCGGTTGATGGATGCGCTGCAAGACAGCGCCGTGCCCGTGCCGCTGCTCGTGGGCCTCTGCCAAGACGAGGCGGTCAACGAGCGCGACTTCTATGTCATGCACTATCTCGATGGTGTGGTCGTCCGTGATGCCGAGATCGGTGAGACGATTCCGGTTGAGACGCGCACTCGCATGTGCCACGAGTTGATCGACACGCTGTGCACGCTGCACCGCGTCGACATTGATGAGGTCGGTCTCGGCAACCTGGCCAAGCGAAGCGGCTATATCGAACGCCAGATCAAGCGGTGGTCCGGTCAATGGGAAAAGTCGAAGACGCGGGAGCTTCCGGTGATCGACAGGGTTGCCGACTACCTGCGAGCCAACATCCCGACCGATGCGCCGACCACGATTGCCCACGGCGACTATCGGCTCTCGAACTGCATGATGGACCCAGCTGGCCCGGTTGCTGGAGTACTCGATTGGGAGCTCTGCACGCTGGGTGATCCCATGGCTGATCTCGCGGGCCTCCTTGGTTATTGGCATGATCCTGAAACCACCGAAGAAGAAAAAGGCGATGCCGCCATCACCGCGGCCGAGGGATGGCTCAGTCAGCAAGAGATGGCTGGCCTCTACGCCGACAAAATGGGCGTGTCGCTCGACCAAGTCGACTACTACCGGGGATGGGCCGCCTGGCGTCTGGCCTGCATCTCCGAAGGCGTCTACGCCCGCTACCTCAATGGTCAGCAAGGCGAACAAGGCGAAGAACTCGACCTCGACGAATACAAGACCGGTGTCGAAGCGCGCGCCAACCGCGCCGCCGCAATCCTTGGCGTCTGAACTGCGCCGTCTCGGCTGGCGAGACGTCACGCCTCAACGAGGCGGTGCGGCGGTCCAACGAGGATCGAGATGATGCCTGACCCGGCTGCACCAAGTGGTGTCGCCGGTCCAACCAGCCGGTGCCTGACCCGGCTTCTTAGCTGGTCCCGCGGGCCAACTGACGGGTTTTGGAAAGGCCACAGTGTGATTTCCCGTGGCTCCCCCGGGGAGGTCGCCGTCGCTGGCTGGTGGTGCCGACGTGACTAGACGGCAGCGAGTCTGGTGTCCAACGCCGCCCGGAAGAGGTCTACGTTGGCGAGCTTGATGTCTTCGTAGCCGCGCACGATGTCGGCCGTCTCGGCGACGGCAACCGCAGCTGCGAGTGAGTCGGTGGTCAGCGACTGCAAGACCTTGTCGATCGCTTTCATGTATTCAGCGGCCAACTTGCGTTCGACGCGACGGACCTTGGCCCAGCGGAAGGGATCGAGCATGGTGCCGCGCATGCGTTTGCCTCGGGCCAGCATCCGCAAGCCACCTGCAGCCGACAGTGGAATTGAGATCTTGCGGTCCATGCCGAGTGCTCGCAACATCGGCGGATGTAACTGATAGCTGATCGATCCGGTGTCGCCGGCAACGTCGTGGGCTTCGTCGAGGCCGTCGGCATCGAGCATGAGCCGGGCGACTTCGTACTCGTCTTTGTAGGCCGTGAGCTTGTAGAGGCCAGCGGCAACCGCATCGACCATGGCGCCCGAGTCGATGCCAGCCGATCGTTCGGTTGCGTGGACTCGGTCGAGGACGTCGAACCAATCTTGCGCGTCGGAGCGGTCGCCCCACGCAACCAGTTCGCTGGCAAAGAGCGCCAGCTGGGTACGGCGGCTGCCCTCGGCGCCAAGGTGATCCAGTCGCATCCCGAACTCGTCGGACACCCTTGCGGACTCGTCGATGTCGAGGTCACGAGCAGCTTCGACCGCGCCAGGATCCGCAACCTGCATCCGGCCCCAACGGAACGCGGCCAGGTTGGCCTTCACGGCAACGCCATTGAGCTCGATGGCTTCCTCTAGCGACGCCGCGGGGATGGGGAGAGCTCCGGCTTGCACCGCCATGCCGATCACAAAAATATTGGCTGCAGTAGATGAACCCAGCAGGTCTTCGGTGACCCCTTGGGCGTCGGCCCAGAAGTGATGGCTGGTGCTGTGCTGGCCAATGGTGCGGGCGAGCTCCTCGGGTGTGGGTAGTGCAATGTCGGGGCGAGTGATCATCGACCCGGTCGGCGTCGGCGACGTCGAGCCCACCACCACGGTGCGATCGTTGTCGCAGGTCGCCAGTCCCTTCTCGCTCGCGGCCACGAGTTGATCGAAGGCCAGCAGCACGTCGGCTTGGCGGTCGCCGAGCCGGTTCGTGTACGACGGCGCGTGGCGCGACAGCCGCAAATCGCTCACCACCGGGCCAGCCTTCTGTGACAGACCGATCTGATCCAGGCCACGGACTTCGAATCCGGCCAGCATGGCGGCGGTGCCAAGAATTTGGGCGACTGTGACGACGCCCGTTCCACCAATCCCGGTGATGCGAAGCGCAAACGAATCAGCAGGGACCAACAGCGAGGGATCTGAGAAGACCGTTGGCGCTTCGGTACTCACGGCGGATGCGTCGCCGGAAACGGGCGAACGCTCAGGCTTCGCCGACCAACGGCTGAGCAGCCGACTGAGGCGGCCCGCTGGCTTGGTCGAGATGGTCATGAACGATGGGCAGTCGCCTTCGAGGCAACTGAAGTCCAGGTTGCAGGTGGTTTGGTCGATATGGGTTTTGCGGCCAAAGGGTGTGTCCATCGGCTGAACCGACAGGCAATTACTGACCTGGCCGCAGTCGCCGCAGCCTTCGCAGATTCGATGGTTGATGACCACCCGTTGATCCGGTGACTCGATCAGGCCTCGCTTGCGGGCACGACGTAGCTCGGCGGCGCAGGCTTGATCATGAATCAAGACGGTGACGCCCGGAGTGGCGGCCAGCATCTGTTGCGTTTCCATCAGGCGAGTGCGGTCTCGGACTTCGACCTGGTTGTTCAGGTCCTGTTTCGAACGTGCGACGTCGTCGCTGGTCACGATGACGCGGGCTGCTCCCTGGGCTTTCAAGATGTCAACGACTTGCTGTAGGCCGATCTGGCCCTCGGGATCTTGCCCGCCGGTCATAGCGACCGTGCCGTTCCACAGCAGCTTGTAGGTGATATTGATCTTGGCGGCGATGGCGGCCTGAATTGCCAGTTGGCCCGAGTGGAAATAGGTGCCGTCGCCCAGGTTCTGAAAGATGTGGTCGGTGTCGACGAACTCGCTCATGCCGATCCACTGGGTGCCCTCGTTGCCCATGCAGGTGAGGCCAGCGATGTCGCCAACCCGGTCTGGATCCATCAGTAGCGTCATGGTGTGACAGCCAATGCCAGCGCCGACCACGGCTGCGTCGGGGACTTCGGTGCTGCGATTGTGGGGGCAGCCCGAGCAGTAGAACGGTGCCCGCTCGACTGCCAGCGGAATCATGGTGCGAGTGGGAATCACGGGTGCGAGGCGGTCGCCGAGACGCGACTCGAGGCGTCGTCGCAACAACGGCACCAGGGTGTCGGCGTCGAGGGCACCCCAGCCAGGCATGAGCGACTCGCCTTGCTCATTCTTCTTGCCCACGATGATTGGCCGCTGGGTTACGGCATAGAGCGCGTCCTTGATGAGCGATTCGATGTTGGGCCGCTTCTCTTCGACAACCACCAGTTCTTGCAGGCCACGAGCGAACGACCTGATCGTTTCGGGGTTGAAGGGCATCGGCATGCCCATCTTCAGCAGCCGAATGCCGGCAGCTTCGATGTCGCCGTCAGTGCGAAGCCCAAGCCGGGACAGCGCCTCGCGTACCTCGCGATAGGTGATGCCAGACGAGACGATGCCAACCCACGCATCGCTGGGGTTGACCGGGATGTGATTCAGGTTGTTGTCGGTCGCGTAGCGACGGGCAAGCTCGTAGCGAACTTCGACGATCTCGCGTTCGATCTCAACAGTCATCGGCGTTAGGAGCTGCCCGTTGGGGGCGTGCTGGTAGCGCTCGCCGTCGACCAGCGGCATGATTGGTTGCAGCCGTTCGGGGTGAAGGTCCACGCTTGCCGAGGCGTCGGCAACATCGGCCACGATCTTGACGGCCGACCACAGCCCCGTGGCCCGGGAGAGCGAAATGGCGTGTCGGCCAAGGTCGAGTGCTTCGGCGGGGTCGCCGGGGTACAAGACTGGCATGTGCATGTCGGTGATGACCCCAGCCGACGACGACGGAACGGTCGATGACTTGGCGTTCGGATC
>Ga0209831_1000148_pt1 | contig 61936 bp, 47 predicted proteins | sample Maine_Asex4_meta_FD_187451 | JGI IMG/M metagenome (GOLD analysis project Ga0209831, IMG submission 187451) | Marine algal microbial communities from Maine, USA - Maine_Asex4_metaG (SPAdes) (version 2) | ecosystem: Host-associated > Algae > Red algae > Unclassified | place: Maine, USA | collected... | reverse complement strand
ATTCCTCAACTTTGCTTTGCTTCTAAAAAGGCTAAAAAGCAATATTATGATGCCATTTGGTTCAGTCGCATTCGCGAAATTAAGTGCGTTACTAGTTAGCTTTTAAATAAATGTGTCAGGCAGTCAGCGGTGATTCTGCTTTGAATGATGTCAGTCTTTTAATTGGATCGCTTTTGGATTTTAATGAATTGCCTTTTGATTCTAAATTTTTTGACTTTGAAGGTGAAAATATAATTGTCTGGAGTGATGAAGATGACAAAGAGAAAATTTATTCTATTCGACTGACTCAACAAGAATTTGCAGCACAGCTAGAGGTTGCCAAACAGGAATTACAGGGCTTTATAAAAAAGGTTGAAGTTTGGACGTTAGAAAATTACCAGACCGATCCAAATAGATTGTTTGAGGGAATAAGTCACTATTTGTTTTTTGAATATAGGTAAAGCGATCGCTTTAAATTTGGCAAAAAAGTTTTTAAGTAAAGCGATCGCAAATGACAAAACCAGAGATTTCAAAAGCCGATTTGCTATAAAGGAGAAAATTATATTTAATCCTATTTATTGAGATGAAATACAAAAGATGTAGACCCGAAAAGCGGATTTATCGTAATCTTGCTCTTGGTATAATTACCTTTATCGTTTTGGCAACTGTCTTGCCTGTAATGAGTTCTACAGGCATATCTTAAATTGCTACAGGCAGTAAAGGCGATCGCAGGTAGATCGCACTGTTTACTTTCTCGCGTCTGCCAAACCACAAAAGAAGTCTATATACTCTGGGTGTCCATTAGGAAAAACAAAATTCAAAGTTAAAGGATCTTCGGTATCACCTTTTCCGCCAATACCCTGTAATACTTTTGGCTCGTTAGGATTGCTGCGATCTATTTTTAATGCCTGACGGTTTTTTAGTTCGCCACCGCTACTGTCCACATAAATTACGGCGTTGTCGGTGCTGAACTCTTTGCCTAACATTTGTACGAGTTCGAGAAAACCGCGATCGCTTCCTCCCCGTTTGTATTCGGTTTTGCCGTCGCTTTCTACCGCCTTGCTTGTTACCGTATCCCCCGCACCGATGATAGTTGGCATCAAAGCAGGATCGAAATTATCTTTGACTAGCTGGAGTAACTCTGACTGTTTATGGGGTGCTTCTCTAGCATTAAAATCCATACCGAGAGGATACTTTCCTGTCTGTAAGTAGTAATAATGGTTGAGAATTACCAGCACTCCCACTTCTTTAATTGCCCCTCGCAGCATAAATTGAAAGTCGGTTGTTCCCGAATCCTTCCCCTTAGCTGGCTGCACGACTTCTAGTCCTCGCTCATCTCGACCCAAGTTAGGAGCGTAGTGAATAAAGAACGAATCCCCTAACCCCTGCTGTTGCGCTTCTGCTAGCAAATTAGCCGTAAATGCCTCAATTTTCTGCTGTAGTTCGGCGTAAAGTTCGGGACTGTCTTTTAGTGTTTCGTGGAAGACATTGAGGTTAGCAGTGGGAGAAACTTTATTGTCTAAAACAGTAGCCTGAATATATTCCTCTAACTGCTCGTCACTAATGCCCAACTTTAGCTCTTTAGCTAACTTTCTGAGGTAATCTGCTACTTTCAAGGGTACGGCTTCTAAGAACGCCATCTCCGCCTCGCTTACCCCAGGATGAACGACGTTGCCATAACTATCCTGCCACTGCACTCCACCTCCAGCTAAACCCTGGAGATATAAACCTTCTGCCTGTGCCGTATCTGGATCGAAGGTGCGCTCGATAATCCCGTTGACGCCTCGCTGTCCGATGTGTTCGCCGTTGGTTAAGACAAAGAAATGCTTGCCTAAAGACTTGACTGCTTTAATATATTTACTTTCCATCGTCCGCGTGAGGGGATCTTTGACCAAACCCATGCAGACTCCATCAAGATCTTGAATAATCAGAATATTGTGCCTTTTGACTAATGCCTGGCTCAAGCTCTGATGGTCTAAGGAAAGCGATCGCGTAGAGAGGGAAGTGGCAGAAACAGTCATAATATTACAGTACGCTCCATTGAATATCAGCTTTAAGCACCCATAAAACTAATACCATTAATTTCACCATCTAGAATGCGTTTTATCTCAATCGCCTCATTGCGTATAGCAGGAATTTTTTTAGCAGGACTAATTTTTGTTTTACCTTTCCAATCAAAATCTGCTTTTGCCGAAATTATCTCAGCAACCAGTACTCCAGAAATAGTAGAGAGGGTGGCGCAAGACGATGTAGTTTATCTGGGGGAAAATCACGATAGCATAGAGATTCATCAACAGCAGCTAGGGATTATCACTCAATTTCATGAAGAAGCCAATCCTAAGTCAGAAATGGCGATTGCTTTTGAAATGTTTCAGCGCCCTTTCCAGCCAATGCTCGATCGCTATCTAGCAGGCATAATTACCGAATCACAATTGCGAGAACAAACTGAATATGATGTTCGCTGGGGTTTTGACTGGGAATTCTATGCACCAATCCTTCGCTTTGCTAAAGATCGACAGATTCCTTTAATCGCCATGAACACTCCCGAAGAAATTACGCAAAAAGTAGCTCAGTCGGGAATCAATAGCCTTGAAGGAAGTGACTATCGCTATATTCCTCAAAAAGCGGATATCAAGCTAGATAATCCTGAATACCGCCAAAGACTCCAAGACATCTACGAACAGCATGTAGAAGCGGGACAGGGAAACAGTACCGATGCCGATAACTTCTTTGCTGCTCAAGTATTATGGGATGAAACCATGGCGGAAGCGATCGCACTTTACTATCAAAAGCATCCCGATACTCAAATAATTGTCCTAGTCGGCAAAGCTCATGTTATGTATGACTACGCCATCCCCAACCGAGTAGCTAGACGGATTGAGAACCCTGATTTTACTCAGAGTACTGCTTTATTAGTGGAATAGTTAGCGATCGGTAATCACTCCTGATTTTGTAAAGCATATAGCACCGAACCTACCAAGCCAACCTGGGGACTCAGCACAATATGAACGGGGACAGCCTCGATCAAAGTGCTGACTCTACCTTTATCTTTAAAAGTGTTTAAAAATCTCCCATCCTGCATCAGAGGTAAAATTTTGGCAGCAATCCCACCTGCAATATAAATGCCACCGTAGGAAAGCAACTTTAGAGCCAAGTTACCCGTTTCTGCCCCATAAGCCTCAATAAAAACGTCCATAGTCTTTTCACATAGGCGATCGCTTTGCTTAAAAGCTGCTTGAGAAATTATCGCTGCGGGATCGATAGTTTTTTGTGCTTCGTGTTCCCAAATTCTGATTCTTTCGCCAATTTCAGGGGACTCCTGCTCGTAGCCATTATCTCGCAAAAACTGATAGATAGAGGCAATTCCCTGACCCGAAACTACCCGTTCGACAGAAACATGTTCGACGTTTAGCTTGCTACGTAGATAGCGTAGCAAATCCATTTCCAAATCATTGCGGGGTGCAAAGTCCGTATGACCTCCCTCACTCGCAAAAATATGATACTTCTTGCCTTGAGGAACGAGAAAAGCCTCTCCCAAACCCGTTCCTGCTCCAATTACGGCAATGGGAGAATTTTCTCTTGCTTCTCCCGCCTGCAAAGTATGAACGTCAAAATCTTTTAGACCCAAGATCCCAAAACTATTAGCAGCAAAGTCATTCAGTAAACTAATTTTAGGAATATCTAACTCTATTTCTAACCGTTGAGTATCTAACACCCAATGAAGGTTAGTTAAGTTGCAGGTATTGTTGACAACGGGACCAGCGATCGCAAAACAGGCTAACTGAGGTTTAATATATTCATCCTGTGCCAGAAACTCTCGCACCATCGGCACTAAGTCGGGAAAGCTGGCGCTAATATATTGAGCTTCTCTAACAGTTTTGAAAGTTTTCTCGGTGAGAGTAACCTCTGTCACCTCTACCAAACGTAAAATTGTCTTGGTTCCGCCAATATCACCAGCGAGTAAAAACATATTATCTGTTTATCTGTATTTGCGAGCTATTCCAATATTTTCATTTAGTGGTGTAGTCGTTTAAGATAAACGAGATCGCATCTTGCCGTTTCTACACCTTCGGCAGGTTCGTAGTCATTATGTTCGTATAATCTTACTGCCTCTTTTAAGCTACTTGCGGTTTCGATCCAAATTTCTTGATAATCCTTAACTGCGATAGCTTTTTCGAGCTTCTGCAATAGATATTTTCCCAGTCCTTGATTCCTAACACTAGGTAACAGATACATTTTGCGGATTTCCACCGCATTTTGTCCTCTGTCGATTGGCTGATATGCTGCTGTCCCGACTATAGCCCCATCCTGCTCGACCACCCAGAATTCTCCCCCAGCCTCTAAATAAGCCTCTTCCACCTGAATTACGTCCCGATCTGCCAGCTCAGGTTGCCAGGGTAAACCATACTCTTCCAGCACCGTTTTAATCACCCCTGCTGCTGCCTCGCGATCTTCAGGCTGCCAATCTCTAATAATAAAATCTTGATGTTGCTGATTCATTTTTTTAGTACCGACATGGTAGCGTCATGCCTTTAACTATGTACTCTCGGTTCGTGATGCATTGTCGCCAAAATACTGCTCTCATATTCTCCTAACTCTGTCAAACGCCGTTCGATGGTTGAGCGATCGCTATATTCTTCAGCTAATACCCAGTAGATTCCATAGTGACGAGCTTCTGATGCCATTAGGCTACGATAAAACTTACCCAATTCTGGATCGGGACAGTATTCGCCAATTAATCCGAGTCTTTCGTGGGAACGGGCTTCAATAATTGCTGAAACTAACAATAAATCTACTAGGCGATCGGGTTCGGCATGGCGAACTTGAGATTTTAGTTGGGAAAAATATGGCGGAGAATTCAAAGATGCTAGAGGAATATTACGCCTTGCTAACCATTGATTGACTTGAGCAAAATGTGATAGCTCTTCTTGAGCGATCGCCGTTAATTGGTAAACCAATTTTTGATGAGAAGGGTAGCGAAACATCAGATTGATTGCTGCTCCTGCTGCCTTACGTTCACAGTGGGAGTGATCTAGCAAAATAGTATCTAGATTGGCGATCGCCGTTTCGATCCAGTTATGATTAGATGGCTGTTGCAGAATTTTGATGGTGGCAGTTTTGTCAGCAGAGACTACTCGATTAATCATTATCCTTTTATACTTAAAAACGTTTATTTTCTTATCGACAATTTAGTCTCAGTCAGAATCGATCTAGAATCAATTCTCATTTTCATGAACATCATCTGAAATTAAATGGGAATACTTACTAGTAAGTTAACAATTTACTTTTATTATCTGTAAAACTGTCCAGTAGTAAAAATTAATTGTCTAGAATGCACATTGTCAAACCAACCAGCATGAGTAAAAACCGCCGCATAGTTATTGGTGACGTACACGGACACTACGACACTTTAATTGCCCTACTAGATGCAGTTTCACCCACGAGTGAAGATGAAATATACTTTTTGGGAGATTTAATCGATCGCGGTCCGAAAAGCGCTCAGGTAGTCGATCTGGTGATGCGAAATAATTTTCACTGTCTGCGAGGCAACCACGAAGAAATGCTGCTAGACGTAGTAGGGACTGGGGAAGTATCCGTCGATCTCTATCAAAGCTGGCTTTATAGCGGTGGTCACGCTACGGTTGATAGCTACGATAGCAAAATCCCTCAAGAGCATATTGATTGGCTCAAAGAGCTTCCTCTATATATGGACTTGGGAGACTACTGGTTAGTCCATGCAGGGGTCGATCCTAACATGGCTTTAGAAAAACAAGGAGCGGAGCAGTTTTGCTGGATCAGAGAAGATTTTCACAGTAGCGATAAAACTGTCTTTAAAAACAAGCTGATTGTGACGGGACACACGATTACCTTTACTCTTCCTGGAGTTAAGCCAGGACAAATTGCAGCAGGTAAAGGCTGGCTGGATATTGAGACAGGAGCGTATCATCATAATAGTGGCTGGATGACTGCCCTAGATCTCGATCGGCATAAAGTTTATCAGGCAAATACTTTCGACGGCAGAATTAGGATTATGCCCTTGAGCAAAGCGATCGCTAAAGTGGATTCTTCTAAAGTCACCTCCCGCAGAATACGTAGAAGAGCTTGATCGTATTCAGGCGCAAGAAGCTCTAAATAGTCTAAGCAGCAGTCTTGCTCCCTTCCTTTCATAGTTCATCTGTCTCTAGGGTAAGATACTGGAAATGCCTGCTAAAATTGCCAATAAAAAAAATGCTAGAAGCACTACTGCGGGAATAAAGCCGATAATCATCAAGCCGATATAGCTAAACCAAACTGTTTTTCTAGTAAATAGCCGATTGTATAGCTTGTACTGAGTCTCAATAGGAATTTCGCGATCGAAGATAGTTTGTTTGCAGTGTACGCACTCTAAGCCTGTCTTTTTTGCATAGGGAAAAGTAGGAATCCAGTAGAGGTGAAAATAGCGCAGGACACCAAAAGAGATATGTGCCTTAGAACCACAATGCTGGCAAATAATATCTCGAACAGGTTCACCTGCAATTACTTTGCCTCTAGTACCAAAAATAATCATAATTAACAACTCCTAGTCAGGTGATTAAACCCAACGGCAATAGCCTCTTAGTCTATTCTTAACGTGAATGCTTGAGTGTGATTTAAATATTCTGCTGATGTAACTTTTCTCTGATACGATCCCTTTGCAAGCCCTTGAAAATTGCGCCTGTAGATATTAAACAAAGAATCCGCGATTAAGAAGTAAGAAGCAGTCGGCTGAGATCGACTTTGACCGTTGATACACTAGGCAGAGATAGAAAAACTAGTGTCGAGATAAAAGATATGGTTGCAACAACAGGAATTAGCGATCGCTTTCGCATCAAAACCAAACAGCTCGATATGCCTCCCCGCTTACTTTTAGGTCCTGGCCCTGCCAACGTCAATCCTAGAGTTTTAGCTGCGACCAGCGTTAGTCCCGTAGGACATTTAGACCCAACTTATCTGACGCTGATGGATGAGATTCGCGATTTGCTGCGCTATGCTTGGCAAACTGAAAATGAGCTAACCATCGCCGTAGCAGGTACGGGAACGGCAGCAATGGAGGCAACTCTCGCCAATGCCGTCGAGCCAGGAGACACGGTATTAGTTGGCGTTAAGGGCTACTTTGGTAATCGTTTGGTAGACATGGCGGGGCGCTACGGGGCAGATGTCCGCACCATGACTAAACCTTGGGGGCAGGTATTTTCCCTCGATGAGATTAAAACCAACCTAGAAAACCACAAGCCGGCAATTTTGGCTTTGGTTCATGCGGAAACTTCCACGGGGGTGCGTCAACCCTTAGAAGGAGTGGCGGATCTGTGCCGTAAGCACAACTGTTTGCTTTTGGTAGATACTGTTACCAGCCTTGGAGGTGTACCTCTCTATATCGACGATTGGGGTATCGATCTAGCATATAGCTGTAGCCAGAAAGGACTAGGCTGTCCTCCAGGGGCGAGTCCCTTTACGATGAGTAGTCGTGCTGTCGAGAAGCTAAACAATCGCGCCAATCCCGTTCCTAACTGGTATTTGGATATGTCCCTATTAGCAAAGTATTGGGGCGAACAGCGAGTCTATCATCACACTGCGCCAATCAACACTAACTATGGTTTGCGGGAGTCTTTACGTATCGTCGCCGAAGAAGGATTGAAAGATCGTTGGGCGAGACACCAACGTAACGCAGAAATGCTCTGGTCGGGATTAGCCGAACTCGGTTTAGAATGCCACGTTGCCAAAGAATTACGCCTACCTACCTTGACCACAGTTAAAATTCCCGATGGTGTTGATGGTAAGGCGATCGCTAAAAGGTTACTTACTGAATACAACATCGAAATTGCAGGCGGTTTGGGTGAATTAGGCGGAAAAGTCTGGCGTATCGGCTTGATGGGTTACAATAGCCGCCCTGAGAATGTCTTACTGCTTCTAGATGCTCTAGAAAAGGTCATGAAGTCTTAATTTAATTGCTTGAGTTGGATAAATAAATATTGTTCTATCTAAGTCGAGATAATAGCTAACTCCAAAGTATTAATGCGATCGCCAAATGTTCTCAAATGAATACAAAAGCGATCGCATTGTTTTAAAGATGAAGGAGCGATCGTCAAAATAGCTACTCCCCAAGACTCCTTTAACGATCCTCAAGCAGCTAGAAGTAAAAAGTTTTTATCGCTAATATGAAATAGATAAGATAATCATCTTGTAGAGAGACACTTGTTGTTAAGATGATTGTTTGATGTTGATGGATTACCGTTCAAATTAACTTGTAACGTGGAAATAACTTTTTTAGGTACTAGTTCTGGAGTACCAACCCAATCGCGAAATGTGTCTAGTGTCGCCCTACGTCTCCCTCAACGAGCGGAAGTATGGCTGTTTGACTGTGGAGAAGGAACGCAACATCAACTACAGCGTAGCGATGTTAAGAGTTCTCAGATTCGACGCATTTTTGTGACCCACATGCACGGAGATCATACCTTTGGCTTAATGGGTTTGATTGCTAGCTGTGGTTTGGCTGGTACGGGTCAACCAATCGATATTTATGGGCCAGAAGGACTAAAAGAATATCTTTTAACTACCGCTAAATATTCCTATATGAATTTTGGCGATCGCATCAGAATTCACACGGTTAAAACTGGCGTACTTTATGAAGACGATGATTTTATCGTTAGCTGTCGTTTACTAAAGCATCGTGTTCCTGCCCACGGTTATCGAGTCGAAGAAAAAGACCGTCCTGGGATGTTTAATCTCGATAAGGCAAAGGCTTTGGGTATTCCACCTGGTCCAGTTTACGGCAAATTAAAACAGGGAGAGGTGGTCACTCTCGAAGATGGTCGTCAGATAAACGGTAAAGATTTGTGTGGGCAAGCCGAAGCTGGCAGAAAGTTTGTCTACTGTACCGACACTATATTTTGTGATGCAGCAGTAGAATTATCCCAAGATGCGGACGTTTTGATCCATGAGGCAACCTTTGCTCACCAGGATGCCCAGATGGCTTTTGAAAAAACGCACTCAACTACCACAATGGCAGCCCAAGTAGCTTTGTTGGCTGGGGTCAAGCAGTTGATTATGACTCACTTTAGTCCTCGCTATGCACCAGGGAATCCAATTCAGCTAAACGACCTCAAGCAGGAAGCAAGAGCTATATTTCCTAAGACGAAGTTAGCCTATGATTTCTATTCATATGAAGTCCCGCGACGTAGGGAAGAGAAAAAGGCGAAAAAGCAAAAAGTTGCCAAATAATTGTGGCGAGAAAACATATCTTGAGAAAATTTTCTCAAGATATATCTTAAAGACTGCTTATTCACTGTCCGAACGTTCTGGATGACCGAACCAAGAATGAGTTTGACCCTCATACTTTTTTTCCATCAACTCCACCACATCATCCATATTTCGATCGGCTGCAACCCAGCCATTTTCAAGATCGGGAAAATCTAGTTTACAGTTTTCACACTTTTTGTCATCGTAAAAGCGGATCGGACACCAAAAAGATTCAACATTCCGCAGCATTTCTGCCCCCAACGAATATACGCCCGTCATCCAGTCACAGTACCAGCACCAAAGCAAATCGTGTCCTACCAAGCCGTCAAACTTCTGACGACTGACATTAACCCAATCACCGTGGTTGTATTTGGGAAAGTCAACAATCCAAACAAAGAAAGGATAGGTCAGGGTTTCAGCCAGGCGAATCATGAGAAACATCGGCAAAGCTAAAGTCGAAATCCATAATCCTAGATGATTGCGCCACCATCCTATTTCTTTATTTAAAAAGCGAGCAATACGAGAACCCCCTGCTGCCGAACGATGAGTTGACTCGTGAAAAAATATCCAAAGCTGCATTGCCGTAATTTGTGCGGCTATAGTAGATGCTAATCCCAACCAACCCGCTACAAAACTTCCCATCAGCCAGGGAACTGGTAGGAGCATCAATATAATTAGGTCGAGCCAAGGAGCGCGGGTAAAGGCTTCGGAAATAGTTTTACCCAGCTTTCCCAAACGGGGCATTATTATTAGTAGCGAAATTAAGGCCACTTCTGAAGTGAAAGTCACAGCCCACACTGTAGCGCAGACTTTTAGTAGAGTCATTTATCGTTACCCAATATATTTATATTAGTCCCAAGCTTATCCCTATTACTGCCGTGTGCCAGCCAAACATCAGGAATTCTGTTCATAGCTAACTTAAGCTAAAGTTTAGGAAGTCACCTTTATGGGCTAAAATTACGCAAACGCAGGGCATTTGTAACCACAGAAACCGAGCTAAACGCCATTGCACCCCCCGCAATCATCGGATTGAGCAGCCAGCCAAAGAAGGGAAACAAGATTCCTGCTGCAATGGGAATGCCGATCGCATTATAAATAAAGGCAAAAAAGAGATTCTGGCGAATATTGGCGATAGTCGCCTTGCTTAACTCAATTGCCGTCACAATACCCTGTAGCTCTCCTGAGATTAGAGTAATATCGCTAGCTGAGATCGCAATATCTGTTCCCGTACCAATCGCGATGCCCACATCTGCCTGTGCTAAGGCTGGCGCATCGTTGATTCCATCCCCTACCATTGCCACAGTTTTTCCTTCTTGCTGTAGTTCTTCGATTTTTGCTGCTTTTTGGGCGGGACGAACCTCCGCTTCGACTCGAACGATACCAACCTGACGAGCGATCGCCTGTGCGGTTTTGAGATTATCCCCCGTCAACATAACTACTTCTAAATTTAGATTCCGTAAGGCTGTAATTGCCTGTCTGGAACTAGGTTTAATCTCATCGGCGATCGCCATTATTCCCGCTAATATTCCATCAACAGCTACTAGTATTATGGTTTTTGCCTCGCTTTCCCAAGCATCTTGGAGCGAGGAGCAAGCATCTGTTTTAATTCCTAATTCCGACATCCAGCGTTGAGTTCCAACCCGTACTAGACGATCGCCAACTATGCCTTCTACTCCACTACCCGCGATCGCCATAAACTGTTCGCATTCAGGAATCTGGATATTTTGCGACTGGGCATACTGCATTATTGCCCTAGCTAGGGGGTGTTCGGAACTATTCTCTACTGCTGCAATTAGAGCCAATAATGCTAATTCTTCTTGACTGCTTTCTACTAACCGATAGTCCGTAACGGTTGGTTTACCTTGAGTAATTGTTCCTGTTTTGTCCAGCACTATAGTTTGCAGCTTGTGTGCCAGCTCCAGACTCTCAGCACTCTTAATTAAAATCCCGTTTTCCGCACCTTTTCCCGTACCGACCATAACGGATGTGGGAGTTGCCAAACCCAAAGCGCAAGGACAGGCAATAATTAAAACGCTCATGGTAGTAATTAGAGCCAGGGATATATTTCCCACCACCGCAAACCAGACTATAAAAGTCATAATGGCGATCGCCAACACCACAGGTACAAACCAGCTCGTTACGCGATCGGCTAATCTCTGAATCGGTGCTTTTGAACCCTGAGCATCCTGTACTAACTGAACTATCTGTGCCAAAACAGTATCGTTACCAACCCTAGTTGTCTTAAATTCAAAACTGCCTGTCTGATTGATGGTTGCACCAATTACTTCGTCCCCTGGCTGCTTATTTACGGGAATACTTTCTCCCGTTACCATCCCCTCATCGACGCTAGAATTGCCCTTTAGAATCTTGCCGTCTACAGGAATTTTTTCTCCTGGGCGCACTACAATCAAATCGTCGATCTGTACCTGTTCGATTGGGAGACTAATTTCTTGTCCGTTACGGATGACCCTGGCATCTTTTGCCTGTAAACCAATTAACTGTTTAATTGCCACCGAAGTTTGACCCCTTGCTCGATGTTCAAACCACTTCCCTAAGAGAATTAGGGTAATTACCACTACAGCCGTTTCATAGTAAACTTCTGGCACTAAACCTCGGTCGAGCCAAAAGCCAGGAAAAATAGTAGTTAGCAGGGAAAAACCATAGGCTGCGCTAACACCCAAGGCTACTAGAGTATCCATAGTCGCTATACGATGCTTAAAAGCTCTCATCGCACCCACATAAAATCCGTAACCACACCAAAACTGTACGGGAGTAGTCAGCAAGAGCTGTAACCAGGGATTGTGCAGCCATTGAGGAATAAACGGTAAGCTCAATCCTGTCATCATCGGTAAAGAGCCAAAGATTAATAGCAGACTGGCTATACCACCAAAAATAACCTTGAGCTTTAGATCTCGACTCTTCAATTGTTGAGCTATTGCCGATCTCGCCTCCTCTTCTCGAACTGCCTGTGGCGATCGCCAAGAATAAGAAGAGTATCCTGCTGCTGCGATCGCATCTTGAATTTGCTCGATACTTGTCTGATGGAGATCGTATTCAATCTTTGTCTGTGCTGCTCCAAAATTAACTGTGCAAGTATTAACCCCAGGCACTTTCAAAACTATCTTCTCAATATTGCTAGCGCAGGAAGCACAGCTCATGCCTTTGAGTTTTAGATCGATAATCTGACCTGACTTATTGAAAGTATTCATGGTGGGTTTAATCTACGATCGACTATCTCGCTTTAATAAATATCTCGATGAGAAAATGCGATCGGCAAATAAAAATATCTAACTGGAGATAATGCCAGCATAAACTCTCTAGTGGGCTAGAGAGTCAAGTTTAAGTTTTAGATTTGTATCGAGGAGCTGTTTTTCTCACTCATAAAATCCACGATGCTGATGATTTTGTCTTGGCGACGCATATTTCTAAAAACGCTACAAACCAAGCAATTCAGGCTGTTATAAATCTATAAAATATCTCCGACCGTATATTCAAATTAGTGTAGAGTATCTGAAATACATGAAAATGCTAGTCACAAAAACTTATAGGATAAATGTCTAAATTATCTTGTCGCCAAACCTTTAGAGCGATCGCTAAAGGTACAGTCTTAGCTGCGTTTCTGGCTCTAGGATGTTCTCCCAGTTTGAAAGCAGAAGAAATTAAAGCAGAGCGATCGATTCGAGTTTCAGAAAATCCTTTTGCGATCTCTTACTCTGATGAAGCCGAGACAAATATCATTGCTCAGGGTCGTACTGGCAGAAAAAAGAAAAGAAAGGTTGAGGGTTATTACGGCGGTGTCAGTGGTGGTCTTGGTTTTCCCGATGGGGGAGCTTTTCCCGACACTGACGTAGAGTTTTTACCTGCCGTTGAATATACTAATGGCTTTATTGGTAGCTTGTTTGGGGGAGTAAAATTCTCTAAAAATATCAGTATTGATGGTGAATTTCTTTTGGCATTAGGTGGACTCAATGATGATGACGTACAAGAGGCAGAAGCAACTAACGAAGATCCTGACGATTTGGTATTAGACGATATCAATATCGAAGGTGACTATTCCGCCGTAGCATTCTATATCAACCCTCGCTTTGAACTTCCTGTAGGTGAAAAATTTAATTTATACCTAAGTCCTGGTATCGGTATATCCCAGACCAACGTAGAGAGTACTGTTACAGGGATAAATACTGCGGGAACAGAAGTAGACAATATAGATGACGACAATAGGACTGCATTTTCCTATCAAGTTAAAGGCGGTGCAACCTACGCCATTAATGGTTATACAAGCATATTTGGGCAGGTGCGCTACGTGAGTATGCCTACTGTTGATGATGATACCAACACCAACGATTTTGATTCGCTAAATATTTTCGCCACGGAATTGGGAGTGAAGTTTAACTTCTAAAATTGCTAATGATTTCGCCCGTGTAACCGTTACTCCGATGTATTTCTTAGCCTGCAAGACAGCAACGTAATAGTTGTCTACATCAATTTGCCAAGGTCAAGCTGACATAGCTTGTCTAAATATTGAAACAATTCACAATTTAAAGTCAAGTATCATCAATGATTAAATTATCGTTTGTCCAAATTTTTAAAACAGTTGCTCACGCATCAATTGCAGTTTCCACCATAGTTTTGGGCTTATCTCAAGAAGTTAAAGCAGGAGAAAATAGCAATCGCGGAACTATTCATATTTCTCAAGATCCATTTGGTGCAATTTCCAATATCAGCGCCGATAGCGATCGAGCTAATTTTACTGACGTTGCCCAAGGTCGTCGTCGCAGGCAGGGAGGAAGAGGCAGGAACAGTAAGATAGAAGGGTATTACGCTGGATTTAGCGGTGGTATCGGTTTCCTTAGCGGCAGTATTGAAGATACCGCAGAGAATCTGTCCGATCCTGAATACAGCAATGCTTTCCTGGGAAGTATTTTTGGTGGGGTAAAATTTAGCAAGTACATCAGTGCCGATTTAGAATTTATTTTAGGCGTAGGTGGCGCTAATACAGATGATTTAGAAGCTGATGCGGATGCGGATGCTAATTTTACTGGAGATCTTAGCGTGGACGGTGACTATGCAGCTTTTGGTCTGTATTTAAATCCTCGTTTTGAATTACCTTTAGATCGTCGAGACAGACTAAATTTATATTTAAGTCCTGGACTAGGAATATCTCAAACCAACGTCAATCTCAACTTTGTCAATTTTGATGAAACTTCTGATGTCGACCCAGAATTTAGAGGCGACTTCGATGCCAGTCAGCTTGGGATAAGTTTTCAAATTAAGGGAGGAGCATCCTTTGCTATTCGCGACAATATAGTTATCTTTGCTCAAGCTCGCTATGTTGATTTCCCCACCGAAGACGAACTCAATCCAAATTCAGTTGTAACCGATCTCGATCCCTTAAATATCTTCTCTACTGAATTGGGCTTAAAGCTGAGATTCTAATTCAAGATAGCTCGATATTAATAAGTAATCCGCCTCAGACATTTAGATCTTGTTTGGGGTTTTTTTGACAACAAAGCATCTTTGAATCCAATCTAGCACCGCATGTTAATTTATCTCTTTCATAGCGCATATTGCTCTTACCTATTTAAAAAATGAGAGCTAAAATCGTCGTGAATTATTGGGCAATAAAACATGAATGACTATCCCCAAAGCAGACAAAAAGACTTAACTCCAGCAGACTTAGCCAGTCAGTTGAAGCTGATCAACATTGCAGAGATAGAGGTACTTCAGACTGTTTTATTAGTAATTAACACCCAATACTTCAAAGACAAGCAATACATCGAACCTGCTTTGGTATGTGCTGCACTCCTCAACCATACTCAAGTACCCAGCCTTTACGCCACATCTCCACGTGGATATCTCAAGCAGCAGAAAGAATATGTTGAACAGTGCAAAGACATTATTACCGAGAAACTATTGCCCAAAGCAATTGAATCAGTCTTAAAGCAAAATCGTCTCCGTACCCTCGAACAGGATGTGGTCATGGCGAGAAATTCTGCCTTTCGCCAAACTAGAACAGATTCCTGGCGCGAACTAAAGCATGGTGAGTCAATTGAGGTTGGTCAGAGCGATATTTTCGATTTATTGGCTAATTTAAGTTTGACTAACCTGATTGAAGGAGAAGTGATTACAGATGCCTACAGTCATATTCAAACTGACTATGCGGAAGCGTGCGATCGCATCGATCTTTCCGATGTCTGTGCCTTGGTCTTAAACAACGAAAGCGTACCAGCACTTTATGCCACCAACGCTAAAGAATACAATCAGCAAAAGCAAAGCTATCTCAGCAACTATCAATCCAAAGTACGCAGGGTAATCCGCCAGGTGGTGCAGCAGGTAAATCTCGAAGGTTCAGAACACTCCTTTAGTGCCAACGCCACAGCAGCCAAAAACCAGGCTAATGCCCGTAATGTTAAATCTTGGAAATCGGGAAGATAGCTATATTCTCTACAATTTATTCATCAGCATCAAAAACAGCAATTGGCGATCGCAATCGCTCTTGCGTGTAGTTTAAATAATGGCAAAAATTAATGCTGCTCACGATCGCAACTACCTACCAGCCAGCTACAGATTTGGGCTTTTTGCTCCATAAGCATCCCGATAAATGTCAGTCATTTGCGTTGATTATTGGTCAAGCTCACGTCTTTTATCCAGAAGCTCAGGTAGACAAGTGTACTGCTGCTTTGCTGTCAGAAATCGATCCTGTGAAATTAGTGCGGGGAAAATCTACATCGGCTTGAAGCCTAAAAACTCTGGCTCATTACGTCAGCGATCGCATTTTAATTGGCATCATGAGTCTTAAATAATGTAAAACGGTCGAAATGCATTCATTAAAAATAGAAGATATTGTCAGGCAAGGCATTTAAACTGGTCTACAAGTATCCGCAAAACGAGTCAGTAGAGTTGTTCCTTTAACAGAAAACCTGGCAACACAATTAGATCGCTATCTTCAAACAAGACAAAAGGTTCTTAGGAGAACAATCAAACCCAGCGATAATGTTTTTGTATCCCTGAGCAACAACAGCAAAGGTAAACAACTATCAAGACGCAGCATTAGAGCAATTATTGATGGCTATTTAAAGGCTGTTAATTTTAAGCATACTCCCGATCGGACTTTCTCGGCACATAGCCTTAGACACACTGCTGATACACTGACATTGAGAACTAGTTCAGACTTGAGGCAGGTACAAGACTTGTTCAGTCATGCCGATCCTCGGACTACTTCAGTCTATGCTCACGTTGGCGATCGCTGGGAACGTAATCGGGAAGTATCAATTGAAGACAAGCTCGATCTGCCTTCAGTTACTTCTTTTTGGCTCTTCTAAGAGGATTAATTTGGGTACGAAAGCGAATAAATCCGTAGGAATTAACGGGACTTCCTGGAGAGGTGGCGGGCGGTAAGGAATCTTCTAGATTAACTAAAATCGCTCCATTGACATTGTTTGAGGCATTTACTTCAATTAATTTGCTAAAGTCAAAAGGATCTATTTTTTTGCACAGTTTATCTGGAGGATTAGTACCTGAGTCATAATAATCTCCCCGATCGCCATCAATCGCATTGGATAGATTCTGATTGGGATTAGTTGGCAAAGTCATCCGATCTAACCCTAAACCAATGCCAACTCCAATTCCATAACTGTTTTCAACAAACGTCATATTCTCTGGAACAGCATCACAAATTTTGACGTTTTTTGCACTTTCACCGCCATTAGAAAGAAAATATATTGAATACTCTACTTTATCTCCTGGTTTTATATCTTCTACATCGATCTCCCCTCTTAAATGAGTGTCTTTGTTGCTAGGCCAATTGGCATTATCGTCATTAGCATCATCAGGATCGTTTATAAAACGGTTGAATATAATTTCGTCAGGCTGCCCTGGGTTGATTGCCGTGATGCGTTTGACTAAAAGCAGGCTAGCTCTGGCATCATAGCCAAAATCTTGATTGCTTGTGGTTGAACCAGCAGTTACGGATATGCCCGTACGAGGATTAGTAGTACCTATAGAATTTCCCAAGCCATCCTCATCTGGTGCAAGAACTTGATAATTGCTACCCACTGGAATATTGAGAAAGCTATATTGTCCACTAGAATTAACCATCCTAGTTATCAGAACATCATCATCAAGATCGGCTGTTCCCTTGGTATCAATCAGGCGAATTGTTGACCCAGAAGGTAATTTTGCTTCTTGTGCATCAAAAACATCATTTTTATTATTGTCATAATATAGAGTTCCTGCAATATTACCTGAAGGTAAATTACATCCCTCTAAGCTAATATCATCGATCGCCAAATCGTTGCCAAACCCCCCCAACTTATTATTACGAATAATAAATCGAGCTGAAGTTGCGTTACCAGTATTAAATACAAAGGCAAACTGTTCCCAAACAGGTTCTGAACCTCCCAAATCGTCTATTAATTGTTCTTCTATATCACCCGTACTGAACCGTACTTCAATTTCTTGAGGCTCATCAACAGTACCATCATCATCATCATCAACCCCAATCAAATCAATACCATAAGCAACATTCGGATCTATATGGTTACGATTACGCCCCACCAGATTTAAAATATATGCAGTAAATACATAATTAGTGTGAGGAAATAAGCCTGAAATAATACTGCTTTGAATCATTTCTGTGCCAACAATAGCCCGATGAGCATTAATGACTAAAAAACGATCTGTTTCACTACCTGTAGTGTGTCCAAAGGGATTATGCCAAGTACCAAATGCATTTATATCAGTATGGGTTGAAAGAGCATAAGTATTATCGTTGGGTGGATATCTGTACGAATACCTGTAAGTAGTCAGGTTTGATGATGATAATGGAGAAATTTGATTTTTAGCAGTTCCATTTCCAAAAGTTCCGTTATCCGCTTCGATAAATAAGTTGGCAGTGCTTAATGTGCCACCAATACTTTCGCAATATGGTTGTTCCGATTGAGAGGTGGGAGATGCGATCGCAATTGGATAATCTTCTACTTCTCCGTCATTTGCTGCACCTATAGAAGCATTATCGCGATCGCTAGTTTCTAAAGCTCGATCGAGATCGTCAGTAGAAATTCTAACCCGCAGATAGCTATCACCAGCGATAATATCAGCACCAGTACCACCAATATTGCTCCAGTTGAGAGTCACTGTTCCACTACTTCCTGTAGGCACTTTGCCGTTACCGTCAAGGTAAATAGATCCGTTGGTAACTCTAGCTCTTTCGTCCTCGTCAAATTCTCCATCACGGTCAAAATCGAGCCAAGCATAGACATTAGCTGCTTTACTACTCGTGTTATGAATAGTCGTAATAAGACTGTAACTACTGCTGCTAGTATTCAACAAGGAAAAAGAGTTAATCCCATCTTCATCATCAACGGCAGAATCTGCAACAAGATCGTCTGCTTCTGCGTTGTTAGAATTTTGCGGTTCAGTTTCATCATCGGCAGCAACACTACCTAAATAGAGATTGGGAACGATAATATGACTAGCTGGATTATCGTTCCCATCAATTAAATTGTTATTATCAGCAGTATCATCGTAATTTATCGGTGCATCGCCATAGTCTAATTTCGCTTCTGGAGTATCGGCAAAGCTATCGATCCAGGGAAAAATAGCTATAATTCCCAGAAAAGATCCAAAACGAAAATATTTGAAAATATTCATTTTGCTCGCTCAATTTTTCTAGGATGGCGTGGTAACTACAAAAGTGTTTAGAATTATTGAGTACATTCGTTATCGATTTAAGCAGGATTAATATTTAAGAACTTACCTATAGTCGTACAAAGTTAGATCGAGACTCTCATTTCCCACTACATGCGGGGACGCGGTTGCGGAGCAAGTCGTAGACTCAGCTAATACTTTAGTGCAAGCCCTTTGCCGTTGCCCTCGCATGGGGGTGGGACGTAGCTAGGGCAACGGCACGTTGAGTCATCTAGTTGTGAGTAATAAGTCATAAGTGTCCTAACCTTAATCTGTATTGCTATAGCTAGTTTGCGGACTTGCGTAATACATAAATATTCTCGAAACTGGCTAGATTTAGTCGTAGTTTTTTGCTACCGCTATTTCTTGGATGAGCCGACTCTGTGTTTTGTATTCAATTAATTTACTACGCTTTTTTAATAATCTATGCTGATGAAACTTAATTTGGCCTCTTACCTGAGCAAATTTGCCGATCGCACAAAACAAGGCATACAGTAAGGCATCTTGGAAATATAGCTTCTGCTGTTCGTGGCTATATATACGATAGACGAGAAGGGGATATCCAATTAGTAATAACAGACTCCAGCCTTGAGTTAACCAAACTAAGCTTAAAGCGATCGACGGTAAGACTAATCCCCAAAACCAGATACTTTTACTTTCTTTGACCCAATGTTTTTCTGGACTTTGACCATGCAGCCAAGCACCTTCAGCATAAGCATGACCAGCTCTCATTGTTCGATTCCACCATTGACTGAACTTAGTTATATGTGCGTCATGAAGAGTCATCTCTGCCTGAATACGTAAAATTTTCCAGCCTCGCTGACGCAGACGGACGCATAATTCTGGTTCTTCTCCTGCAATAAGATGAGGATTAAAACCTCCCGACTGTTTAAAAGCTTCTACTCGCATCATGGCATCACCTCCACAAGCTTTTGTTTCACCCACTGGGGTATCCCATTCGAGATCGCACAATCGATTGTAGATAGATTTCTGAGGAAAACGCTCTCGACGACGACCACAGACAACTGCAACTTGCGGTTGGGTTTTAAGTTCTAAGAGAGAGGACTCAATCCATTGGGGAGCAATTACGCAGTCAGCATCGACAAATTGGACAAATTCAAGCTCGGGATTTTTCAGTATTAGCAAATGAGCAAATCCTTTGTTTCTGGCACGAGCAGCAGTAAAAGGAGTTGCCAGATCTAGCTCCACTACATTTACCCCAAGCGATCGCGCCATCTCCACGCTGCCATCTGTAGAGCCAGAATCGACATAGACGATATTAGAGACTTCAAACTTATCTAGTGCCGATAAGAGACACTGACGCAGACGTTCGCCTTCGTTACGACCAATCGCTACTAATCCAACTTTGTTCATGATAAATTAATTACCTAAATTACCTACTGAAGTTTATTTACAAATAGTCAAAAGCGAAAACTAAGAATAAAGCGGAATCAAACATCGCGATTGAATCTCTTTTTTTGAAGCGATTAACGATCGAACTGAATCAACGATCGATCGTCTCAATTACCTAACAGGCTCCATTCCGACTTATAACAATCAGAATAGTTTTGAAAATTAGCTCCAGATCGTAGACAACAGACCACTTATGCTGATAGAGGATATCTAGATTGACAATTTCTTCAAAATCTTTAACCTTAGATCTTCCATACACCTGCCACTCTCCAGTAATTCCTGGTTTGACCTTTAGTCTTTCCCAGTGATGAACCTGGTAGTATTGCACCTCATCGACGGTTGGGGGTCTAGTACCCACTAAGCTCATATCTCCTTTGAGGACATTCCAAAATTGGGGAAACTCATCTAAGCTGGTACAGCGCAAGAATCTTCCTAACCAGGTGATTCGAGGATCGTTGGCGTTTTTGAATATTTGTCCCGATGCCTCATTGGTAACTGTATGCTTTAGCTTATCGGCATCCACTACCATGGAACGAAATTTCCATAGCCGAAATGTTTTTCCATAAAGACCACAGCGAATTTGACTATAAAATATAGGACCTGGATCGAAAATAGCCATGGCGATCGCTACTATGACTATGATTAAACTAGTTAAAACTAACCCTAGCAAAGCACCTATGATATCAATTGAGCGTTTAATTTTGTTTTTAATCGATGGATGAATCGGCTTATACTCAAAATTTGCTTCTGCATTTATTTGTGTCAGACTTGAATTCATTTGGAGTCAACGACTGGATGTTACTAATTGACCTAGAAGAAATATCTTTAAACCTGCCTTAAAAATAAAATCGAGAATTAAGGCAAGGTAATTAGCTGCTCTATCATTTTCTTAGGGTTATGAACGATAGTTCATCGCATCTCTGGCAATAAATACAAAATTTTAAGTTTTTAGAGATTAGGAGCGATTCGGGAAATCGCATATTCTCAACTGCATTTTGGCATTTACCAAATCATTCGCCCGAGATGTCTGTTAATTACCCCATTAATATGGGGGACAGGTTAAGACAATACTTTGTCTGCCAACTAGTTTTTAGTTTTAAGCCATTTAGGATTAAAATCCGCAGCTCTTTTTAGCATTAACTAAAATTAAACAACTATTGATAGTAGACTACGACTGCACTTACTTAACCTGTCACTACTGCTTTTGCTGCACCGTTAACCAGCAATACTTGGAGCTAAGCCTCTGGATTCTGGAACTAAGGATGGTGTATTTGCAAAAGAATCCAAGGACCTACAGAGTCGATCGACTGCAGATATACTTAATGCGGAAAAATCAACTCGTACGGGTTTTTTGACAAATTCTAATAGTGCTTCTAGAGAAAAAGCAATGGGTACTCCTGTGTTGACCAATTGACTAGCCAACTCAAGCTGGTGGTTATCCACATGCTCTTTAAGGTCTGCCATTCTTGGTACTAGGATATAAGGAGCTTTAATTTTTTCTGCCAATAAAAGCGTTCCTTCTCCACAGTGTCCAATTACTAAATTAGCCGACATTGCCAGCTTTTGAAATGCTTCTGCCGGTAAGAGTTTGTGCGCTTCAATTCCTTCAGGGCAATACATAGAATTACCATACTGGACAATTATTTTTTCTTTGAACCAGTTTTGTTTGCGTAGAATTGAGATCCACACCATAAGGCGATCGAACTGAAATTTTTCTGTGCCGACAGTGACTAAAATCATAAGATACTCTTGTTGTTTTGGTACTTGAGATAGATTGAGAATACTGATTAGCTTTAAATTACAAAGAAATCAGTTCTGCTTGGGGATATTTTGTTTTGAGAGATGGCCAGCGAACATACAGGCGATTAATAAAAGGAAGAATGAGTTTAGCTGAAAGACTAATGTCTTCTACCCTGGTAATAGATTCAATAAAAACAACTTGACTACCAAATAGCTTTCCTATGATTACAAAAGGGACAGATTCTCCCGCACCAGTAGTAACAATTAATCTAGGTCGCTCTTGAGAAATCACTTTCCAAGCTAAAACTAGGTTTTTGATCAAGTTTTTGATATTTCTGTTAGTTGGACCATAAGCCCAATAAACTTTTTCTTGTCTGAGTAAAGATTCTGTTGAATGACTTTTTTGAGTAACCCAACAGCACTGTCTGTTCTGCCAGAAAGGCTTGAGTTTAACTAGCGTTCTAAAGTGACCACCAGTTGAAGAAATTAGCATAACATCCATAGTTTGGCTGCTCTATATTATATTTACTCAACTGTTATCTTTATGCCACGAATGGCGCTGACGATAGCAAATCATTAGAAAAAGCCATTAAGCAAATAGCAAGATAATTTCTTAATCTCTCCTTGCACAAAATAGATCGAGAAATCGTCTGACAATCATTACAGGCTTTCGCTGTGTATTTAAGTATTAATTTTCTCGTGCAGTTAATGCACTATAAAATCGTTAATCCCTTTATAGCTAATGATAATATCATAGGTCTTCAGAATATATACTCAAAAAAGCTAAAGCAATATTTTATTCACAGATAATGCCGCAATCTTACCGTAATCTAAATTACAAAAAGTCTTGTAATCTCGACCCACAATCATTTTTTTATATTTATAATAATCCCGATGCTATTACTATCCAAAGCGTATTTAAAATGCTGGCTTTCGATCTAAATGTAATCTATTTAACATTATGACAATCAAACAATCTTGTTTTTCTATATTAAGTTTGTAAATTAAGTAATCATACTTTGTGGCAAATATAAAATAATCAATATTTAAAATCACAAACCGTGTTAATACCATTAATTTTTTATAAAGGAACGAGTTATAAATTAAGTGAGGTTAAGTAAACAAATAAATATTTAAATATGCACACATATGATTCTGGAACTTTTATTGTTGGATCTAGCGGTGAAGTTGATGTAGATTTTCTCTTTGATGGTGGCTGGTTTCGCGGAGAAATAGCTTTATTTAACGTCGAAGGGATGGAAGAGTTTACCCCTGGCTCTGAAGAATTCATGTTAGAAGCAGCCCGTAGAGCTTTAACTAACTCCGAACAGGGTCGCGTAATTAATCAAGATGAAACTGAAGGGGCGAGATTTTCTACCTCCGATTTCAATTGGGAGCGAGATTTTAATACTGGAGAATATATAGGCGCAAAAGAGTTTACTTTTAATCCTGGCGATGAGCTAGGTTTGATGATGGTACAGCATAAGACTGTACAAGAGACTTTTGATAATCCAGATCGCATTAATGAATTTGGCAGGTTTCCTTTATTTTCCATTCCCGAAGCAAATATGGGTGGTTCTTCAGCCAATCAATTCGAGTTTGTAGGGCTAGACGGGAACGGTATAGTTGCTGGGGAAGATATGCTTGCCTTTCAGTCAGATCGCGACTATAACGATATTATCCTCCAGGTTAGGGGTTTAGATCCAAACTTTGCTAACCTTGACGATCATGTAAATCCCACTCGCGACTTTAGGGATTTTCCAGTGGGGGTAGATTTACTTGAATATGCTGAAAGTAGAGTCTTAAATGAAAAAGATCCTGGGGTATTCCAAGTAGATGAGTCAGGGGAAGTAAACATCGATTTTCTTTATGATGGCGGATTATATGAAGGTGCAGTGGGCATTTTTAGCATGGAAGGTATTAATCCCGAAGATCTAACTACAGAGGAGTTTACCGCAGAAGTGGTAGAGCGAGTTGAAAGCAACTCTACTCAAGGTCATATAGTCATTCAAGATAGTACCGAGGGTGCAAGATATTCTGCCGAACTAGAGTGGGAGCAAGCTATACCAGCAGGACAAAATCACTTTAATGATGGGGATTATTTGGGAAGCAAGACTTTCACAATGACTCCAGGGGATAATTTTGCTCTAGTGATGATCCCCGATGGTGACTTTGATGCAGCAATAGGTGCAAACGAATCGGTGATGAAGAATGACTTAATTTTTTCAATGCAGGGAGCTAATTTCCAAAATCAGGTTCAATTTGTCGATGTCAAGACATCTGCTGGGGGAACGATCGCTAGTTTTGAAGACGATCGCATCGATCGCCCTTCCAACGAAGACTATAACGATATTGTGTTGGCAATCGAGGGAATTCAAGAACCCATTGGCTTATTTTCAATCGAAGAGCGTATTTTTCCCGCTCGTGATTGGACAGAATTACCCATTGGGCAAACAGATATTCTTCCTTACTTCGATGCTTAATAAATATCTATTTCAGCATCATTTTCAACCTGCTTCGCGCTCGACTGTCAGCCGTTAGCTTTTAACTATGGCAAAGCTCTTAATTAGATCGCTTAAATTTCTAAATTTATTATAGCTCACTCCAAGAATATACAAATCTATGACCACATTTAACACTGGAACTTTCACCGTCGATGAAGATGGTCAGATTGAAGTTGACTATCTGTTTGATGGCGGGTGGTTTCGGGGCGAGGTGGGAGTTTTTAGTCTCCAAGGAATGAAGGATTATGAACCAGGATCGATCGCATTTATTAAAGAAGCCGCCAGGAGAGCTTTAAGCGATTCTGAAGCAGGACATATTTTGATTCGGGACGAAATCGAAGGGGCAAAGTTTTCTGCGGATTTTCCGTGGGAAAGAGATTTTAATACGGGTGAATATCAAGGGGTGAATACTTTCGAGCTTACTCCTGGCGATCGCGTTGCTTTGTTGATGGTGCAACACAAGACTATTAGCGATGTTTGGAAAAATCCCCAGTCAACAAACGGGTTTGGGGAAGAGGCAATTTTTTCTCTCCCCGAAGCCAATTCACCTACTGGGAAAGCTGATAGTTATGAAGTAGTTGATGTTAATGGTAGTGGCACGATCTCCTTTGAAGATGTACCTATTAACCAAGCGGATAAAGACTATAATGACCTGATTATCGATATCCAGGGACTAGAAGGTAATTTAGCTTCTATATCAGATAACATTAATCCGACTCGCGACTGGCGTAAGAGTCTAATTTTATACGCTGGGGAACTACAAGAATTGCCAGATGACGATCTGGTGATGCATCTGGAGTTAGATCGCGTCGCGGAAAATTACCTGCCCGATTCATCCCCTTTTGGGGGAAATAACCCAGGAAAATTGAGCAATGGGGCAGAATTTAGCGATGGCAGAGTCGATTTTGGCGATCGCAATGACGCGATCGAAGTTGCCGATACCCCAGATATCAACCTCGGTACTCATTCTCAGCGCACCATTTCCCTTTGGTTTAAAGTTAATGATAAAAATATCGGCGATGGCAAACAGATAATCTACGAAGAAGGGGGATTTAATAGTGGCGATGCGGGGCTAAATATCTACATAGAAAACAGTCGGCTCTATTTTGGCGGTTGGAATCGAAATCGCGGAAGTTGGGCAGGGACTTATTTGTCTAGTGATGCTATTCTCTCTGATACTTGGCATCACGTGGCTTTAGTTTTAGATGCCCAAGCAGGAGTTGGGACAACCCAACCAAAAGCTTTAACTGCCTATCTTGACGGGATGAAAATCGGCGAGGGGTCAGGAGTCGAACTAACCCCTCATGGCGATAATATTGGTTTGGGGGGATTGAATGAAACCACCCGATTTCATAATGGCGTGGGGGAAATCGGTCAAGAACACAGTTTGATAGGCAGTCTAGATGAGGTTCGACTTTATAACCGAGCTTTAAGCGAGTCGGAAATCTCGTTGTTATATAATCCCAATCACCCGCCAGTAGCCACAGACGACCTATCTACTACCGTCAAAAACTCGGAAATTATTCTCTTGGCGATCGACCTACTCGCCAACGATACGGATATTGATGGCAATAGCTTGAGTCTTGTTTCTGTCGATAATCCTAGCAACGGTAACGTATCTCTAGATCCTGACGGGAATATAATTTTTGCTCCCGAACCAAATTTTGCTGGCGATGCCAGTTTTGAATATACCGTTAGCGACGATTCGGGAGAAACCGACACCGCTAAAGTTGCAGTTACCGTGCTTTCTGCTAGAGATCCCATCCCGATAGGAACTAATCTCCATCCTTTGGCAGAATGGTCGCCCCAACTACCTTTTCTTAATGCTTTTAAAACCGCTCGTCAATGGATTCCTCAAGACTGGGAGAGAAAAACTAAATATCGTTGGTTTCCCAATATTTGGGATACAGGAGAATCAGCCGAATTAGATTTGGATCGAAACGGTTGGGTAAAATCTTTGCCCGCACCAGAAGATCCCGAACAATATACTAGCGTCGGTACGATTATGTATCGCAACGTCGGTGAATATCTCGCAGGGAAATATGTCGTCCTCTATGAAGGAGAAGGAACAATTACCTATGGGTTAGATGCAACAAAAGATGAGGCAGCTTCTACGACCGGGAGAGACGTAATTGATGTTGACCCCACCAATGCCGGGATTTGGTTGCGCATTACAGAAACTGACCCCGATGAAACGGGGGATTATCTACGAGATATCAAAGTTATCCACGAAGATTACGAATACGCCAGCGACCAAATTTTTAATCCTGAGTTTCTCGAAAAAATTGAACCCTTCGATACGATCCGTTTTATGGATTGGATGGAAACCAACAATTCCCAGCAGGGAGAATGGAGCGCAAGACCGACTCTTGATAATTCGCTCTTTTTTGGCGGGGTTGCTTCAATTGAAGAGATGGTGGAATTAGCTAATCTAACCCAGACTAATCCTTGGTTTAATATGCCTCACCAGGCAACAGATGAATATGTGACTAATTTTGCGAACTACGTTAAAGAGAATTTAGATCCCGAACTTAAAGTTTATGTAGAATACTCCAACGAAGTTTGGGGTGGCTTGGCTCAAGGATGGTGGGTAGAACAACAAGGAAAAGCGGAATTTAGCGACTCAAAGGAAGGAGATTTTGCCAAACGCCTGGATTGGTTTAGCAAGCGTACCACCGAAATCACTCAAATTTGGGACGAGGTATATCAAGAAGAGAAAGAACGAGTAGTTGGGGTAATGGGGGTGCAAGCAGCCAACCTTTGGACGGGAAGGCGATCGCTAGACTATAGCTGGACGGACAATCCTCTCTCCCATGAAGAATATGGCATCGATGCGATCGGTATTGGTCCTTATTTTGGTCGTTATCTCGGTAAACCTTACTTTGCTAGTCAAATGAAAGAATGGCTAGAAAGCGACGATCCAGATCTGCCCTTAGACAATCTTTTTCAAGAAATAACCGAGGGGGGAGTTTTAAAAAACGGACCAGCAAAAGGTCAAGGAGCTTTACAGGAAGCCTACAATTGGACAAAAAACTATGTAACTTTGGCAGAAGAACAAGATTTAGATCTATTTACCTATGAAGGTAGCCAGCACGTTACGGGAATTTATGGCACACAATACGATAAAGCGATCGCCGATCTGTTTATTGCCGCTAACCAAGACCCCCGCATGGGAGAAATTTATCAGGAGTATTTTAGCACCCTCGATGAATTAGGAGTAGATTTAGCGATTAACCATAACGATGTCAGTCGTTACAATCGTTGGGGTAGTTGGGGAGCTTTAGAAAATATCTATCAAGAAGATTCCCCTAAGTATAACGCCCTCAAATCTTTAACCGCTAAAAACGCTCTGCCTCCCGCATTAGGGGACTTAAAGACCAATCTTACCGAGCGTAATATTCTCTTAGCAGGAGAATCTCTAGAATTAGAGCTTAACTATACCGATGTTGACTTGACTGACTATCATTCAATTGAATTTAATTGGGATGATAGTGCTGTAGAGATAACAGCACAAGAACCTTTACTAGGAGAGTTGGGAGAAATTTCCAGCAGTCATGTTTATAGTGAGCCGGGAATTTATCGCCCTACTATTACCATCACCGATAACGATGATTTAAGCAGTAGCAAATTCTTAACTATCTCTGTTGCCCAGAAACTAGCTATAGATTGGCATCCCTACTCCAATCGCCCCGATATCGATCTGACAGGTGAGGGAAATATTAAAGTAGCTATTTTGGGAAGCTCAGACTTAGATCCTAGCACCATCGACCCCACCACCATTCGAGCCGATGACGACAAGAACATTTTGCTCCATGGCAATAATATTAGCGCGATCGCCAATAATTTTAGTCTTACGGATACTAATAACGATGGCTGGGAAGATTTGGAAATTAGTTTTGCCAAATCGAGCCTAAGAGAAGTAGTGAATACAAATGCTGAACCTTTTATTAGTGAGAATCAGATTTACTTATTTGGCAGTAGCTCTAGTCTTGATGGAGGTTACTTCTTGGGGGTTGAAAATGAAAGCAAAAATCTATCTTGAGCTGAGGATTTAGCTCAATTTTTTATCTTTCTTCCAACAGGTTGTCTGAAAAGTATAAATTATTACCTGAAAGCCCCCTAAGTCCCCAATTTTGAGGGACTTAGGAGGCTTTGCTTTTGTTTCCTCCCAGATTTAGGCGGCTAGGGGAACGAGATCGAGGGCATAAAAACTTTTCAGATGTCCTCTAAAGCTTGAGTTTATATCTTTCTTTTTTACTCTCCTGTTTGGGCTTTTATGCATTTATCACAAATCTATAAGTAGTTGCTTGATTGTCTGAGCAGCTATTTTTTAATTGCTGTACTTTTTAAAATGCATATTATCAGATTTTCAAGCAGATATCTTTGAAAATAAGCAAAAATCTTTGTTTTCAATGATTATTATAAACAAGGGAAAAATATGAGGTGATGACAATCATTAATCGAGCTGATAATTGTAAGATTTAAGCTTATCTGTGTGCGAGAAGCAGCGACAGGAAACAATTAGTATAAAAAAGCTATAAAATCCTTTTTTCCTTCTTAATTATCCATTTTAAAAGATTTTTTTTATCTTTTTTTAGCTGCATATTGCGTAGCGTCTATGAAAATAATGATAACTTTTTGATTGTTTTTATGTAGTTTATATTACATAAAAACAAAGCTTATTTTCAAATTTGACGTTTATATAATGTGCCGATTAGAATCGAGTTGTATATTAGCTTTATTGTTATTTGCTACAAAAAAGTACCAATTAAAAATAAAATGTTTAAAGTAGATTTTAACGGCAAAATTGAAGTAGATTATCTTTTTGATGGGGGGTGGTTTCGCGGTGAATTAGGGATTTTTAGTCTGGAAGGAATGGAAGATTACGATCCAGGTTCGACCGCATTTATTAAAGAAGCAGCCAAAAGAGCCTCAAGTAATTCTGAAGACGGACACATTTTAATTCAAGATGAAACCGAAGGAGCAAAATTCTCTGCCGACTTACCTTGGGAAAGAGATTTTAATACGGGTGAATATCAAGGGGTAAAGACTTTCGATCTCACTCCTGGAGATGAAGTGGGTTTGATGTTGGTACAACAAAATACCATTGCCGACACCCAAAAAAGACCCCAAAAAACTGACGAGTTTGGCAATACAGTAATCTTTTCCATGCCTGAAGCCAATACTTTTAATTTATCTGGCGATGGGTATGAAATAGTCGATGTTAACCGCAACGGTACGATCGCCTGGGAAGATGTTCCTCTCCCTCAAGCAGATAAGGATTATAACGATCTGATTGTTGATATTCAAGGGCTAGAAAGCGACCTACCTCTTCTCTCCGACAATATCAACCCGATTCGCGACTGGCGAGAACATATGGTTTTGTGGGATGGAGATTTAACGCAACTATCAGATGAAGATCTGGTAATGCACCTAAAATTGGATGGGGAGAAACAAAAGACAGCAGCAGATACTTCTCCTGAAGGCAGAAATAACCAGGGAAAATTAAAAAAAGGTGCCAAATTCAGCGATGGCGTAGTGGAACTGGATGGTAAAAACGACCTGATCGAAGTTAAAGACTCGACCGATCTCAATACCTCTACCCACGCCCAACGAACTATCTCGGTTTGGTTTAAGGTAGACGATAAAGATATTAGCGATCGCCAGCAGATTATTTATGAGGAAGGAGGCTATCAAAAAAATGATGCTGGACTTAATATCTATGTCGATGAGGGTCAAGTTTATTTCGGCGGTTGGAATCGCAGTGGGGGTGATTGGACTGGGACTTATTTATCTAGCGATGATTTGAGTTCTGATACTTGGCATCATGCAGTTTTGGTCTTAGATGCCGAAGCAAGAAATAGCAATCTTCAACCCGAAGCTTTTACTGCCTATTTAGATGGAGTAAAAATTGGTTCTGGGGAGGGAATGGAACTAACTCCCCATCGCGATAATATTGGCATCGGCGGTTTAAATGAAACTACTAAATTTCATGATGAACCAGGAGCGAAAAATAGCCAGCTGAGTTTGGGAGGCAGTATCGATGAGATTCGCGCCTATAACCGCGCTTTAACAGCGACAGAAATATCTTATTTATACAATCCCAATCACGATCCGACGGCAGTAGACGATGAAGTTCTGACAGTAGCCAATACAGAAGTTATTTTATTTAGTTCGAGTCTATTAGAAAATGATAGCGATCGCGATAATAATAGTTTAACTTTGTCAGCAGTCGATAATGCAGTTAATGGTACTGTCACTTTCGACGAAGAAGATAACGTTGTCTTTACCCCCGCAGCAGATTTTGAGGGGGATGCTAGCTTTCAATATACCGTTGATGACGGAAAGGGAGGAAGCGATAGCGCCACGGTTGCCGTGACGGTACTGCCTGCTAGCGAACCAATTTCTTTGGGGACAAATTTGCACCGCTTGGCTGCCTGGTCGCCTCAATTTCCTTTTCTTAACGCCTTTGAATCTGCCCGACAGTGGATTCCCCAATCTTGGGGAGTTAGCCCTAGAGAATTAGGATCGGGTTTTGAATATGTCTGGGATACGGGAGAATTTGCCGATCTAGACCTCGATGCTGATGGTTGGGTCAAGTCTTTACCCGCACCCGAAGACGAACCCGAATATAGTAGCGTCAGTACTCTGATGTTTCGTAACGTGGGGGAATATTCAGGGGGCAAATATGTCGTTCTTTATGAAGGTGAAGGCACGATTGAATATGGTCTGGATGCGGTCAAAGATGAGGCTGCTTCGACTCCTGGGCGAGATGTAATTGACGTTGTTCCTTCGAGTGCGGGGATTTTAGTACGCATCACCGATACCGATCCTAACGAGACTGGGGATTATCTACGGGATCTTAAAGTGCTTCCCGAAGAATACGAATATGCTAGCGACCAAATATTTAATCCTGAGTTTCTCGAAAAAAATCAATCCTTTGATACCCTACGCTTTATGGACTGGATGGCAACCAACCATTCAACTCAAGGAGAATGGAGCAATCGTCCTACCCCAGATAATTCCCTTTTTTCAGGAGAGATCGCTTCAATTGAAGCAATGGTGGAATTGGCTAACCGTACCGACACCGATCCCTGGTTTACCATGCCCCATATGGCAACGGATGAATATGTTACTAACTTTGCCCAATACGTTAAGGACAACTTAGATCCCGAACTTAAAGTTTACGTCGAATATTCCAACGAGGTTTGGAATAACGATTTTGCTCAAGGCTGGTGGATTGAAAACCAGGGTATTGAAGAGTTTCCCGAGTCTACAGTCGGCGATTTTGGTAAGCGGATGGATTGGTTTGGCAAGCGCACCACCGAAATTACTCAAATGTGGGATGAAGTATATGGAGAAGAGAAAGAAAAGGTTGTTGGGGTCTTAGGAGCGCAAGCTGCTAATAATTGGACTGCCAAAAGACCCTTAGCTTATACCTGGGCGGACGATCCTCTATCCCATGAAGAATATGGTATCGATGCGATCGCGATCGCGCCCTATTTTGGTAGCTATATTGGCAAGCCGCAATACGAAGCGGAGATTGAAAGCTGGATTGATGATGAAGAATCTGAAGATTTGGCTTTAGACAATCTCTTTGAGGAAATTACCGAAGGAGGTGTTTTAGATAATGCACCTGATGAGGGGGCATTGCAGCAATCTTACGACTGGACAATTGGCTATGCAGCCCTAGCAGATCTTTATGATTTAGATTTACTCACCTACGAAAGCGGTCAACATCTTAATGGTACTAGGGGAGTAGAAGAAAATAAAGCCGTGGGCGATCTGTTGATTGCAGCCAACCGAGATCCGCGCATGGGGGAAATATACCAAGAATACTTTACGACTCTCAACGAGTTGGGAGTAGATCTATCTCTCAACTATACCGATGTCAGTAGATATAACAAGTATGGTAGTTGGGGACTTTTAGAAAACATCCGTCAAACCGACTCGCCCAAATATAACGCCATTAAAAATGCCACCACTAAAATTACTCAAGATCTCCCTCCCGAATTAGGTGAGTTAAACAACAATCTTTCCGACCTAAATATCTTGTTAGCAGGAGAATCTCTCGAATTAGATCTCAACTATACTGATGTCGGTTTAACTGACTATCACACAGTTGAATTTGATTGGGATGATGAAAGTGCGATCGAAATAGTCGAACAAGAACCTTTATTAGGCGAGGTTGGATCGATCTCAGGGGGTCATACCTATAGCTTTCCCGGTATTTATCGCCCTACTATTACCGTTACTGATGACGATAACCTGGCGACTAGCAAAACCCTAACCGTCGCTGTCGCCCAAGAAGTCGCTATAGATTGGAATCCTGGCAGCGATCGCGCCCTTTCTTTAACAGGGAATGGCAATATCGACGTAGCCATTTTGGGTACGCCAGACTTTGACCCCGCCACCATCGACCCCAGCACAATTCGAGCCGATGACGAAAAGAATATCTTACTGGACGGACGAGATCTGAGCGCAATTCCCAATGACTTCGCCCTCAAAGATATCAATAATGACGGCTGGCAAGATTTGGAAGTTACCTTTGGCAAATCAGATTTGAGAGAGGTTATCCAAACCAGCGATCGATTCTATTTATTTGGTAGTAGTTCGAGCCTTGAAGGGGGGTTTTTCTTGGGCATGGAACAAGCAAGTTGAACCGCTGCTAGGGGTAGTTCGCGAAAGATCCCTACCTTACACAGTTTTGTACACTTATTTACTTAATTTCTAGAACATGGAAAATAACACTTCTAATCAAAAACCAGCAGTAGAGTTTGAAGGTCAATTTGATTTTGGCAACGAGACAGCAGCAGATATCTATGACCAGCGCAGTATTTCTTTGTGGTTTAAAGTCGATGATATCGATCTCAATCGCAAACAAGTAATTTATGAAGAAGACGGCATTTCTCAAGGACTAGACATTTATGTTGAAAATGGCAGTTTGTTCTTTAATATCTGGAGCCAATCGCAAGGTGAATGGTCGGGAAACTTCTCTGCCACCAATCTCCTCGAATCGAACACTTGGCATCACGCCAGTTTAATCGTCGATCGCGAGCAGGATTTAGCCAACAATCGTCCTTTTAGGGCTTATATTGATGGCATTGATGTCGCTCGCAAGGGCAGCACACCTGCCGAAGGAGTCGAGATTGGTGTGGGAGGATTGATTCGCGAGGAGCAATTAGAAGCAGATGCGGAAGATAGCGACTTGGGATACAGCGTCAGCAATGTTGGGGTCTACGATCGCGCTTTAACGAAAGCAGAAGTCGATCTGCTCGTCGAACCGAACCTAGCACCAAATTTAGCCAGCGACTCCAGCGTCACGATCGAAAACACAGAGGTGACTTTGCTAGCCTCGAGGCTATTAGCTAACGATACCGACGCCAATGGCGATCGCCTAAACGTTGCCGGGGTAGGTAATGCAGTTAATGGCAGCGTGGCTCAAAATAGTGATGGCAATATCATCTTTTCCCCCGATTTTAATGTCTCAGGCGAGGGGAGCTTTGAATATATAGTTAATGACGGTGCTGGTGGTAGTTCTACTGGTGTGGCAAAGATAGATATATTGGCAGAAAATCGTTCTGTACCCCTGGGTAACGGCCTTCATTCTCCAGCAGATGGGCTATCGCCCGAATTACCTTTTCTTGATGCTATGAAGACTACTCCAACCTGGATCACTCAAGATTTTGGGGTTAATCGAGATGCTGAAGGTAATATTGTTAATGTTTGGAATACCGGCGAAAACGAACTCTTAGATCTCGATGCCGATGGCTGGGTGAAAACGATTCCCGCACCAGAAGACGACCCAGAATATTCTAGCGTCGGGGCATTGTTATATCGCGACCAGGATTATTATCTAGATGATAGATATGTAGTTCTCTACGAAGGAGAGGGAACGATTGAATACAATTTTGATGCCCAAATAGATAGCTCTGCTTCTACTCCAGGTAGAGATGTCTTAGATATTAATCCCCGAGGTAACGGGATTTGGTTGAGGATAACCGATACCGATCCTAATGATACAGGAGAATATATTCGCAACCTGCGGGTAGTTCCAGAAAAATACGAAGAGATCGCCGATCAAACCTTTAATCCAGATTTCGTTGACACCGTTAGCAATTTTGATACTTTACGTTTTCTAGACTGGATGGATATCGATAACTCTACAGAAAGTGAGTGGAGCGATCGCGTTACTACCGATTCGATTTTTGCCCCAGATCGGGTGGCGATTGAGTCAATGGTCGAGTTAGCAAACGAAACTCAAACCAATCCCTGGTTTAATATTCCTCATCTGGCAACGGATGAGTATATTACCAATTTTGCGGAGTATGTTCGGGACAATCTCGATCCAGAACTGGAAGTACACGTAGAATATTCTCATGAAGTTTGGAATCCCAGTAATTCTCAATCTGCATGGATTAGAGAACAGGGCGAAGCAGAATTTAGCGACTCTTTTGTGGATGGCTTTGGCAAGCGCATCGATTGGTATAGCATGCGAACCGCAGAAGTTATGCAAATCTGGGATGAGGTATTTGATACCGAAAAAGAAAGAGTGATTGGAGTTCTAGGAGGACAGGTAGACAACACCACTACGGTCGAGCGCGCCCTTAACTATAACTGGGCTGATGAAGCTCTGTCGAACGAAGCCTATGGCATAGATGCGATCGCTGTTGCTCCCTATACTGCTTCTTATTTAACCGATCGAGACAACGCCGAGACAATAGCCAGCTGGACAGAAGATGCCGACGGTGGGGTAGATAAATTTTTTACCGAACTCACCGCAGGAGGACTTGTAAGCAATAGTCCCGAAGGGGGAGGTTTCCAAGAAGCATACGATCTGATTCAAACTTATGTGGACATAGCCGAGGAAGAAAATTTAGAGCTGCTTACCTATGAAAACGACCAAAATCTTCCTGTTAACTATGGTCAAGATGACAATCAGGCAATTCAAGAGTTATTTAACGCTGCCAAAACCGATCCCCGTATGTTTGAACTTACTCAAGAATATTTCACTACCTTAAGTGAGTTGGGGGTCGATCTTTCTGCTAGCTTTAATAATCCTAATTCTTTCAATCAGTGGGCTAGCTGGTGGGAATTTGACACCAACAACCTCGACGGTTCTGATAAATTAGATGCTGTAACCTCTTTGATCGCCAGAAACAGTTTCGAACTGCCTCCTCAGCTCGGAGCTTTAGAGAATAATCTTTCGGAACTAGATTTGATTGTCGAGGGTGATGCCCTAGAAATAGCCACCAGCTATACCGATGTCAATGCTGAAAATACCCACGAGCTAGAATTTGACTGGGGAGATGGTAGCGATGCCGTTTTAGAAGCTAGGGATGCTCTACTTAGCGAGATAGGCGATATATCGGCTAGCCATACCTACAATACAGAAGGCAACTATACTGCTAGCTTGACTATTAATGATTTCACAGATTTGACGGCGACTGAATCGCTCTCCTTCTCCGTAGCTAAAGAGATAAATATTGATTGGAAACCCTATTCTACAAGCCAACAAACCAGCTTGGCAGAAAACGGTGAGGTTCGCGTGGCTATTTTTGGTAGAGAAGACTTTGACGTAGCCGATATCGATCTAGCTTCAATTAAAGCAGACGATAATAAATATGCGCTGCTAAATGGTGATGGGCTAGGCATTTTAGAAGGACAAACAGACTTGCAGGATATCAACTCGGATGGATTATTGGACTTGCTCGTTTCCTTTGATATACCCAGCCTCAGATCGATGGTAGAAACTGATGCAGACTCAGTAATCAATGACGACCAAATGCATTTGTTTGGTAGCAATTTAGAGTTAGAGAGTGGCTTCTTCTTTGGAATAGAGAACTAGCAGAAAGTCTACTGTGGGAATGATGGAGTAGTGGAAAGATTCAGATGTAATTCAAAGCTTTGGCTTTAGAACTAGATTTGTAATCTATCCTCTGTCTATTTCCTATTCTCTCTAGGTCAAGTTTAATAAGCTCAACAAGCATATATATAATGCAAGATAATCAAGATCTCAACGATCTGTACGCCAACCGCACTGTTTCTCTGTGGTTTAAAGTCAAGGATCTGACCAGCCAGCCTCAGCAGATAATTTATGAGGAGAATGGTCTGACTCAAGGACTAGATATCCATCTTGAAGATGGTCATTTGTTCTTTAAAACCTGGAATCAGGAAGGAAACGAAAGCTCTGGGAGATATATTTCTACAGATGCGATCGCTAGTGATACTTGGCATCATGCAGCCTTAGTCTTAGATACATCTTCAACACAGCCCGTTACCGCCTATCTTGATGGTGCAGCCTTAGATCCGATAACAGGGCAACCAGCACGCAGGGCTAATGTTGGGGTAGGGGGTTTAAACTCCGCCGTCGAAATTGAGAGTGAAGAAGAAGGGTATAGCGTCAAAGATATCCAAATTTACGAGCGATCGCTTGGCTCTGTAGAAGTTGCCTTGCTATATCAACCCAATCAAGATCCTGTGGCGACAGAGGATATGTCTCTCACAGTAGAAAATAAAGAGATTGTTCTGTTTGCTGACTTCTTATTAGAAAACGATCTCGATCCCGATGGCGATCTGTTAAAGCTAAATGCAGTAGGTAAAGCTGCTAACGGTACTGTTTCTCTAGATAATGGCAACAACAATATCGTTTTTACCCCAGAACCGAACTTTAACGGCGATACTAGCTTTGAATATACCGTTAGTGATGGTCGAGGAGGTACGGATACAGGCAAGGTTAATTTGACTGTTTTAGCCGAAACCAGTCCTATTCCTGTGGGGACTAATTTACATCGTTTGGCTTTTTGGTCGCCTCAATTACCTTTTCTCAATGGTTTTAAATCTGCCAGACAATGGCTGACGCAAGATATTAACGTTACTACCAATGAAGACGGAGGATATGTCAATACTTGGAATACAGGGGAATTTGCAGATTTAGATCTCGATCGAAATGGTTGGGTTAAATCTTTGCCCGAACCTGAAGACGATCCAGACTATTCTAGTGTGGGTACTATTCTATATCGAGATGTCGGACAATATCCAGGGGGTGAATATGTCGTGCGGTATGAAGGAGAAGGCACTCTAAAATATAGTTTTGATGCCCAAAAAGACGAAGCAGCTTCGTCTCCTGGTCGAGATGTCATTAATGTCGATCCAACCAATGCAGGAATTTGGCTGAGAATTACCGAGACAGATCCCAATGATACAGGGGATTATCTGCGAGACATTAAAATCATGCCCACAGAATATGAATATGCCGATAATCAAATATTTAACCCCACTTTTTTAGAGACAATTCAGCCTTTTGATACCCTGCGTTTTATGGACTGGATGGCGACTAATAATTCAACCCAAGGAGATTGGGACAATCGCCCAACCCCCGAAAGTGCAGTTTTTGCAGGAGAAATTGCTTCAGTTGAATCGATGGTCGAATTAGCAAATCGTACCGATAGCGATCCTTGGTTTACGATGCCCCATCAAGCAACGGATGAATACGTTACCAATTTTGCGAACTATGTCAAAGAGAATTTAGATCCTCAGCTACAAATATATCTAGAGTATTCCAATGAAGTTTGGAATCTAGATTTCGATCAGGGTGGGTGGGTAGAAGAACAAGGAATTAACGAATTTTCTGATTCTAATGTAGGTGATTTTGCCAAACGTATGGACTGGTATGGCAAGCGCACCATCGAAATTACCCAAATCTGGGATGAAGTATTTAATACCGATAAAGAAAGAGTTATTGGAGTTATGTCGGGTCAAGCTGCCAACCTTTGGACGGCAAGACGACCACTAGAATATCATTGGGCTGAAGAACCTTTGTCTCATGAAGAATACGGTATAGATGCGCTCTCTTTTGCTCCCTATTTTGGGAGTTACTTGGGCAAGCCAGAGTACGAAACAGAAATAGAAAGCTGGATAGAAGATGAGGATGGTGGGTTAGATAAGTTATTTCAAGAACTGACTACTGGAGGATTATTAGAAGATGCACCCCAAAATGGCAGCTTACAACAGTCCTATTCTTGGGTAGAAAATTATATTGCCCTAGCAGATCGACACAACTTAGATTTAATAACTTATGAAAGCGGTCAACATCTTAGAGGCAATAGTGGAGTTGAAGAAAACCAAGCTCTTACTAATCTCTTTATATCTGCCAACAGAGATCCGCGTATGGGAGAAATCTACCAAGAATATTTCACTACTTTAGATAAGTTAGGGGTCGATCTATCAGTTAACTATACTGATGTCAGTTCTTATAATAAATGGGGAAGTTGGGGAATTTTAGAAAACGTCAACCAACCAAGTTCGCCAAAATACAATGTCTTAGAATCCCTCACAGCTAATAACGATAATAACCTTCCCCCTCAACTAGGAGCATTGACAAATAATCTTGCCAATTCGGGTCGAATTGTTGAGGGCGATACCTTGGAACTGAATGCTAACTATACTGATGTCGGTCTACAAGACTATCATTTTGTAGAATTTGATTGGGGAGATGATAGTGCCATCGATCGTGAAGAGCAGACTCCTTTGCTGGGGGATCCAGGACAAGCCACAGGCAATCATGTTTATAATTCTGAAGGCAGCTATACTGCAACATTAACTGTCATTGATGATGATAATTTATTCGAGCAAAAGTCTGTATCTGTTACGGTGGCAAAAAAAATTGAGATAGATTGGAAACCCCGTTCTACAAGCCAACAAACAAGCCTGGCAGGAGATGGAGTTGTTCGAGTAGCTATTTTTGGTCGGGAAGACTTTGACGTAGCTAACATAGATTCAACTTCGGTGCGAGCAGACGACGACAAAGATGCGCTGTTAAATGGTAGTGGTGTCTCTGCGATCGATAATCAAACTAGTTCACAGGATATTAATTCAGATGGATTTAGCGATTTAATACTAGTTTTTAATCAGCCTAGCTTGAGATCTGTCATCCAAACCAATTCAGATTTGTCGATCGACGATAATCAAATTTACTTATTTGGCAATACTCTCGAACCAAATAGCTACTTTTTCTTTGGTGTAGAAGATGTCTAAAGCAGAGATCGTATGAAAATTTATGACGACAACTAAGCTGGAACCAAACTAAAACTACTTACTATTTCTGCCTGCTTTTTTAACTAAATCTAATTTTCCTAATTCCAATGTATGAAGAACATGTTGTAGAGCAAAAATTTTCGTTCGATTACGATTGACTGCTCGATCGCAATAGTTTCAAACTACGGTAGAAGGTGAACAGTATTGGATCGCATTCGCGTCCGCGTTGCAAACCAAAAGCTTTGGCAACCTTATTCTCACTTCACAACATTACGCATTCACCAAAGCCCTTTTCGTTAACCTGACAAGATCCTCAAATCTTACCCGATATCTCCTGAATTTAGCAAAATTGAAGACAGCGATCTATTTTTAGAGATTATTTCCTCTAGATTGGGCATCTGCTTGAGTAAAGCAATTTCTTTGGCGTATGATTCGTGAACAATCTTAAGATTGCAATCTTGTTTTTGTTTTGGCTGAATTTTATTTATTACGTTAACTGCGGTGTTAATCCTAAGTAAAGCCTGTAAATATTTTTGGGATATTTTGTCTTGTACTTGAAGTTGTTCTAATACTTTTACTTTTTGTTCTAATATTTTTGCCCGCTGATGTTCATCGTTATACTCCTTCATAAACCTTGCATGTCTCAGCAAGCGAGAATAGATTGCACTTAATAATTCTTTTCTAGTAAAGGGTTTGGTTAGATAGTCATCAGCTCCTAATTCCATACCCTGCCTAATATCTTCCTTATTAGACATAGCGGTTAAAAAGATAAAGGGAGTCAAACTTGTTTCGGGTATTTCTCGCATTTCTGCCAAAACTTGGTGTCCGCCTATTTCTGGCATCATTACATCACAAATTACTAAATCTGGAGTATGTTCTGTTGCCCACAGAATGCCTAAAATACCATTGCTAGTACCTAAGACTTCAAAATCTTCTGCTTCTAAAAATTCAATGATGTTTTCTCTGATTGATAGTTCATCTTCAATTACTAAGATTTTAGCCATGACTTTAAATTAATATTAGTACGATATATTATTCATTTTGCTATTTTTTTGTTTGACGAGCTTTCTGAAATTAAATAGCAAACAATCTCTCGAATATAATGATCTATTTTCGGCTTTGTTTTTTTTCTATAACATTATAAAAATTGATAGTTAATTAATTTTAGCTAGCTGCTTATTTACAAGCAAGAAAAATTAAATAGCAAGTAAACGTATATTTTCTTATCAATATCTTATTATCAATTAGCTATTTTTGCCTCAGAAAAAAAACTGAAATTCAAAGCCAGCAATTTAATATCAAGTGTTTTTTGACGTAAATGTAATCTTAATTACGGTATTATTACCTGCATCTTCGATTGTGTAAAACAATTGCTATAAATAAATTTAGGTTACTATTCAACAATTAAATAAGGAAGAGTAATAGTAAAAAGACTTCCTTCATTAATTTTGCTCTCAATAGATATTTTTCCACCGTGCAAATCTACAGATCTTTTAACGATAGGTAATCCTAAACCAGTACCAGGAATTGAGCCTACATTGCAAGCACGATGGAAAGAGTCAAATAATTGGTTTCGATCTTCTGAGGGTATACCAATTCCAAAATCCTGAATTTGTAAAATTGCTTGTTGGAATTGACATGTCAACTTGAAACAAACCTTATCGCTGTTGGGAGAATACTTAATCGCATTAGACAATAAATTATATATAATATGTCTGAGTATTTTTTCATCTAAATAGGCAATAAAATATTCATTACCATTATTTGTTTTCTGACAATTTTCAAATTCATAAATAATTTGATGAGTTTCAATAGTTAGCTGAACTTCTTTGATTAATTCTTGACAAAACTGAGGCAAATTCATCTTAGTAGGCTTAAGCTTAAGCTTCCCTGAATCGGCTTCACCTAATAACAAAACATCATTGAGTAATTCAGTCATGTGTCTAACTGAGCTTTGAATACGGTATAGATGAGTGAGTTTTTTTTCTTCGCTCCATTTATGACTGTAATGTTCTAGTAATTCAGAAGAAGATAGAATTGATGTAAGAGGAGTCCGAAATTCGTGAGATGTCATAGTTACAAATCGGTTCTTCAGTTCGCTAAGTTTTTTCTCTTGCTCTAAAGTTCTCAGAATATTCTCTTCTGCTTCCTTGCGTTCGGTAATATCGCGAACAATTGCCATTACCTCATCTGCTTCGGTAATGGCAATGCGGACTTCGTAGCTGTTAGTGTTGTTGTTGTCTTTGGGAATCTGGCATTCAAAAATATGGACTTCCCCAGAGCTAAACACCTTTTCAATACAATTCATTGCTGGCAAAGATATCTCTTGCGGAAATACATCACAGATATGTTGACCAAGATTTTGTTTTCCTGGAGTAATTAACTTGTTAGTTTTCGCAGCTTTAAAGTTAACTAAAATTCCATCACTATTTATGCGCAAAATTAAATCGGGGATAGCCTCAAGAATAGCTCTATTCGTGGCGATACTAGAGTGTAGAGCATCTTCCGCTTTTTTTCGCTCCATAATCAAACCTAGCTGAGCAGCAACTGACTTTACCAGTTCGAGCATCTGTTCGTTTCTTACGTGAGCCGAAAAATCGAAGAAACTTAAGACTGCGATTACTTCATCGTTTGCAATCATCGGAACTCCCAAAGCGGTTTTTAATCCTGTTCCTCGAGCAACTTTGCTTCTCACAAAAACTTGTTCGGTCTGCACAGATATATCTTCAATCCACTCAGCTTGACTGTTTGCCCATACTCTTCCAGGTAGACCAATCCCACTAGCGTAAACTAAATTTTCGCTAGCCTTTCTAAAATGCTGGAGTTTTTTTGTGCTGTCATAGCAAGCAGAACTAAGTTGGAGAACTTTGTCTTGAGTATGAGGAATCCACGCTTCTCCAAAACTCCAGCCGACTGTTTCACAAACTTTATGCAAAGTAATTGCGATCGCATCGTCGAAGCTTCTAGCTTCGGTAACAGCTTTAGTAATGGTTTGTAAAAGGCGAATTTCTTGTTCTACCTGCTTACGTTCGGCAATTTCTAATTTTAAAATCTCATTGTTATGAACTAATTCTGAAGTACGCTCTTGTACTCTTTTTTCTAGCTCTTTATGAGCTTTTTTGAGTAATATTTCGGCTTGTTTACGCTGGGTAATGTCTGAAACATAGCATCGTACTAGTTGACTAGCAGTAATAAAATGTATGGACTGCTCAAAAATTTTGTTTTCTAGATTAACTTCGCGTACAAAAGAAGTTCTCTCAGCTTCTTGTACCAAATAAATAATTCCCGTCAGTATGGGATGTCTTAATTTATCTTGCTGAAGAGAGGGAAAACATTTCAGGGCTGCGGGATTGAGATATGTGATATTGCCTTTAAGATCGATTTCTATAATCGGGTCAGAAAATAGCTCTGGAAAAGATGCTAAACGTTCTAAAGACCGTTGAATTGATAATTCTCTGCCGTCATAGGGCAGATTTAAAGTATTTTGCTCAAAATTGCTTGATGAATAGTTGTTTGCGTCATTTAATAAACCAGTGACATCAGTATCGTCGCCGTCTTCAAATTCAAATGAGAAAAAAGAATTTACAGTGCTTGCTGATTTTGCAATATTTTCTATTTGATATGTAGCAGTTATATTGTCGCAAAAAGTAATGACATCATCAGGTTGTAAATCATAGGAAAAACAAGTTTTACCGTTAACCTTAATACCATTTCTGCTGCGCTTTTGATTTAAGTCTCCGTCAATAATGCGAAACTGGTGGCTCTCATTTCTTGGCGTTGTAATTCTGAGTAAGGTTGCATGGTAACGGGAAACGTTAGGAGAATCAAGAACAATCAGATTGTCAGGAGCTCGACCAATCGAATAGGTTGCAGATTCAAGATCGATAGTATGTTGGGATTCTTTATTGCTAATAACTAGGAAATGCTTTTGGAAGTTTAACCAATCCATAAATATTTAAAACCTAATTCAAATTGAAATTTTTTAGAGAGCATCATTAACCGAGGCAGTAGTTCCACAAAATCTAGATCGTCAAAGTTTTCGTTGTGTCTATAGACACAACGAATTCTAATTTCTCGTATTCTCATATTCAGGAAGTGAAAGGTTACGGCAAGGCCTCTTTGATTCCTATAAATCTTACCGAATCATACTTGGATGCATTTGATGTGAATAATGAACTCAGTAACAATTTCCAAGCACGAATTTGAAAGTTAGGTGTTTCTTGTTCCATTGCGCTGTGCTGAGAAAAAGCCGACCAAATTTCCCGTTCGTCTTTTAGCCAATTATTAGAGAATTGCCGACAAAAACCACTGTATTTAACCAAATTCACCTGAAAACCATGTTTCTTAAGTATTTTGTCAATACTCTCTGGGGTGAAAAAGTTTAAGTGTCTGGGAATATCAGACCATGGCCAAGCTCCCTGATATGTTTTGAACCCAAGGGCTTTGCAGTTAGGTGTCTCAACAATATAGATTCCATCATCTTTTAAAATCGCCTTGACGTTAGATATAACAGTATTTACGTCAAGACAATGTTCGAGAACATGGGACATTAGAACAATATCGTATTTTTCATTCTTAATTGTTTCGGGAAGTTCTTCAGCAGTACCATTAAAGATATTAGGCGTAACTTTTTTGGCAACCTCTCTAGCGGAAGGATCTGGTTCTACACCAAAAACAGAATATCCTTCAGCCTGAAATTTAGCCAAGTTACCGCCATTGCCACAGCCAATTTCGCATATTTTCGGCTTGTTTTCTTTCAACAAAGAAGTAACTTCACTGGGTTCGAGATCCTCACCGCGATCGAGGCGATACGATATATGTATCCTCATTCGATCGAGAAAAGAAAGAGCTTCTTTATTAGTTTCCGCATTATCCGCATTGTGAGTATAGTAGTCATCTAAAGCATAAAAATCGTTTACTTCCTCTTTTGATGGTCTGCCCCAGACCATGCCATAATCGCAATCTGGACACCAATAGACTTCGTAATCTTTTGAATGGTTGGGCTTCCTATAATCGCAAGGTACTGAAAATTTGGGAAATACGATATTTTTACAGATGGGACAGCTAGGTGATTTACTCATGACCACTGGTATTTCGACTCCTCGATCGCTATTAAAGTACTTGAATGATAGAGAGCTGTTGAACTTTTGAATGTTTAGCCTATATTGACTGACTGACAGGGCTTCTAAAGATAGCCATTTAGGAAGGTGATGTAAGAGGAACGATCGCTAAACTTTTTAAATTCCGATCTAGCTACCGTCGATTATTTCAATCTGGCTGTATCAATGCTGTTACATTGCAGTTGAACGTGCTTTTGCCACCGTTTGAATTCTAAGTGTCGAGACACGAAACTTGAAAGAATTAGAGGCAAGCCATATGTGCTAATTCGACCTTTGACTACAGACCACTTATTCTGTAGCTTGAGTATTTGTCTGGTTACGGAGTTGACGGTAATTGGGGGCAATTTACTCAATTCGTAACCATGTTTTACGAGCATATTCCCCATTCTTGCTTCCAGCAATTGAATTTCTCGACGAGACAATTTGCTTTTCCACTGCCACAACAGTTTGGAGTTCGGTAAATCGTAGGTAGTAGATTGGGAATAATCGAGCATGGCAGGATCGTAACTCGTGCCGATAAAATTGCAAAGACCAGTCAAAGTTTTTGCAGGTTCGGAAATTAGAGTTTCGTAATGAACCTCAATATATCGATCGGTCGATATAGTTTCTTTCAACTCTGACCACAACTTTTCGACTTCTATCCAGCGATCGCTTCCAGCCCAAACATTACCCGCCCAGTTCATATTGATACAGGAGCGAGCAACATCTCGTCCATCACGAACTATGTGGATAAACTTAGCATCAGGCCAAATTTGCAGCAGTCGGTCAAAGTGGCGATGAACCGTCGCGCCAACGAAATGCTTTCCCGTACCTTCTCGCTTTTGAACCAAAAAACTATTGACTAGCTGAGGATAGCTGAGGCTGGAATCAATTTCAAAATTACTGCTCTGAAATAAGCGATCTGTAGCTAAATATTCATAATAATCATTAATGAGTGGGTAGTCATTATCTCGAAAATAATCAACTACGAACTCAAATTCACTATGGAAAGCAATATGAGGATGGTGATCGAGCATTAGTCTGAGTAAAGTAGTACCAGAACGCTCTGCACCAACCAAAAAAATCGGTTTGGAAATTGCAGAAAGAATGTTACTCATAAAATTATCAACACATAAGATGGCGTACTGCTATATTTCATGGCTTTGCTGGAGAAAACTTATCCCGCTTAGTCTTAATCCACTGTTTTTGAGGTTTGAAAAGGAAAGCAAAGTAAAGAGGAATTTTCCAGAGAATATATAGGGGAATCCTCAAAAGTACCGAACCAGAAATGGTCTGTCGCCCAAATTTTACCCAAGACCCAACTATGGAAGTAAAAATTAGTAACCCAACAACGGTCAGGACTAGGGTAGGAATCCATGCACCTCCCACAATCCATAACAGTAATGCCATTGCCATAGTTGCGATCCAGGCCAAGACTAACAATGAAAGAGGAGGAACTCCTAAATCTAAAGCCAGAATCACCAGATCGAAACGCCTTTGACTAATAGCTGCTCGCAATAGTCGTGGTACTTGGGTAGTCAGAGTTTGTAAATGACCATGTTCCCAACGAGTTCTTTGAGTTTTGATAGCTTGCTGTTCTTGAGGAAGAATTGCTGTTACCTTTGCTTCTGGACAATATAAGGGTGGATGTCCAGCGATCGCCAAATCTATGGCTAGCTGCATATCTTCTACTATGTTGCCGTTTGCCAAAGATGCGGTAGAAATAACTGACCAAGGAAAAGCCATTCCAGTTCCATAAAGTAAACAGGGTAATCCAAGGTTCGCTAGACCTTGTAACCGTACAAAGTTTTTGACTAAAATTGCTAAGGCTGAAATAGCATCTTTGGGGGTGGAATTAGCTGGTCGATCTTGAAGATAAGTAGATTGTACTGGTCTTGCAGAATTCAGAGCTAGTTCAGTAAGTCGCTGTACTGTTTCTGGATGAACTATACAGTCTGCATCGATTAAAATTACTACCGATGGTGGATCTGACTCCAGAAATTTTAGACCATAGTCCAAAGCATAGCCTTTTCCCAACTTTTCGGTGTCTTTTCTTTCGAGGACGGTTAAATTGAACTTTTCAAAATTATCTCCAATAAATCGAGCGATCGTAGCTGTTTCATCGGTGCAATTATCAGCTACAACCACGATCCGATCTTTGGGAGTTAACTGGGGCAATAAAGTTTTCAAAGTTTTCCCAATGCTTAAAGCCTCGTTATGTGCGGGTATTAAAACTGCGAGCTTACTTGAGTTCATCAAAATTTCTCCTCTACTTAGAACTAGGAACAAAGGCAGCCAGACACTCGACGAAAAGAACTGTGCTGGGAATTAAAAGGGCAAATGCAATAATTAGCAGGATGGTTTCAATAAATAGAAACATTGTTTATTGGTTCAGACGGTTTGCAGATTATGTTCATTAATTTCAATACTTCAGAAAGACTCGTTCATCTTCTACAAAGATCGAATATTAATGAAACGTATGAAAATAACTTACTTTGTTTGGCTGGGTATACTGCAAAAAAGAGAATTATTTAAAACTCAGAACTATCAAAATTTAGAGTTAGCTAAAATCATTTTGCAAATATTAATATACTTAAGTGCTTAAAATAATATTATTATTAGCTAGAATTTATAAGCTTAAGATAAGCATCAATTCCTTGTCTTTCTGAAAATTTGTTTTTTAGCGTTTTTTGGGCATTTTTGACAATGTAGTTTAGCAACTCAGGAGAAGCATGTCGAAGTTTTAGCAAACAAAGTGCCAAATCTTTTTCGTTATTAGCCTTGAACTTAAATCCAGATACGCCATGTTGAACTAATGCCTTTGCACCACCTCGATCTGGTACTAAGACTGGTAATCCCACTGCCATCGCTTCTAATATTGCTAGCCCAAAAGGTTCTACTGGACACAAATGGAGTAGTAAATCTGAATTTGCCATTGCTTTAAATACTTCGTTGGAAAAGCCCTTTATTATCACTTGAGGATAACTTTCACTAGCTTTTCTTTTGAGTTTCTCCATATCACTTCCAAAACCAAAGATACGAAATTCTAGACCATCTAGTTGCGAGGAAAAGTCTAAGGCATCAAATATAAGGTCGAGACGTTTTACAGGGTCGAGACGGGAAACAACAATGACGCGAACAATCCCAGCCTCCTGAAAAGGTTTACGCTTTTGTATTTTCTCAATCTCAGATTCCAAAAGAAAATTTTCGATTACTTTGATTTTTTGCAGGCGTACTCCGTTAGCCTCAAGACGTTCTCGAACATAATTTGATACCGCGATCGAGCTTACAGGCAGATTATTTAGTAATGATTTGCGTCCATAACTTAGATGTTCTTCCGTACCACCGTGAACTATATGTAAATGAACTATTTGACGGCGGTAGAAAAGATTGCACAGCAAAATTAAAATGGATTGAGAAACGCTAGTTGTAACAAAAACCAATTTTTGATACTTGGCTAAATAAGATTTTAGATAGTTCGCTAAATCCCGTTGATTCCTAAAACATTTGGTAGTAATGCCGTAACAAGCTGCTTCATTTAATATCAATCCACCAGGAGTCAAGATAATGGATAAATGCTCACGACACAATCCCTTTGCGGTATTGATTGCCATCCGTTCGGTGCCATATAATTGTCCACTGTACAAGATATAGATAAAAGGAATTCGATTCATTAATTCAAATCGAGCTTAGATTATTGAGGTAGTAAAAATTCAAACTTAAAGGACTTTCTGTTGTTGGCGCATCCTTTAAGATAAATCTGCATTGTCAAAATAACCTAAAATATCTTCACCAACTTCTGTATCTAGCCAATTCCGATTATCGGCAACAACATCTTCAATCGCCGAAACACCTATTGCCTGACTTCCTTCTAACGCCAGAATAATATCGTTGTAGTCATCGTTAGAATTAAGGCTTGTCAGAGTATCTTCAAAACTAATGATGGCATTTTCTTCAGTTGTTAGTATTCCTGTAACCTGCGCCTGTCCATTTGTATTCGCTTCGGATATTGAGAAGAAAAGCTCTTCTGATGTTGATGAATTATTAGATAGTTCATCAAAAGTTCCATTCGAAACTAACACCAGTCCAAAAGTATCCTCAGGATTCATCAGCAACGTTTGTTTTCCAGCGTGTTCTCCTCGATTAAAATCAGATTCCCATTCGAGTTCTGCGCTAAATCTAGCTCCCTCTTCAGCATCTGTCACAACTGTATAACCTCTGGGAGAATTGCTTTGGACTCGATCGATGACTTCTTGAGTGAAGGCTTCTGAACCAAAATCTTCAGGGTTTAGATTCTCCAGGCTAAATATTCCTACTTCACCCTGGAAAAATCCACCGTCGAAAAGGTAATCAACCATTACCTCACCAGTGTCACCAACTTCAAATATTCCTTCGACTTCTGGCCGTTCGACTACTTCTGGCTGTTCGACTGCTTCCTCGTTCAAAGTATCCCTACTTGCATAGTTAAGCAATCGTTGTCCGACAGGCGTTGTACGCCAATCCAGATTAGAGTTAATTTGATTTTCTATTGGAGGTAGGTTTGCTTGTAAACCCTGCACCTGATAAACAATGTCGTTATAGTCTTGATTCGATCTATTAATAGGTAAGTCGGTGACTCCAACAGTACCGTTACCATCAACATCGACAAATTGAATCCCATTAGATGAAAACTCGCTCTGGTTAGCTTCAGAAACTGAAATAACTTGACCAGACTGGGCAATATTGTCTGGATTCCGCAAAGTTTCTGCAAAACTACTGTTCGGTAGCAATAAGAACCCCACCTCATCACCAGGAATCATCTCGAAAGTTTTTACATTTTGGTATTCACCACGATTGAAGTTTGCTTCATAGCCTAAATTTCCTTCAAAGCGTGCGCCTTCAATTGCATCATCGATGACGATATGACCTTGAGTTGAATTGCTGCTAACTCGTTGTGCGGCTTCTAGCATGAATTCAGTTGACCCTGGTTCAAGTGAATCCATTCCTTCCAGGCTAAAAATGCCTAGCTCTCCTTGAAACGAACCGCCATCAAACAAGAAATCGACATCAACCTCACCCTGAGAATCAACAATGAAAGTTCCTGTTTCGTAAGTAAACATTAAGGTTATTAGTTTCTATACACGACTTCAGTTAAATTTATAGCCTACATTTTGGAGAAAAATAGTAGTACATTTACGGCTTTTTTTTAAATAAAAAAATAATATAAGTTTTTAGAACGGTAATATTACCTAGCCACAATATTTTATTTATTTGAAATGTTTTAGAACTATTTTCAATAATGTAATTTAGATTACTTTAAATATGTATTTTAAATTACATTTGATTTCTATAATTCAACTATAAAAAGGGTTTTAAATATTTACTATATATCTTGAAAACCTTTGTATATCTGGAATAATAATTTTGCAAGTATTTTTTTTGGTTGACACGACATAAATACTATTATTAAATTTTGAAGAAAATACTGACAATGCCAAATATCAATGTTTAAATTGTAAAAAAAAATATTGTTCGAGTATTATTGCTTTTAAAAAATAGCCAGGAGCAAATAATTGCAAGAAATTCTATCAGCTATTAGTCCCTATTTAAGAACTTTTAAACGAAAATATTTTTTGATTGCCAGCTTTGTCAGTCTTACTACTTCAGCAGCTTTAGTACTTAGTTTGAAAGACCCAAATACCTATGTGAGTAGTTTTCGAGTGCTGTTAGAGCCGATCGATTATACAGCTAGGTTGAGTCAAGCCTCTAGTCTGGCACGTACTGAAGGATTACCTGACGAGGATTTACTGAATCTAGACTATCCAACTCAATTAGAAATATTAAAAAGCTCTTTAGTGCTATCTAAGATTGCTCAACAGGTTAAAACCCAACTTCCAGAAGCCAAAGTATCTCTCATTGAAGAAGATTTACGCAAAAATTTAACCGTCGAGCGTATTACTATTGGTCCTAGTCGATATGATTGGACTAAAATTGTTGAAATTAACTACGAAAATACTAATCCTAAATTTGTCCAAGCTGTAGCAATAGCGACAGCGGATCAATATTTAAAGTACAGTCTCGAAGAAAGACAAAACAGTATTAACGCAGGTGTCAAATTTATAGACGAACAGTTACCCGAATTAGAGCAGCGAGTTTTAGATCTACAATCTCGACAACAGAAATTACAACAACAACACAATTTAATCGATCCTAGTGAAAGGGGTCAAGAATTATTTGCCCAAGTTGATAAACTAGGTCAGCAGAAATTAGAAAATGCAAGCCAACTGCTGGAATTAGAAAGTCTCTCTAGTACCTTACAGGAACAATTAGATTTAACTCCTAAACAAGCGGTAGTAGCATTAGCTCTAAATCAAAATCCCAACCATCGTGAAATACTCAATCAACTACAAAAAATAGAGGGTCAAATTGCGGTCGAATCAGCCCGTTTTACTGCTTATAGTCCTCATGTTTTAGTTTTAAAAGAAGATAAACAGAATCTTGTAAAATTGCTTCAACAAAAGGTAGAGCCTGTTCTAGAACAGCATTCAATTTCTGTAGATGATAATGTTTTGGCACTTAATTATCAAAATGAGTCTTCTCTAAAATTGACTCAGCAACTAGTAGATACCCATAATCAAATTAAAGTTTTACAAGTTCGCGATCGCTCTTTACAAACAAGCAAACAAACCCTAGAAAAACCTGCTCGGCAGCTACCAGAAATTGCTCGTCAATACGAAGAATTAGAACAGCAGTTAATCTTGACCAATGGAATATTAGACCAACTATTAACTCAAAAAGAAACATTACGGGTTGAGGCTGCTCAAAAAGATGTACCTTGGAAACTATTAAGCAAGGCGGACATAATTCGCGATCCTGACGCTCTACCCTTGGCTTTTCCGCCGAATCGAACCAAGAAAGTTCTTGCTGGTGTAGTACTGGGAACGTTACTAGGAACGGGAGCAGCAATACTGCTCGAAAAATGGCGAGATATTTTTTACACTGCCGAAGATATTCAAGACTTGCTGTTGCTACCTCTTTTAGGCAAGATTCCCGTAGACGATCGCTTTCAAGCTTTGCCGAGTGTAAACCCTAGCTCTAGTGCTTTAGCTTTACTGGAAACTCATCGCGATCGCCGAGAATCTGCATTTCTCAAAGCCTTTGATTCTCTCTACGCAGAGCTTACTTTTCTCTATGGGGACAATCCGATTACTTCTTTAGTTGTCAGTTCTGCAGAACCAAAAGATGGTCAGTCTACAGTTGCTTTACAACTTGCTAAAACTGTTGCTGCCGAAGGAAGGCAGGTTTTATTAGTCGATGCAAATTTGGGTAAACCCCAGTTTCATACGCAATTAAATTCGCCTCAACCAAGAGAAGTCAGCAATGTCTTGGGTAGCAAATTCACTCTCAAACAACTTATTCATCCAGTACCAGAAGTTGATAATTTATATGTCTTGACTGCTGATATGTTGCAAGAACAATCTTCTACCAGGCTTTGGTCTACTAAGATGCAGAATTTAATGGAAGAACTATCGGCAGATTACGACTTAGTTATTTACGATGCTCCTCATTTTTTAGATACTCCTGACGTTAGTTTTCTTGCTGCTCAAACCGATGGCATTGTCATGGTTGTGGGAGTAAAGAAAACTCGTCAATCTCTGGTAAAAGAAGCTTTCAATCAAATTAATGCTTTTCGCTTACCTACTTTAGGTATAGTTGCAAATCATTTTAATTAGTTTTCCAATTCAAAAAAAAAGTTTTTGCTATCTATGCTTAACCAAAACAATTCTGTTCGAGCGCCTAATTTGCTAGTAGCAATAGTAAATTACCGCACACCCCAACTCACTATTAACTGTTTACATTCTTTAGTTACTGAGGTTCGAGCTTTATCAGGTATACAAGTCGTGGTGGTTGATAACAATTCAGGCGATCGCTCTGTCGAGCAAATTAAGAGCGCCATCAAAACTGAAGGTTGGAGCGATTGGGCTTCTGTATTAGCTTCAAAACACAATGGGGGCTTTGCTTTTGGTAACAATCTAGCCATCCGCTCTGCTTTAAATTCAGCGAATTCTCCTCCCTACTTTCTCCTACTCAATCCCGATACTGTAGTGCGAGAGCGATCGCTGAGTGTATTAATCGACTTTATGGACAATAATCCTGAAGTTGGCATTGCTGGCAGCCGTTTAGAAGATCCCGATGGTACCCCGCAATGTTCTGCCTTTCGTTTTCATACCTGGTTAAGCGAGTTAGATTCTGCTTTACGTTTGGGAATAGTTTCCCAATTATTAGCTAAGTGGATTATTGCACCGCCTGTTGCTTCCGTTCCCTGTCAGACAGATTGGGTGGCGGGAGCAAGTATGATTGTCCGTCGAGAAGTATTTGAAACTGCTGGCTTAATGGATGAAGAATATTTTCTTTATTACGAAGAAGTTGACTTCTGTTTACAGGCTCATAGATCGGGCTGGAGCTGTTGGTATGTCCCTCAAAGCCGAGTTGTGCATCTAGTAGGACAAAGTTCGGGAGTAACGAATACTAAGACTCCCCCAAAGCGTTTACCGAGCTATTGGTTTGATTCTAGACGCAGATATTTCCTGAAGAATCATGGTTGGTTTTATACCGCTTTGACCGATCTAGTTTGGCTGCTGAGTTTTGCTCTGTGGAGATGTCGTCGAGTCCTTCAGGGTAAGCCAGATAACGATCCTCCATACTTACTAAGTGATTTCTTTGGCAATAGTGTACTGCTGAAAACTAGTTTTTAGCTATCGGCTACCTATTTACAGTTTTTTCAGGCGAGATCTTTTTTATGACCACTCAAGTTAATTTAGTCGAAAGTATCAGTGTTCCCAAAAACAATAGGTTAGGACTGTGGCAACAAATAAAAGAAGACTGGATTGCCCACGAACGGGATTGGACTAAACCAGGCTTTAGAGCAGTAGCGGTGCAGCGTTTTGGAGTCTGGAGAATGAGGCTAGAACCAAAACTGCTACGCATTCCTTTTAGTCTTATTTATAAGTCTCTTTACCGTAAAATTCGCAATACTTATGGCATCGATTTGCCCTATACCGTGCAGCTTGGTCGTCGGGTAATTATCGAACATCAAAGCTGCATTATTGTTCATGGATATTCGACGGTTGGCGATGATTGCGTAATCCGCCAGGGGGTAACAATCGGCAATCGCTATCTTAATAGTCCTTTGGATACTCCCAAACTAGGAGCGAGAGTAAACGTTGGTGCAGGGGCAAAAATCCTTGGCAATATTACCATTGGCGATGACGTAAATATTGGCGCTAATGCTGTGGTTTTAATAGATATACTTCAGGGTCAAACAGCAGTTGGCATTCCTGCCAAGGTGATTACTAATCGCTCGCTGACGTAAGCACCTATCGAGATCGCGGTGGCGAAGTAAAGCGAGTGGACTCAGCTTCTCCCAGAGAGATTTCGCCCCGACAAGATTACTATTGTTTAGGTAAATATGAATATGAATCATCTGCGGGTATTAATTGTTGCCGAACACGCATCCTTAAAATATGGTGGGGAAGCAGCGTTACCGTTACATTATTTTCGAGTCTTACGAAAACGAGGTATTGAGGCGTGGTTAATAGTTCACGAAAGAACTCGCGAAGAGCTACTGTCTTTATTTGAGAGCGATCGCGATCGCCTTTATTTTATCGCCGATACTGTCTGGCATCGTTGGCTTTGGCAGTGCAGTCAGTTTTTGCCCAGAAGACTAGCTGAATCTACCTTTGGTTTAGTCTTACGGTCGATCACTCAAATAAGTCAGCGTCGCTTGGCTAAAAAAATTGTCAAAGAGCAGAATATCGATATTATTCATCAACCAATATTAGTTTCACCCAAAGAGCCTTCCACTATCTTTGAGATGGATGCGCCAGTGGTAATAGGACCAATGAATGGCGGGATGAAATATCCTCCAGGATTTAATCGAGAAAACAGCTTGGTCAATCTGGGAGTAGAAACGGGTCGTCTTTTTGCCAATTTGATTAATATTTTGATTCCTGGGAAGCGCAAAGCAACAACTATTTTAGTTGCCAATCAACGTACCAAAGAATCGCTGCCCAAAGGTATTACTGGCAGAATAGTTGAAATAGTTGAAAATGGTGTCGATCTATCAGTCTGGACAAATTGCGATCGCACTTCAGAGTTTGGTAATTTAACAGCTCATACAGGAAGTACTCAGCCAGTTAAGTTTGTTTTTGTGGGCAGATTAGTCTCTTGGAAAGCAGTAGATCTATTGCTGAGAGCTTTTCAAGCTTTAGCGGACAAGCTCCCCGTAGAGTTGGAGATTATTGGTGACGGCGAACAACGCTCCAGTCTCGAAATCTTGGCACGAGAATTGGAGCTAAATTCAGACCATAAATCCTTAGTTAACTTTACTGGTTTTCTGGCTCAGTCTGATTGCGCCCAAAGACTCCAGTCTGCCGACGTGATGGTGCTTCCTAGTCTATATGAATGTGGTGGTGCGGTCGTTTTAGAAGCTATGACGATGGGTATCCCTGTAATTGCTAGCAAATGGGGCGGTCCGACAGACTACCTGGACTCCTCCTGTGGCATTTTGGTCGAACCAAAGACCCCTGACTCATTTGTTCGAGATTTAGCCGATGCCATGCTCAAACTAGCAGAATCTCCAGAATTACGACAAACCATGGGTAAAGCTGGTCATCAGCGTATTATCGAGCGTTTTGACTGGGAGGTAAAAGTAGATACTATGCTTGAAATCTATCAAGAAGCGATCGCCAGATATTCTACTGCTAAGTTGTCGTTGCACTCAGAGTGGAAGGGACTAAAAGCTCGGCAAATCAGTAACTAAGAAAGTTTCACTAAAAACTGCCAAGTCCGATCTCAGTACATCTAAATTAAATTTTTATAGAGTAAACCATGAAAATTGCCTATCTCGTTCATTATTATCCTAAAGTTAGCCATAGCTTTGTGCGTCGAGAAATTGCTGCCCTAGAAGAAATGGGCATCAACGTCTCTAGGTTTTCTATTCGCTCCTGTGTCTCGGAGTTAGTCGATCCCGCAGATTTAGCAGAGTTAGAAAAAACTAAAGTTGTTTTGGATACTCCTAAAATTAATCTGCTTTTCAACTCACTACGCCTAGCAGTTTCTAGACCGATTCGTTTTCTTCAGGCTTTTAAGTTGACCTGCAAGATTGGCTGGGGTTCGGATCGAGGACTGTTGAGAAATTTGATGTATTTATTAGAAGCCTGTTTACTAGTTAGGTGGTTTGAAGATCGAGAAATATCCCATCTTCATGCCCACTTTGGCATCAATCCTGCTGCGGTAGCTATGCTCTGCCATGCTTTAGGCGGTCCAGACTATAGCTTTACCGTTCATGGTCCCAAAGAATTTGATTCAGCTACTGGGCTGGCACTGTCAGAAAAGATAACACGAGCTAAATTTGTCGTGGCAATTAGCTCGTTTGGCAAGAGTCAGCTATATCGTTGGTGCGATCGCAACCACTGGTCAAAAATTCATGTCGTTCACTGCGGTTTAGACCGAATGTTCTTGAATGCTCCTTATCGACCGATCCCAGATCGACCACAGTTAGTCTGTGTTGGTCGGCTTTGCGAGCAAAAAGGTCAATTACTCTTAGTAGAAGCAGCAGGTCGATTAGCTGCGGAGGGATTAGATTTTAAATTAGTTTTGGTCGGCGATGGTCCTCTCAGAGAAGAAGTCGAAGCTTTGACTATGCAATTGGGTATCGAAGACAAGATTGAAATTACTGGCTGGGCTAGTAACTCTGAGGTACAGGAACATATTCTTGCTTCGAGAGCCATGGTGTTACCCAGTTTTGCTGAAGGTTTGCCAGTGGTAATTATGGAAGCGCTAGCCCTTGGTCGTCCAGTCATCAGCACTTATGTAGCAGGAATACCAGAGTTAGTCGAGCCGGGGGTATGCGGTTGGCTCGTTTCTGCAGGTTCAGTTGAAGCCCTAGCTGCTAAGATGCGTACTGCTTTAGAGTTACCAGTAAATGAGCTGGCGCAGATGGGTAAAGTAGGGATGCAGCGAGTGGCTCAGCATCATGATGTCAAACAAGAAGCTCGTAAACTAGCAGAGCTGTTAAATTATGGCAATTCTACAATATCAGTCCCCGTAATAATCGATGTACTAGATGATGTTCGAGATGACTGCAAAACTCCTGTAAATAAATAACAAATGTCATCACTTACATTAAGAAAGCTCGCAATACGTGGCACAGTCTGGACCTTGCTCGGCTATGGGATGAGTCAGTGTTTGCGCTTGGGCGCTAACCTATGTCTGACGCGCTTGCTAGTTCCAGAAATGTTTGGCTTGATGGCACTAGTCAATGTTTTTATTTTGGGGCTAACTCTATTTTCAGATATCGGTATTGCCCCTAGCATCATCCAACACGATCGAGGAGACGAACCAGATTTCTTGAACTCCGCCTGGACTCTCCAGATAATTAGAGGAGTTGGTTTATGGTTGTGCTGTTTACTATTAGCCTTACCTGTTGCCAACTTTTATGGTGAGCCTAAGTTGAGCTGGTTGATCCCGATTGTTGGTTTCACCACCGTAATTTCGGGATTTAACTCAACGGCTTTATTTACTTTTAAGCGTCAAATTAGCCTGGGTAAATTAACTGTTTTTGAGTTAGGAATCCAGCTATCCTCTCTTAGCATCATGTTGGCTTGGGCGTGGTTTCATCGCTCTATCTGGGCATTGATAGTGGGCAATCTGATATCTGAACTACTCAAAATGATTATCAGTCATCGTTTGATTCCCAACAATCATAATCGTCTTGCTTGGGAACAAAAAGCGATCGCCGATATACTTGCTTTTGGGAAATGGATCTTTGTCTCCACTGCCATGACCTTTTTGGCAGCCCAAGCAGATCGCATTATCTTAGGAAAACTGCTTTCCTTTAAGCTGTTGGGTATTTATAACGTCGCCTTAATTTTCGCCGAGTTACCCAAGATGGTAATGATGAAAATTGGCAATCAAGTTATTTTTCCCGTAATTTCCCGACAGGTCAAATTACCACGTCGAGAATTGCGTCAGAAAATCTTACACAAGCGAATGTTAGTTTTGGCTGTCGCTATTCCTTTATTAGCGATCTTGGTTGGCTATGGCGATTTTTTAATTTTGCAACTATACGATCGCCGATATCAGGATGCAGCTTGGATGTTACCCATATTAGCTTTAGGGATTTGGCCTAACTTACTGATTGCAACCATATCCCCTTCGTTACTGGCAATTGGAAAACCTCTTTATTCAGCCTGGGGCAATTTCTACAAATTTTGTTACATGATAGTTGCTTTGCCTATTGGATATTCTTTGTTTGGAGTAGTTGGAGCGGTAATCGTTGTCGCCTGTAACGATCTGCCCTTTTATTTAATAGTTGGTTATGGTTTGTGGCGAGAAAAACTTAATGCGATCGTTCAAGATCTTCTCGCCACTCTGCTACTGCTCGGCTTAATTAGCTTAATTGCGATCTTCAGATACCTCAGCGGTATGGAGTTAGTTTTGCCCCACAATTTTTAATTTTCTACCTCCTACAAAATAAATGAGTCCCCAAGCACAGTTAGTAATGTTGGCGTGGTTGCCTATTGTCTTCTGTTTATTTAAAATCTATGCTCCTCGCAAAGCAGTTATCATTAGTTTTATTGGCGGACTGCTTTTTTTACCAGAAAGAGCTGGTTTTCGTCTGCCTTTAATTCCTGACTATCAAGGAATGGTAGCCACTTGCTACGGTATTGTCCTAGCTATTTTAGTTTATGACTTCCAACGTTTAAAAGATTTCAAATTAGGATGGATCGATCTGCCCATGCTAATTTGGTGCATCTGCCCAATTTTTTCTTCAATTAGTAATGACTTGGGTACTTACGATGGAGTTAACGAAGCAATTACTCAGACTGTTACCTGGGGACTGCCATATTTTCTAGGGCGATTCTACTTAAACACTCTGACCGCACTCGAAGAGTTAGCAATTAATATTATTAAAGGTGGGATGATTTATGTTCCTTTCTGTATTTATGAGGGTCGCATGAGTCCTCAACTCCACAATATGCTTTATGGCTACTATCCCCATCCTTCAGGCATTGCTCAATCTTACCGTTTGGGAGGCTACAGACCCATAGTCTTCATGGAACACGGTCTAATGGTGGGGATGTGGATGATGATGGTCACATTAGTTGGATTTTGGTTATGGAAAGCAAAAACAGTTAACAGGCTTTGGAATATACACATCGAGCAGATTGTAATCTTCTGCACTCTAACTTTTATTTGGTGTAGATCGACTGGGGCTTATGGCTACTTACTCTATGGTTTAATTATCTTGTTTTTGGCTAAATGGTTGCATACAAGTTTGCCTTTGCTATTGTTAGCAGTAGGAATTATCTACTATTTGTACACTTCGGCTACTGGACACTTTGATAGTGAGGGAATTGTTTCTTTAGTGGGAGAAGCGATTAATCCCGAGCGAGCCGAGTCTTTGCAATATAGATTTACTAATGAAGAAGTTCTTGCAGAGCATGCACGCGATCGAATCTTATTTGGCTGGGGAGGATGGGGCAGGAATCGTCTATACGAAGAGAACTGGCACGGCATTTTTGAAGATGTGGCGATCACAGATAGTTTATGGATTCTGGCTTTTGGAATTAATGGCTTGGTAGGTTTAGTTAGTTTAATTACATCTTTAATGCTACCCGTAATTAGCTTTTGTTTTTCGAGTTATCCAGTAAAAACTTGGTTCGAACCTAAAGTAGCTTCTGCTGCCGTTCTAGCAGTGGTATTACTATTGTTTCTCTTAGATTCATTATTAAATAATATGTTCAACCCTGTTTTTCCTCTAATTGCTGGAGGACTATCAGGTTTAGTTCTAAAAGAAAAAGCTAATGCTAAAGTTAAAACAAACAGTAAATATTCAACTAAAAATCAACGTTACAAGAACAGACAAAGTAAATTTAAACGATCTTGATATTGGACTTTAAGACATAGTTTAAAAACAAATCAAACAATTAGGCGGCAGTTAAGGGTTTGATAATATAGTCTACTTACAAGAGCGAAAAGAAGCGCGGAAGATAGCTTAAAATGAGCTTATATCGGAGACTAACCCCTGACTGCCTGACACATTTTATAAAGGCTTAATTGTGGAACATTTAACTTCACGAATACGACTAAACCAAATGGCATCATAGTATTTTTTTTTAGCCTTTTTAGAAGCGAAGCAAGGTTGAATATTTTTGGAAGACAAAGCAAGAGGGAATAGCAAATCGCGACCTTTATGCAAAACTCCTTTAAGCCAGCGTAAGCCAATTTTAAGATAACTCAAACCACTTTTCCAGTAAGGATCTACTCTTTGCCTGAGTCCATTGAGCTGAATAGTCATACCATGAACAGTAGCAAATAAAATTGCTAGCGCGACTACCAAATACAGGCGTTCAAAAGATTTACTATTACGAATCTGGGATTTTTCTAACTGAACAGCTCCCGATTTTGAGTCCAAAAACGCAGAAGCAAAGCTTTTCAGTCGTCGTAAGACGACGATCTGCGCGTACGCGCTGCCTTCGATACGGAAGCGCAATCCATATTGCCAGAGAGTTTGCAAAGAAGGTTCTTCGTCAGTGATTACTGCCCAAGGTTTTTTAACCCCTTTAACATTTGCTAAAACAACATTGCAATGTTGTTCTCCGTCTAGCCATAAACCCACATAATGATATGAAACTGCTTCGGATTTTGCAGGATAGAGTAGAGATATTTCAATTCAATTGGATGTCTTCTTGCACCGTAAAGAATGACATCACAAGGTAAACGTAAGCAGTAACGCCAATTGCTGTTTTGAAGCCAATTAATCAACTCATGATTGCTAAAACCGCGATCTGCCAAAAGCATGATATCTGAATAACTAGATAATAGTCGCTGCGCCAATCTCAGCATTAGTTTATATTCCTTAAAAGCCACAGTCGAGCTTTTATGTTCTAATACTTTCCAGAGGAACGGCACTGCTCGACCACCGTAAACTATTGAAAGATGGATAATACAAAAACGATTCCAAAGCATTGTCGTATCTAATGCTAGATAAAGACGTTGAGATTTCCAGTGCTTGATTGTCCTCATTACGAAAGGTATACATAGGGATTTAACTTAGCAGCAAAGTATTATCGAAGGGTATAGCTAATGTAGATCTTTGGGGCTTTTTTCAATTTCATACTCAATACCTTAAACCAGATAGAGAATATTTCTGCTCTTTATTCCAACCTGTAGACGAGCTACAATCTGCGTTAGAAGCTGGATTAAATACCCTCCGTTCTCAAGGCAAAACCGTAGTTGGGGTTCATGTTCGACGCGGAGATTATATCACAGAGCAAAGGGTAGGATTTACTTTAGTATTTCCTGCCAAATGGTATTGTGCGTGGCTCGAAAATACCTGGGATGAATTAGAAAAGCCAGTTTTACTGTTATGCAGCGACGACGTTGACAGCATCGTCGATGAGTTTGCCAAATTCAAGCCTATAACTTCAAAAGATTTAAAGATCGAGCTGCCAACAAAGTTTGAAGACTCAGATCTAGCTTTTTATACTGACTTCTTCATGCTGAGTAATTGTGACGTAGTGGTTACTAGTAATAGCAACTTCAGTTTTGTTGCCTGTATGTTGAATCAGCGAGCCAAAATGTTTGTTCGTCCAGTTTGGGATTTTGCTAAAAAGTTTCAAGAATTCGATCCTTGGAACAGCGAACCGCTTTTATGGTTAGGTGGCGAGCAGTCTAAATTCGTCAAGAGTTTGCCCGATAGTTTGTCAATTACCTACAAAACTCAGGGTTTTTGGGCAATGTTAAAGTGTTTATTCACTTATTTTCACCAAGGTTATATCAAAGGTTGGATAATTAGAGCTCTTGGCTACGAAACCAAAGGCATCTTTGGTGTAATTCAAAGCTTATCGTACATGTTGGGTTTACGCTCGGCGAGAAAGAGATCGCCACGGAGAATTTTAAAATGACCACAAAAAACTATAACGAAGTCACGCTTCCTAACGGAATGAAAATATTTTGCCTTGGCAAAGATGAAGTAAGGCTCGTTTACAAAGAAGTTCGAGCATACTTAAAGAATGGGATTGAGCTGCACGAAGGCGACACCGTGTTTGATGAATCTATCCCACTAATATAATTTTATTAATCCAGATATGAATCATTCCCAAAGCTAAAAAACCATCAAATACAGAAGATTGACGTTCCCAACGCACAACTAAACGCCTGTATTTTCTTTGATAC